>Ga0164243_10002189_pt1 | contig 32625 bp, 31 predicted proteins | sample OricompcompostOP_FD_108781 | JGI IMG/M metagenome (GOLD analysis project Ga0164243, IMG submission 108781) | Organic Plus compost microbial communities from Emeryville, California, USA - Original compost - Organic plus compost (OP) | ecosystem: Engineered > Solid waste > Mixed feedstock >... | reverse complement strand
AGGAACAGGCCGAGGTAGAGGGGCAGCGCCAGCATCTGGCAGGCCAGCAGCACCGGCGTCGCGGCGAGCAGCGATCGGGCGTCCGCCCGCCCCAGGTGCGCCAAGGTGACCACGTAGTCGATGCACGGGGTCAAAAGGACCAGCAGCACGCCCACGCGCACCAGCGGGTCGGGCGGCAGCCAGGGCAGCAGCACGGCCACGAAGACCGGCACCACCAGGAAGTTGCCGGCGAGCAGGACGAGCACGAACCGGATGCCGGTCAGCGCCTGCCGCAACTCGGTCAGCGGCACCTGCAGGAAGGTCGCGAACAGCATGAGCGCCAGCAGGGGCTCGATCGCGGCCGACAGGGCGGCGGCCGAGGGCCACAGCCAGCCCAGGACGGCCGCCGCCGCCACGGCGGCGAAGTAGATCCGCACCTGGCGCGCCTCCAGCGCGGCGCGCACGTCGGCCGCAGGGCCTGCGCTCACAGCTTGAAGGCCACCACCTCCTGCCGCTGCTCGCCCAGCCCCTCGATGCCCAGCGCCATCACGTCGCCCTTCTTCAGGAACACGGGCGGCTTCATGCCCATGCCCACGCCGGGCGGCGTGCCGGTGGTGATGATGTCGCCGGGCTCCAGCGTGTTGAGCTGGCTCACGTAGCTCACCAGGCGGGCGACGTTGAAGATCATGGTCTTCGTGTTGCCGGTCTGCATGCGCTGGCCGTTCAGGTCCAGCCACATCGCGAGCTTCTGCGGGTTGGGCACCTCGTCGCGCGTGACCAGCCAGGGGCCGACCGGGCCGAAGGTGTCGAAGCCCTTGCCCTTGTCCCAGGTCAGGCCGTGCTCGAGCTGCCATTCGCGCTCGCTCACGTCGTTGACCACGCAGTAGCCGGCGACATGCCTGAGCGCGTCCTTCTGCGTCACGCAGCGCGCGCGCGTGCCGATGACCACGCCCAGCTCCACCTCCCAGTCGCCCTTGGCCGAACCCTTGGGCAGCATCACAGGATCGTTGGGGCCCTGCAGGCAGCTCACCGCCTTGGTGAAGACCACCGGCTCGGCCGGGATCGGCATGCCCGACTCGGCGGCGTGGTCCGCGTAGTTCAGGCCGATGGCGATGAACTTGCGCGTGCCGGCCACCGGGCAGCCGTAGCGCGGCTTGCCCTTGACCAGCGGCAGCTTCGCCTCCTTGACCTTGGCGATCTTCGCCAGCGCGGCGTCGCCGAGCTGCGCGGGGCCGATGTCGGGCACCACCGCGCTCAGGTCGCGCAGCAGGCCCTGGCTGTCGATGAGGCCGGGCTTTTCCTTGCCGGGCTTGCCGTAGCGCACGAGCTTCATGGGAGGTCTTTCCTTTCTTGTTGCGAATCGAATCAGTAGGTGGAGCGGCCGCCGGAGAGGTCGAACACGGCGCCGGTGGAGAACGAACACTCGTCGGTGCAAAGCCAACCCACCAGCGCGGCGACTTCCTCGACGGTACCAAAGCGGCCCATCGGAATCTTCGACAGCATGAAGCCGATGTGCCCGGGCGTCATCTGGTCGAAGATGGCCGTCTTCACCGCGGCCGGCGCCACGCAGTTGACGCGGATGCCGGTGGCCGCCAGTTCCTTGCCGAGCGACTTGGTCAGCGCGATCACCGCCGCCTTGCTCGCACTGTAGGCGCTGGCGTTGGGATTGCCTTCCTTGCCCGCCACCGAGGCGATGTTGACGATGCGCCCGTCGCCGCGCTCGCGCATGTGCGGCACCACCTCGCGGCAGCACAGGAACAGCCCGGTGACGTTGACCTCCATAACCTCGCGCCAGGCGTCCGCCGGGTAGTCCCACACAGTGGCGTTGGGGCCGGTGATGCCGGCGCTGTTGACCAGCGCGTCGATGCGGCCGGCGCGCGCCAGCGTGGACTGCACGGCCTCGGCGACGGCGGCCTGCCGCGTCACGTCCACGCCGAGGGCAGCGGCCTGCGGACCCAGGTCACGCGCAGCCTGCGCGGCGGCGGTCTCGTCGCGGTCCCACAGCGTGACACTGCCGCCCGATGCGATCAGCCGCTGCGCGATGCCGTAGCCCAGCCCCGAGGCGCCGCCGGTCACCACCGCGTGGCGGCCGCGGAAGTCGAGCTGGTTCATATGGTGATGCCGCCGTCGACGCTGAAGGCCTGGCCGGTGGCGAAGACCGACTCGTCGCTGGCGAGGAAGACGACCACCGGCGCGATCTCCTCGGCCTGCGCCAGCCGGCCCATGGGCTGGCGGGCGACGAAGGCGCGGCGCGCGGCCTCCGGGTCGGCGTTGGCGGCGATGCGCTCGCCCAGCGAGGGCGTGTCGACCGTGCCGGGGCACACCGCGTTGCACCGGATGCCCTGCGCCACATAGTCGGCCGCCACGCTCTTGGTCAGGCCCAGCACCGCGGCCTTGGTGGTGCCGTAGACGAATCGGTTGGGCAGCCCCTTGATGCTGGAGCACACGCTGGCCATGTTGATGATGCTGCCGCGCCCGGCCTTCAGCATGGCCGGCAGCGCCGCCTGGATCGTCCACATCTGCGCGCGCACGTTCAGCCGGAAGGCGAAGTCCAGCTCGTCGTCGGTAGCCTGCAGGGCGGTGCCGTTGTGCACCACGCCGGCGCAGTTGAACAGCACGTCCAGCGCCGGCAGGCCGCCGATCAGCGCGTCGATGGCCGCCTTGTCCAGCACGTCCAGCCGCGCGGTGCGCACGTTGGCCACGCCGGCGTAGGCCTGCAGCAGCGACTCGTTCACGTCCGTCGCCCAGACCTGCGCGCCTTCGGCCGCCATGGCCAGCGCGCTCGCGCGGCCGATGCCCTGCCCGGCGGCCGTGACCAGCGCCGTCTTGCCCTCGAGTCTCATCCTCTTCGTCTCCTTGCTTGGCGGCGCCTGCCGTTCGGGTTAGGCCGGATTCCGCAACCGGTTTCAGAGGCCGTATTCTGGAATTGGCCTGACCACTTGTCCACTTCAGGACAACCCTGCCTCCTTTTCCCCCACGTGCCCATCCAGTCCGTCGAACCCCAGCGCCTGTACCGCCAGATCGCGGAGCAGTTGCGCGCGCTGATCGCCCAAGGCGAGTTCGCCGCGGGCACGCGCCTGCCCGCCGAACGCGACCTGGCGCGCCAGCTCGGCGTGAGCCGGCCCTCGGTGCGCGAGGCGCTGATCGCGCTGGAGGTGGAGGGCTGGGTCGAGGTGCGCACCGGCTCGGGCGTGTACGTGCTGGAGCGCACGCGCCGCACCAGCCAGCCGGCGGCGGCCGCCAACGAGTGGGGGCCGCTGGAGCTGATCCGCGCACGCCGCGTGGTGGAGGGCGAGACCGCCGCCATCGCCGCGCAGCAGCGCAAGCGCGCGCACGTCGATGCGATGGACCGCGCCATCGCCGACATGCGCGACATGGCCGACCGCTGCGTCATGCCGCTGGAGGGCGACCGGGCCTTCCATCTCGCCATCGTCGACGCCTGCGGCAACGCGGTGCTCAGCGAAACCGTGCAGGGCTTCTGGGACTCGCGCCGCGGCCCGATCTTCACGCGGCTGGGCGGCTACTTCGAGACGGTGAAGTCCTGGCGCTCGGCCATCGCCGAGCACCAGGCGATCCGCGACGCCATCGCCGCGCGCGACGCGGCGGCCGCGCGCGACGCGATGCACGAGCACATGGACAAGTCCCACCAGAGATTCAGCGCGAGCTGGCGCCGCGCCAAGGCTTCCTGAGCGCCAGCACCACCACCCCAAGAAGGAGACAAGAGCATGCCATCCCGACGAATCGCCATCCAGACCCTCGCGGCCTGCGCCGTGATCGCAGCCGCGGCCGCCGGCCCCGCCACGGCGCAGGCGCAGACCAAGCTCAAGTGGGCGCACGTCTACGAGACCTCCGAGCCCTTCCACAAGTACTCGGTGTGGGCCGGCGAGGAGATCAAGAAGCGCACCAACGGCAAGTACGAGATCACGGTGTTCCCCGCCTCCACGCTGGGCAAGGAGGCCGACATCAACCAGGGCCTGACGCTGGGCACGGTGGACATCGTTCTCACCGGCGCCAGCTTCGCGGGCCGCAGCTACACGCCGCTGGCCATCACCTACTTCCCCTTCATCTTCCGCGACGCCGAGCACCAGTTGAAGTTCGCCACCAGCGACGTGTTCAAGGAGCTGGCCAAGGGCTACGACGACAAGACGGGCAACCACATCACGGCGCTGAACTACTACGGCGCGCGCCACGTCACCAGCAGCGCCAACCGGCCGGTGGCCAAGCCGGAGGACATGAAGGGCCTGAAGATCCGCGTGCCCGACGCGCCGGCCTACCTGGCCTTCCCGCGCGCGCTGGGCGCCAACGCCACGCCGATCGCCTTCGCCGAGGTGTACCTGGCGCTGCAGAACGGCACGGTGGATGCGCAGGAAAACCCGCTGCCCACCATCGAAGCCAAGAAGTTCTACGAGGTGCAGAAGAACATCTCGCTGACGGGCCACATCGTCGATTCGCTGCTGACCATCGTCTCGGGCAACCTGTGGAGCCGCCTGTCGGCCGACGAGAAGAAGATCTTCACCGAGGTGATGCAGGAAGCCGCCGAGAAGACCGGCCGCGAGATCATCGCGTCGGAGGCACGCCTGGTCGAGGAGTTCAAGAAGCGCGGCAACAACGTGATCACGGTGGACAAGAACGCCTTCCGCGAAGCGGTGCTGAAGAACACCAAGCCGACCGACCACGGCTACCGCCAGCAGGACTACGACCGCATCATCGCGATCAAGTAGTTCACCCCCGTTTGGCGGGCCTCACTGCGTGTGGCCCGCCAATCCCCCTCAAGGGGGCACGCCCTACGGCCTGGCTAAGCCAGTTCCGTGGGCGTCCCCGAACAGGCATCGCTGCGCTCGCCCACGCGAGGCGCGCAGCGTGATGGAGACAGGATGAGCGAACCACAGAAGATCATCGACGACGAAGGGCACTTCCACGCCGAGGACGAGGCGGTGGACCTCTCGGGGACCATCGCCGAGGGCTGGGCGGCGCTGGCGCTGTTCTGGCTGCTGGGCGCCACGGTGCTCTACCAGTTCGTCACGCGCTACGTGTTCAACGACTCGGCCGCCTGGACGGAGGAGGTCGCGCGCTACTTCCTGATCGGCGTGGTGTTCATCGGCACGGCCATCGGCGTGCGCAAGAACAACCAGATCCAGGTGGACTTCTTCTACCGCCACATGCCGGCCGCGATGGGGCGCTGGCTGTCGCGCGCGGTGGACGTGCTGCGCACCGCCTTCTTCGTCGCCGCGGCGGTGATGACGCTGCAGATGATGCTCAAGATCGGCAGCAACACGCGCATGACGATCGTCGACGCGCCGATGAACATCGTCTACGGCGTGTGCCTGGCGGGCTTCGCGGCCATGGCCTGGCGCTCGCTGCAGGTCGCGTGCATCCACTGGCGGCGCGGCTACAGCGTGCTGGAGCGCCCGGAGTCCACCATCGACGATCGTTGAGAAGGCGTGAACGAATCCGCCATGCCCGCTCGTTCTGCCAAAACACGCCCACTCGGCGTTGCAAATGCTCGCCATAGCCCGAGCTATGGCTGCGCTTTGCGCCTTGATTGGGCGCGTTTTCGCAGCCCGCTCGGCCACGTCGAATTCATTCACGCCTTCTGAGCCGCCACCCATGCTGAAAGTCATCTTCCTCGTCTTCATGGCCGGCGGCATCCCGGTGGCCATCGCCATGGCCGGCGCCTCGCTGGTCTACATCCTCGGCACCGGCAACCTGCCGCCCTTCGTGGTGGTGCACCGGATGATCAGCGGCATCGACAGCTTCCCGCTGCTGGCGGTGCCCTTCTTCATCCTGGCCGGCAACCTGATGAACAACGCCGGCATCACCACGCGCATCTACAACTTCGCGCTGGCGCTGGTGGGCTGGCTCAAGGGCGGCCTGGGGCACGTGAACATCGTCGGCTCGGTGGTCTTCGCCGGCATGAGCGGCACGGCCATCGCCGACGCGGCCGGGCTGGGCACCATCGAGATCAAGGCGATGAAGGAGCACGGCTACAGCACCGAGTTCGCGGTCGGCGTGACGGCCGCCTCGGCCACGCTGGGGCCGATCATCCCGCCCAGCCTGCCCTTCGTGATCTACGGGATGATGGGCAACGTCTCCATCGGCGCGCTGTTCCTGGCCGGGCTGATGCCGGGCCTGCTGATGACGGTGCTGATGATGCTCACCGTGGCCTACTACGCGCACAAGAACGGCTGGGGCCGCGACATGAAGTTCTCGGGCCCGCGCCTGGTCAAGGCGCTGTCGGAGCTGGCGGTGGTGGTCGGCTGGCCGCTGCTGCTGTGGCTGGTGGTGGCCAAGCTGGATCTGCCGGCACAGCCGGCGGTGCTGGTGGGGCTGGCCTCGCTGTTCGTGCTCGACCGCATCTTCCGCTTCGAGGCGCTGCTGCCCATCATGACGCCGGTGCTGCTGATCGGCGGCATGAGCACGGGCCTGTTCACGCCCACCGAGGGCGCCATCGCCGCCTGCGTGTGGGCCATGATCCTCGGCTTCGCCTGGTACCGCACGCTGTCCTGGAAGATGTTCGTCAAGGTGTGCCTGGACACCATCGAGACCACCGCCACGGTGCTGTTCATCGTGGCGGCCGCGTCCATCTTCGGCTGGATGCTCACCGCCACCGGCATCACCACCGGCATCGCCGAATGGGTGCTCGGCTTCACCAGGGAAGCCTGGGTCTTCCTGCTGCTGGCCAACCTGCTGATGCTGTTCGTCGGCTGCTTCCTGGAGCCGACGGCGGCCATCACCATCCTGGTGCCGATCCTGCTGCCGATCGCGCTGCAACTGGGCATCGACCCGGTGCACTTCGGCCTGGTGATGGTGCTGAACCTGATGATCGGCCTGCTGCACCCGCCGATGGGACTGGTGCTGTTCGTGCTGGCGCGGGTGGCGGGGCTCTCGTTCGAGCGCACCACCATGGCCATCCTGCCGTGGCTGATACCGCTGCTGCTGAGCCTGGTCGTCATCACCTACATGCCCAAGCTGTTTCTCTGGCTTCCGAAAATGTTCTTCTAGCCGCGCCAGCGGCAGGAGTCCCCCACGATGAACCCCTTCATTCGCCTGCACCCGGCCGACGACGTGCTGATCGCGCGCAGCCAGCTCGTCGGCGGCACCACGGTCGAGGGCGTGGCCGTGCGCGGCCTGATCCCGGCCGGCCACAAGGTGGCGGTGCGCGCCATCGAGCCGGGCGCGCCGGTGCGCCGCTACAACCAGATCATCGGCTTCGCCAGCCGGCCGATCGCGCCCGGCGAGCACGTGCACACGCACAACCTCGACATGGGGCCGGACAAGGGCGGGTTCGAGCGCGACTACGCCTTCGGCGTCGACGTGAAGCCGCCGCCGGCACGGCGCGAGGCGACGTTCATGGGCATCCGCCGCGCCGACGGCCGCGTGGCCACGCGCAACTACATCGGCGTGCTGACCAGCGTGAACTGCTCGGCCACGGCGGCGCGCGCCATCGCCGACCACTTCTCGCGCCGCACCAACCCGGCCGCGCTGGCGCCCTACCCCCACGTGGACGGCGTGGTCGCGCTCACGCACGGCACCGGCTGCGGCATGGACACGCAGGGCCTGGGCATGCAGATCCTGGAGCGCACGCTGACGGGCTACGCCACGCACGCCAACTTCGCCGGCGTGCTGGTGGTGGGCCTGGGCTGCGAGGCCAACCAGATCAACGCCTGGCTGGCCACCGGGCGCCTCGCCGAAGGCGAGAACCTGCGCACCTTCAGCATCCAGGACACCGGCGGCACGCACAAGACCGTGCAGAAGGGCATCGCGCTGATCGAGGAGATGCTGCCGCGCGCCAACGCGGCGAAGCGCGAGCCCTGCAGCGCGGCGCACATCACCATCGGGCTGCAGTGCGGCGGCTCGGACGGCTACTCCGGCATCAGCGCCAACCCGGCGCTGGGCGCGGCGGTGGACCTGCTGGTGGCGCACGGCGGCACGGCCATCCTGTCGGAGACACCCGAGATCTACGGCGCCGAGCACCTGCTCACGCGCCGCGCCGTCCGGCGCGAGGTCGGCGAGAAGCTGGTCGAGCGCATCCGCTGGTGGGAGCACTACACCGCCGTCAACGAGGGCGAGATGAACAACAACCCCTCGCCCGGCAACAAGGCCGGGGGCCTGACCACCATCCTGGAGAAGTCGCTGGGTGCCGTCGCCAAGGGCGGCACCAGCAACCTGGAGGCGGTATACGAATACGCCGAGCCCGTCGCGGCGCACGGCTTCGTCTACATGGACACGCCCGGCTACGACCCGGTGAGCGCCACCGGGCAGGTGGCCGGCGGCGCCAACCTGATCTGCTTCACCACCGGCCGCGGCTCGGCCTACGGCTGCGCGCCCTCGCCCTCGCTCAAGCTGGCCACCAACAGCGCGCTGTGGCAGCGGCAGGAGGAGGACATGGACATCAACTGCGGCGAGATCATCGACGGCACCGCCACCATCGAGCAGATGGGACAGCGCATCTTCGAGCTGGTGCTGGCCACCGCGTCGGGGCAGCACAGCAAGAGCGAGCTGCACGGCTACGGGCAGAGCGAGTTCGTGCCGTGGCAGGTCGGAGCCGTGATGTGAGCAGGACGATCCTTCCAGAACCATTGACCGCCCTGGTCGCCCGGGTCATCGCCGCGGCCGGCAGCGCCGAGGCCGAGGCGCAGAAAGTGGCGGCCAACCTCGTGCTGGCCAACCTCTCGGGCCACGACTCGCACGGCGTGGGCATGGTGCCGCGCTACGTGGACGCGGTGCAGGAGGGCGGCCTCAGGCCCAACACCGGCGCGAAGGTCACGCTGGACATCGGCACCCTGCTCGCGCTGGACGGCCAGCGCGGCTACGGCCAGGTCGTCGGCGAACAGGCCATGCAGATGGGCATCGAGCGCGCGCAGCAGCACGGCAGTTGCATCCTGACCGTGGGCAACAGCCATCATCTGGGACGCATCGGCCATTTCGCCGAGATGGCGGTGGCGGCCGGGCTGGTGTCGCTGCATTTCGTGAACGTGCTGTCGCGGCCCGTGGTGGCGCCCTTCGGCGGCGGCGACGGGCGCTTCGGCACCAACCCCTGCTGCATCGGCGTGCCGTTGGCCGGCCAGGCGCCCTTCGTGCTGGACTTCGCGACCAGCCGCGTCGCCCAGGGCAAGATGCGCGTGGCCCACAACAAGGGCGAGCGGGTGCCCGAGGGCTACCTGATCGACGAGCGCGGCGCGCCGACCACCGACCCCGGCGTGGTCGTCGTGCCGCAGGCGGGCGGCCTCTTCGGCGCGCTCATGACCTTCGGCGAGCACAAGGGCTACGGCATGGCGGTGGCCTGCGAGTTGCTCGGCGGCGCCCTGTCTGGCGGCGGCACCTGGCACCGCGCGCCAGACGCGGCCCGGACCGTGCTCAACGGCATGCTGACGGTGCTGATCGACCCGGCCCGGCTGGGCACGCAGCAGGCCTTCGAGCAGGAAGCCGCGGCCTTCGTCGACTGGCTGCGGCAGTGCCCACCGGGCGCCGGGTTCGAAGGGGTGCAGATCGCCGGCGAGCCCGAGCGCCGCGCCCGCGCCGCGCGCGGGCGCGACGGCATCGCCATCGACGACGCGACCTGGGCCGAGCTGCACGCCGCCGGCGCTAAGGTGGGCGTGGCCCTGCCGGACTGATCGCGCTCCTCGCGCCGGGCGCACGCGCCCGGCCGCATCGCTATGGTGGCCTTCGGCAAAACCAATCGGCCCGCCCTTGCCCTCGCCAGGTTTCCCCAACAGAATGGCCACGTTCGATAGTCAACGTCTATTCAAAGGAGCCTCGCGATGAGCAACACATCCGACAGCGGCAAGAAGTGCCCCGTCACCCACCTCACCACCCAGTTCGGCGCCCCGGTGCCCGACAACCAGAACAGCCTCACTGCCGGGCCGCGCGGCCCGCTGCTGTCGCAGGACGTGTGGCTCAACGAGAAGCTGGCCAACTTCGTGCGCGAAGTGATCCCCGAGCGGCGCATGCACGCCAAGGGCTCGGGCGCCTTCGGCACCTTCACCGTCACCCACGACATCACCAAGTACACCCGCGCCGCGATCTTCTCGACGGTCGGCAAGAAGACCGAGATGTTCGCCCGCTTCACCACCGTGGCCGGCGAGCGCGGCGCGGCCGACGCCGAGCGCGACATCCGCGGCTTCGCGCTGAAGTTCTACACCGAGGAAGGCAACTGGGACATGGTGGGCAACAACACGCCCGTGTTCTTCCTGCGCGACCCGCGCAAGTTCCCCGACCTCAACAAGGCCGTGAAGCGCGACCCGCGCACCAACATGCGCTCGGCCACCAACAACTGGGACTTCTGGACGCTGCTGCCCGAGGCGCTGCACCAGGTCACCGTGGTGATGAGCGACCGCGGCATCCCGGCCAGCTACCGCCACATGCACGGCTTCGGCTCGCACACCTACAGCTTCTGGAACGAGCAGGGCGAGCGCCACTGGGTGAAGTTCCACTTCCGCACCCAGCAGGGCATCAAGAACCTGACCGACGCCGAGGCCGAGGCGCTGGTGGGCAAGGACCGCGAGAGCCACCAGCGCGACCTGTACGAGGCGATCGAGCGCGGCGACTTCCCGAAGTGGACGATGTACGTGCAGGTCATGCCCGAGACCGACGCCGAGAAGGTGCCCTACCACCCCTTCGACCTGACCAAGGTGTGGCCGCACGCGGACTACCCGCTGATCGAGGTCGGCGAGTTCGAGCTCAACCGCAACCCGGAGAACTTCTTCGCCGACGTCGAGCAGAGCGCGTTCGCGCCCGGCAACCTGGTGCCGGGCATCGGCGTCTCGCCCGACAAGATGCTGCAGGCGCGCCTGTTCAACTATGCCGACGCGCAGCGCTACCGCCTGGGCGTGAACTACCACCAGATCCCGGTCAACGCCGCGCGCTGCCCGGTCCACAGCAACCACCGCGACGGCTACGGCCGCATGGACGGCAACTACGGCAGCCTGCCCCACTACGAGCCCAACAGCTTCAGCCAGTGGCAGGAGCAGCCGCAGTTCCGCGAACCGCCGCTGAAGATCAACGGCAACGCCGACTGGTGGAACTTCCGCGAGGACGACGCCGACTACTACAAGCAGCCCGGCGACCTGTTCCGGCTGATGAGCCCGGCGCAGCAGCAGGTGCTGTTCGACAACACCGCGCGCGCCATGGGCGACGCGCCGGAGTTCGTCAAGCGCCGCCACATCGAGAACTGCACCAAGGCCGATCCGGCCTACGGCGCCGGCGTCGCCAAGGCCCTGGGGCTGTAGGGCCGCGCCCATGAAGGACAAAAAGGCGCCCACGGGCGCCTTTTTGTCTGCCGTCCGGCGGCTGCACTCAGCGCAGCAGCAGCGCCAGCAGCGCCTCCAGGTGTTCGGACGGCAGGTGCCGGAAGCCCGAACGGGCGTAGCGCTGCATGCGTCCCATCGCGAAGGCGGTGAGCACCGCGGCGCGCATCTGGGCGTCGACCGTCGGCGTGTCGCTCGGCTCGGTATCGCCGGGCAGGCCGCGCAGCACCTGGCGCAGTTGCGCCTCGATCTTGTCGAAGAACTGGTTCATGCGCTGCTGCAGGCGCTCGTTCTCGAACACCAGCGCGTCGCCGGCCATCACGCGGGTCATGCCCGGGTTCTTCTCGGCGAACTGCAGCAGCACGCCCACGATCTGGGCCGCCTGTTCGCGTGCCGGCGCGTCACGCTCGGTGATCTGGTTGACCAGCGTGAATACGCTCTGCTCGATGAAGTCGATCAGACCCTCGAACATCTGCGCCTTGCTGGCGAAGTGGCGGTACAGCGCGGCCTCGCTCACCTCCAGGCGGGCGGCCAGGGCGGCGGTGGTCACGCGCTCGGTGCCGGGCTGCTCCAGCATCGCGGCCAGCGCCTGCAGGATCTGCACCCGGCGCTCGCCCGGACGGGGACGCTTGCGCACCGGCGCCTGCGCCGGCCCGGCCGTGCCCGCCGCGGGCTCGGCGGGGTCCGAGGCCGTATCGAGGATCTCGTCGTCTGGCATGAAACGGAGGCAATTTGTAAAAAATTGATTCTGCCACGAATGTTGCGGAGTGGGCACCTACCCAGCCGCACGCGCCGGGCGCAGCAGGGCAGACGTGGACAATACGCCGCATCCGGGCCGGCCGCAGGCTCCACCGAGACTCCATGACCCACACCATTCTTGTGACCGGCGGTGCCGGCTTCATCGGCAGCCACACCTGCGTGGCACTCGCGCAGGCGGGCTACGAGCCGCTGATCCTGGACAACCTGGGCAACAGCGACATCCGCGTGGTCGACCGCCTGGCCCGCATCACCGGCCGCGCGCCGCGCTGGATCGAGGGCGACGTGCGCGAGCGCGCGCTGCTGGACCGCATCTTCGCCGAGGAGCGCATCGCCGGCGTCATCCATTTTGCGGGGCTGAAGGCGGTGGGCGACTCGGTGGCCGACCCCATCGGCTACTACGAGAACAACGTGCACGGCACCTGGGTGCTGGCGCAGGCGATGGAGGCGGCGGGCGTGCGCACGCTGGTGTTCTCCTCCTCCGCCACGGTGTACGGCGACCCGGAGCGCTCGCCCATTCCGGAAGACGCGCCCTGCCGGCCGGCCAACCCCTACGGCCGCTCCAAGCGCATCGTGGAGGAGACGCTGGCCGACTGGCAGCAGGCTTCGCCCGAATGGCGCATCGTGCTGCTGCGCTACTTCAACCCGGTCGGCGCGCACGAGAGCGGCCTGATCGGCGAGCACCCGCAGGGCAAGCCCAACAACCTGATGCCCTTCGTCTGCCAGGTGGCCGTGGGCCTGCGCGACAAGCTGGTGGTGCACGGCGGCGACTACCCCACCGCCGACGGCACCGGCGTGCGCGACTACGTGCACGTGATGGACCTGGCCGAGGGCCACGTCGCGGCGCTGCGCAAGGCGCAGGAAGCGCCCGGCCTGCTGACGCTGAACCTGGGCACCGGCGCAGGCGCGTCGGTGCTGGACGTGGTGAAGGCCTTCGAGACGGCCAGCGGCCGGAAGATCGCCTACGAGATCGGCCCGCGCCGCCCCGGCGACGTGCCGGCCTACTGGGCCGACCCGGCGTTGGCCGGTCGCGTGCTCGGCTGGCAGGCCCGCCGCGGGCTGGAGCAGATGTGCGCCGACGCCTGGCGCTGGCAGCAGGGCAATCCGCGCGGGTACGAGTAGAGAGCGAGGTTTTGGCTCCTCTCCCCTCTGGGGAGAGGCTGGGTGAGGGGCAGGGGGCGATGGCGAAGCCGCGTGGGTGAAGATGCGCCGCCGCCCTCACCCCAGCCCTCTCCCAGAGGGAGAGGGAGCAATGCAGGCGGCTACCGGGCGCGGATCATGGTGCCGTAGGCCTGGTCCGTCAGGATCTCCAGCAGCATCGAATGCGGCACCCGCCCGTCGATGATGTGCACCGCGTTCACGCCGCTCTTGGCTGCATCCAGCGCACCCTCGATCTTGGGCAGCATGCCGCCGGAGATGGTGCCGTCGGCGAACAGGTCGTCGATTTCGCGCGCGCTCAGGTTGGTCAACAGCTGGCCGTTCTTGTCGAGCACGCCGGGCGTGTTGGTCAGCAGCACCAGCTTCTCGGCCTTGAGCACCGTGGCCAGCTTGCCGGCCACCACGTCGGCGTTGATGTTGTAGCTCTCGTTCTCCTCACCGAAGCCGATCGGGCTGACGACGGGGATGAAGGCGTCGTCCTGCAGCGCCTGCACCACGCCGGGGTCGATCGAGACGATGTCGCCGACCTGGCCGACGTCGTGCATCAGCGCCGGGTCGTTGCGGTCGGCCATCTTCAGCTTCTGCGCGCGGATCAGGCCGCCGTCGCGCCCCGTCAGGCCCACCGCCTTGCCGCCGGCCTGGTTGATCAGGCCGACGATGTCCTGCTGCACTTCGCCGGCCAGCACCCATTCGACGACTTCCATCGTCTCGGCGTCGGTCACGCGCATGCCCTGGACGAAGTGGCCCTTCTTGCCCAGCTTGTTGAGCGCCGCCTCGATCTGCGGGCCGCCGCCGTGCACCACCACCGGGTTGATGCCCACCAGCTTGAGCAGCACCACGTCCTCGGCGAAGTCGGCCTGCAGCGCCGGGTCGGTCATCGCGTTGCCACCGTACTTGATGACCATGGTCTTGCCGTGGTACTTGCGGATGTAGGGCAGCGCCTGGGCCAGGATCTCGGCCTTGTCGCGGGGAGGGATGTTGAGCACGGGGTCGGTCATGGCGGCGGCGGTCGGCGCAGTGGGGGAATGCGGAAATTGTGCCGCAGGAAGCTGACGGGCCGCCGCGCCCCGGCCGCTCAGTACGACTTCGGCAGCCCCAGCACCCGCTCGGCGACGAAGTTCAGGATCATCTGCGGGCTGACCGGCGCGATGCGCGGGATGTAGCACTCGCGCAGCAGCCGCTCGACGTGGTATTCCTTCGCGTAGCCCATGCCGCCGAGGGTGAGGATGGCATTCTGGCAGGCGTCGTGCGCCGCCTCGGCCGCCAGGTACTTGGCGGCGTTGGCCTCGGCGCCGCAGGGCTGGCCGGCGTCGTAGAGCGTGGCGGCCTTCATCACCATCAGGTCGGCGGCCTCCAGGTTCATCCAGGCACGCGCCAGCGGGTGCGCCACGCCCTGGTTCTGGCCGATGGGGCGGCCGAAGACGACGCGCTCGCCGGCGTACTGCGCCGCGATGCGCAGCGCCGCGCGGCCCAGCCCCACCGCCTCGGCGGCGATCAGGATGCGTTCCGGGTTCATGCCGTGCAGGATGTACTCGAAGCCGCGGCCCTCCTCGCCGATGCGGTCGTCCTCCGGCACCTCCAGGCCGTCGATGAAGAGCATGTTGGAGTCCACCGCGGCGCGGCCGAGCTTGTGGATCTCGCGGACTTCCACTCTGCTGCGGTCCAGCGCGGTGTAGAAGAGCGTGAGGCCCTGCGTGGGCTTCTTCACCTCGTCCAGCGGCGTGCTGCGCGTGAGGATGAGCATGCGGTCGGCCACCTGCGCGGTGGAGATCCAGAGCTTGCGGCCCGAGAGCACATAGCCGCCGCCCGGCCGGCGCACGGCCTGCGTCTTCAGGCGCGTGGTGTCCAGGCCGGCGTCGGGCTCGGTGACGGCGAAGCAGGCTTTCTCCTTGCCCTCGATCAGCGGCGGCAGGAAGCGCGCCTTCTGCGCCTCGGAGCCGAACACCACCACCGGGTTGAGGCCGAAGATGTTCATGTGGATGGCCGAGGCGCCCGACATGCCGGCGCCGCTGGCGCTGATGGTGCGCATCATCAGCGCCGCCTCGGTGATGCCCAGGCCGGCGCCGCCCTGCGCCTCGGGCATGGCGATGCCGAGGAAGCCGGCGGCCGCCACGGCGCGGTGGAAGGCGTGCGGGAACTCGGCCTTCTCGTCCTGCTCGCGCCAGTAGTCGATCGGGAAGTCCTGGCACAGGCTTTCGATGGCGTCGACCAGCGCGCGCTGGTCGTCGGTCATGGTGAAGTTCATGGCGTGATCTCGGGGGAATGGGCGGAGCAAGGGGAAGCCGCGGCCTCGCGGGCGATGCCGCGCGTGATCAGGTCGGCCACCTCGGCCTCGCCGTAGCCGGCCTCGCGCAGCAGCTCGGCGCTGTGCTCGCCGATGCGCGGCGCGTGACGGTGCAGCGAGGGCGGCGTGCGGCCATAGCGGCCCACCGGCGCGGGCGTGCGCAGCGCGCCCTCGGTGGGGTGGTCGACCGGGCGGAAGAAGCCCACGGCCTGCAGGTGCGGGTCGTGCAGCAGGCTGTCGGTGCTGTGCAGGCGCGCCACCGGGATGTCGGCCGCCTGCAGCGCGGCCACCCAGGCCTCGCTGCTGCGGGTGGCCATCACCTCGGCGACGAAGGCGTAGCACTCGGCGATGTGCGCGGCGCGCGCGGTGTGGCTGCCGAACTTCGGCGAGTCGCGCAGCTCGGGCCGGCCGATCAGCTCGAAGAAGGCGCGCCAGTGCTTGTCGTTGTAGATCAGCACGCTCAGGTGCCCGTCGGCGGTGGCATACGGGCGCCGGTGCTCGGCCAGCAGGCGCGCGTAGCCGGTGCCGCCCAGCGGCGGATCGAAGCTGGCGCCGCCCAGGTGGTCGCCCATCACGAACTGGGTGAGCGCCTCGAACATCGGTATCTCCACCGCCTGGCCCTGGCCGGTTTGCCGCGCGTGCAGCACGGCGGCCAGCAGCGCGATGGCGGCCTGCAGGCCCACCGCGCGGTCGGCCAGGGTGACGGGCGCGTAGCGCGGCGCGCCGCCGCTCTGCTGCGCGAAGAGCGAGGCGACGCCGGACGCGCCCTGGATCAGGTCGTCGTAGGCGGGCTGGCCGGCGTAGGGCCCTTCCTCGCCGTAGCCGAAGGCGCCCAGGTAGACGATGCGCGGGTTGACGGCCGCCACGTCCTCGTAGGCCAGGCCCAGCCGCGCCATCGCCTGCGGGCGGGTGTTGTAGATCAGCGCGTCGCAGCCGGCCGCCAGGCGCAGGCAGGCCGCGCGGCCCTCGGGCTGCTTGAGGTCGAGCACGATGGAGCGCTTGTTGCGGTTCAGGTGCAGCGCCATCGCGCCCATGCCGGGGTGGCGCATGGGGCCGACGGCGCGCAGGTTGTCGCCGCCGGGCGGCTCGACCTTGATGACGTCCGCGCCCAGATCGCCCAGGGTCTGCGTGGCGTAGGGCCCCATCACCACGGCCGTCAGGTCCAGGATGCGCAGGCCCGCGAGCGGGCCGGTGGCAGTGGCCGCTCCGCTCATTGCTTCTGGATCCCCGCGTCCTCGATCAGCTTCTTCCACTTGCCGAGTTCCGCCACGGTGAAGCTGCCCAGCTCCTCCGGGGTGCTGCCGAAGGCGTCGAAGCCGAGCTGCGAGACGCGCTCGCGGAAGGCCGCGCTGTTGGCCGTGCCGGCCAGCACGCGGTTGAGCGCGGCCACGACTTCGCGCGGCGTGCCGGCCGGCGCGAACACGCCGTTCCACGAGGTGATGTCGAAGCCCTTCAGCTCCGGCGTGTCGGCCACCGGCGGCAGTTCGCTGAAGAGCTTGGTGCGCTCCCTGGTGGTGACGGCGATGGCGCGCATCTTGCCGGCCTTGACGGTCGCCAGGCCCGCCGCGAGATCGACGAACATGAACTGCACCTGCCCGCCGATCAGGTCGGCGATGGCCGGCGGCGTGCTCTTGTAGGGCACGTGCAGCATCGGCACGCCGGACATGCGCGACAGCGTGGCGCCGCACACGATGCCGGTGCTGTTGCCGCTGGCGTAGCTGAGCTTGCCCGGGTTGGCGCGGCCCCAGGCGATGAGGTCGGCCACGGTCTTGGCCGGCAGGTCGTTGTTGACCACCAGCATGAAGGGCAGGTTGCCCATGCGGCTGACCGGCGCGAAGTCCTTCACCGGGTCGTAGGGCAAGCTCTTCATCAGGCTCGGGTTGGCCGAGTGCGTGGTGTTGGTGGTCATGAACAGCGTGTAGCCGTCGGGCGGCGCCTTGGCCACGAACTCGGCGGCGATGATGCCGTTGGCGCCGGCCTTGTTGTCCACCACCACCGGCGTCTTCAACGCGTCGGAGAGCGCCTGCGCCGTGATGCGCGCCACCGCGTCGGTGCCGCTGCCGGCCGCGAAGGGCACGATCAGCTTGATCGGCTGCGCCGGCCAGCCGGCGGGCTGGGCGCGCGCGGCGGGCGCCAGCGCGAGGCCGCCCAGCAGCGCCAGGGCGCGGCGGCGCGAAAGGGAAAGGTCTTCCTGATGCAATGGCATGTCTTGTCTCCTGGTGGTTGTGTCCCGGCGTTCAGGCGCGGATCACGCGCTCGGGCGATTCCTCGTAGGGCGGGCTGTAGATCACCAGCACGCGCGCCGGCTCGTCGCTCACCACGGTGAAGGTGTGCATCTCGCCGGCCGGGAAGAAGCAGCAGTCGCCCGGCGCCAGCTCCTGCCGCTGGCCGCCCACCTCGGCCACCGCGCGGCCTTCGAGCAGGTAGCAGACCTGCTCGATGCCGGGATGCGCATGGGGCAGCGCGCCCTTGCCCTTCTGGATGCGGCCGACCAGCACCTCCAGCTGCTTCGCGCCGACCGTCTCGGGGCCGATCAGGCGCCGGTTCAGCGTGCCGGTGTGGTTGGCCGGGTGGTAGCCGACGACGTCGGATTCGCGCACGAAGTAGCGCTGCGGCTGCGGGGTTCCGCTGTCTTGGCTCATGACGCGGGCTTGAAGGTGCTGTTCTTCGCGATGCGTGCCCAGCGCGCCGCGTCCTGCTCGATGGTGGCGGCGAACTGCTCGGGCGTGCTGCCCACCGGCTCGTAGTCGATGCGCAGAAGCTGCTCGCGCACCTCGGGCAGGGCGACGATGCGCACGACTTCCGCATTGAGGCGCTTGACGATCGCCGCCGGCGTGCCCGCAGGCGCCAGCAGGCCGGCCCACGACTGGAAGGTCATGCCGGCCAGGCCCGCCTCCTTCATCGTCGGCACCTGCGGCAGCGCGGGCGAGCGCTGCTCCGACAGCACCGCCAGCGGCTTGACCTTGCCGGCCTTGATCATCTGCAGGCCGACGAAGGGGTCGATGGTGAGGTCCACCTCGCCGCCGACCACGGCCTGCAACTGCGGCCCGGTGCCCTTGTACTGCGCATTGGCGATGCCGGGCGCGCCGATGTCCGCCTTGAACTGCTCGCTGATGAGCCCGATCATGCTGCTGCCCGAAGACATCGACAGCGGCTTGGCGCCCGGCCGCTTCGCCAGCGCCACGAGTTCCTGCACCGAATTGGCCGGCAGCGACGGGTGCGCCACCATCACGAAGCCGATGCGTGCGATCAGGCTGACCGGCGCGAAGCTGGCCAGCGGCTCGTAGCCGGCCTTGTAGAGCGCGGGGCTGAGCGTCTGCGCGCCGGCGGTGTTGAGCAGCAGCGTGTAGCCGTCGGGCGCGGCGCGCGCCACCGCCTCGGTGCCGATGATGCCGTTGGCACCGCCCCGGTTGTCGATCACCACCGGCTGGCCCAGCGCCTCCGAGAGCTTCTGCGACAGCATGCGCGCCACCACGTCGGTGGCGCCGCCCGCCGCGAAGGGCACGATGACGCGGATGGGGCGGCTGGGCCAGTCGCCCGCGCCGACGGCGGACTGCGCATGGGCCGGCACGAGGGCCACGGCGGCAGCCAGGGCGCCGGCCGCCAGCAGGGCGCGTCGGCGCGGGGGGAAAAGGAATCGGCTCGTCATGCTTGTCTCCTTCTGTGTTTGATCAACGTCCCGCGGCTTGGGACGCACGTTCAACACCCCTCACCGTTCACGCTGAGCTTGGCCTGTCCTGAGCCTGTCGAAGGGTCGAAGCGCGGCGCAGGGCTTCGACAGGCTCAGCCCGAACGGTGCGTTGTGCTTGTCAGGCCGCCTTGGGCACCAGCGCGAGCAGGGCCCGCTCGGGGCCCTCGATGGCGCGGCAGGCCGAGCGCAGCATGGCGGCCAGCGCCTCCTGCCGCGGCTCGATGCGGTAGCGCGGCCCGACCACCGAGATGGCCCAGGCCTGCCCGCCGATACGCACCGGCCAGGCGATGCCGGCCAGGTCGGCGATGCTCTCGCCGATGTTGGCGAACCAGCCGCGCTCGGCCGAGCGGGCCAGTTCGGCCTCGATGTCGGCCGCGCGGGTCAGCGTGGCCTCGGTCAGCTTGCGCAGCTTCGCCGCCTGCAGCAGCGCCTTGCGCTCCGGCGCCGGCAGCGTCGAGAGCAGCGCGCGTCCCAGCGAGTTGGCGTACGCCTCGCGCGTCTCGCCGGCCTCGGCGGCGTAGCGGATGCTCTGCGGCGAATCGAGCACCTCCAGGTAGACCACGCGGCCGGGCTCGCGGAACTTGGCGAAGACCACCGTTTCCTGGGTGGCGTCGCGCAGTTCCTCCAGCGCGGGGCGGATGCGGTCGAGCACCGGGTCGTGCGCCGCGATGACCTGCGCCATCGCCAGCAGCCGGCCGGTGGGGTAGTAGCCCTGGCGGCGGCCGGTCTCGTACAGGTAGCCCTGCTTCTCCAGCGTGCGCAGCAGGCCCAGGCAGGTGGAGACGGGCATCTCCAGCAGCCGCGCCGCCTCGGAGAGGGCCAGCGGCTGCTTCTCGCGCGCGAAGAGTTCGATCAGCTCGATCACGCGGGTCGCCATTTTCACTGTCATGAAGAAATTTTCAGGATTTTGAAAATCTCTTCCCATCCGGGATGACCCGGATGCCGCTCAGACGAAGCCGATCCAGCGCCCCGCCACCAGCACGGCCAGCCACAGGCCCAGCGACAGCCATGCCCGCACGCGCACCGCGGCCGCCACCGCGCCGCCCTGCCGCGCCGCCGCCCAGCCGGCGCCGGCGTGCTGCCACGTCACGTTGAGCAGCGCCAGCAGCAGCAGGCCCATCTTGCAGAGGAAGGCGGGGTTGGCCGCGTAGTCCTGCGGCCGCACGGTGAACAGCCACAGGCCCATGAGCAGCGCCAGCGCGAGCCCGCAGCCGGCGGCGCGCACCAGCACGGACGCCATCGGCGCCAGCGGCACGTGGCGAAAGGCCAGCCCCGCCAGCCGCAGGTCCAGCGGCACGATGGCGCCGAGGAGCAGCCCCAGGCCCAGGATGTGGGCGGCGTTGACGAACAGGTAGGCGGTGCCCGAGTCCTGCAGCCAGCGCGCGCCCGGCCACAGGGCCAGGGCGGCCAGCGCCTCGTCCAGCCCCACGGCCTCAGTTCCGCAGGCGTTCGGGGTACATGTCGTAGTGGGTGCCGCCCACCGTGATGCGCACCGCCTTCATGTGCAGGCGGGCATGGTCCCTGTGGCGGTTGCCCAGCACCCGGATCGCGTCGCCGGCCTTGGTCGTCTGGCCGGTGAAGCCCGAGCGCTCGGTCTGCGAGGGGTTGCCCAGGTCCACCTGCCAGAGCGCGCCGTCGGCGGCCTTCACCTGCAGCATCGGATGGGGTGGGGCCATCGAGACGGCATGGACGGTGCCGTCGAGCGTGGTCTGCTCACCGTCGGCCCACGACCAGCCGTGGTGCGCCTGCGCCAGCGGCACGCCCAGGGCGAGCGCGGCGGCGCCGAGCAGCGCCGCGCCGGTGCGGCGCATCCCTGCTGTCCTGCGCTGGAAGAACATCGCATGCATCGGAGCACTCCTTCTCGTGTCGGAAAGGTGGAGAGTGCGCCGTTTCGGCGAAAGTTGCACGCTCCCTCGACGGGCGCGCGGCGGCGGGCTCAGTAGCCGCGCGCCGGGTCCACCACGCCCGCGATGGGCTCGCCGCGTTCGAGCCGGCCGATCTTGTCGGCGATCTGCGCGATGGTTTCGCGGCGCAGGGTGCGCGCGGAGGCATGCGGCGTGACGGTGATCTTCGGATGCCGCCAGAAGGGATGGTCGGCCGGCAGCGGCTCCTGCTGGAAGACGTCCAGCGTCGCGCCGGCCAGACGGCCGCTGTCGATCAGCGGGATCAGGTCCTCCTCCACCAGGTGGCCGCCGCGCGCGATGTGGATCAGGTAGCCGCCGGGCCGCAGCGCCGACAGCGTGGTGCGGTTGAGGATGCCGCGCGTCGCGTCGGTCAGCGGCAGCAGGTTGACCAGCACGCGCGTGGCGACGAGGAAGTCGCCCAGCCGCGCCTCGCCGGCGAAGGTGCGCACGCCGTCGATGGCCTTGGGCGTGCGGCTCCAGCCCAGCACCGGGAACTCGAACTGCCGCACCGCCCGGGCCACGCGCTCGCCCAGCACGCCCAGGCCCATGATGCCCACGGGGAAATCCGCGCGCTCCAGCGGCCTGCGGAAGACCCAGCGGCCCTGGCGCGCCTCGGTCTCGTAGACGTCGAACTCGCGGAAGTGGCGGATCAGCGCGTGGCACACGTACTCGGCCATCTGCACCGACATGCCGGCGTCGTCCAGCCGCACCACCTGCAGCCCGGGCGGCAGCCTCAGCTTCATGATCGCGTCCACGCCGGCGCCGATGTTGAACATCGCCTTCAGCCGCGGCTGCTCGTCGACGAACTGCTGCGGCGGCGCCCAGACCACCGCGTGGTCCGCCGCCGCCAGCCCGGGCGACCACAGCTGCACCTGCGCCCCGGGCAGCGCCGCCTGCAGCGCCTCCACCCAGGGTTCGGGCTTGGTGTCGGACAGGCAGACGGCAATGCGCACGGCGGGGCTCCTCGGGGTGGCGGACGATGGCCCCCGACTGTACGCAAGGCCGCGCCGGCGCTCAGGCCGGCGGGAACCACGCCGCCGGCACGCGCACCGGCAGCGCCAGCAGGATCTGCCCCATGCCCTTGCCCAGCGCGTCGTTGCGCAGCGAGGCCATGCCGCCGCCGCCCAGCGCCCGCTCGCACACGAAGTTGAAGGCATGGATGCCCGGCACCTCGTGGCGCGCGACCGGCCCTTCGACGAGGTGCGCCAGGTGCGCCGCGACGCGCTGCGGCGTGAGCTGCGCGCGCAGCAGCGGCAGCCACTCCGGCCGGCGCGCGATCACGCCGATGTTGGAGGTGTCGCCCTTGTCGCCCGAGCGCGCCCAGGCCAGCCGGATCAGCGGCACCTCCACGGTCGGTCCCGCGGGCTCCTCCACCGGCAGCGCCGGGCCGGCGGGCGCGGGCGCCGCATCGGCGGCAGGCGCGGCGCCGGGCGGCGGCAGCTCGACCGCCGCGCCATCGAGCCGCACCTGCGGCGCGACGCGGCCCTTGTCCAGCAGGAAAGCGTACTGGCGGATCAGCGGCGAGACGCCCGCGCGGCCGCCCGCGCCGGTGGTGCCCGGCGCCCACGAGGTGCCGGCCGGCGCGATCTCGCGCGCCAGCAGCTCCAGCGCAGCCTTGTCGGCGTGGCGCGCCGTCACGCGCAGCACGGCCTCGCGCACGGCGGCCGCGGCGGGCTGGGCATGCGGGCCGTAGGGGCTCTCGCTGCCCAGCACCTCGATGTGCGTCGCGCTGAACGGCGCCAGGCCGCGCGCGGCCAGCAGCCCACCCACGCGCTCCAGGATGGCCTCGCCGGTGCGGCGCGCCTTGGCGACGGCATCGAAGCCCACGATGGTGAGCTGCGCCGAGGTCTTGAAGCCGTCCATGTAGGTGGCGCAGACCTTGTACGTGCCGGTGGGCGCGCGGCCGCGCGCGCCGTGCACGCGCACCTGCTGCGGCCCGGCCGGCTCGATGCGCACCTGCGTGAAGTCGCACACCACGTCCGGCAGCAGGTAGGCGGCCGGGTCGCCGATCTCGTAGAGCATCTGCTCGGCCACCACCTGCGGCGCGACCAGGCCGCCTGTGCCCTCGGGCTTGGTGACGGTGAAGCTGCCGTCGGCGGCGCATTCGACGATGGGGTAGCCGATGTGCGCCCAGTCGGGCACCTCCTGCCAGTCGGTGTGCAGCCCGCCGGTGGCCTGGCAGCCGCACTCGATGATGTGGCCGGCCAGGCTGCCGCCGGCCAGCGCGTCGAAGTCGCCGGGCTGCCAGCCGAATTCGTGCATCAGCACGCCCAGCGTCACCGCCGAATCGACGCAGCGGCCGGTGATGACGACCTGCGCGCCGGCGTCCAGCGCCGCCTTGACCGGCAGCGCGCCCAGGTAGGCGTTGGCCGTGACGACCCTGGCCGGCAGCGGCGCGCCGCTCTGCAGCTCGCGCACCGGCGGCTCGGCCTCGCGCAGCGCCGGCAGCAGCGGCATCACGTCGTCGCCGGTGACGACAGCGATCTTCACCGGTACGCCCAGTTCGTCGGCCAGCGCGCGCAGCGCGTCGGCGCAGCCCTGCGGGTTCACGCCGCCGGCATTGCTGACCACGCGGATGCCCTGGGCGATCGCGTCCTCGAGCACCGACCGCATCGCCACGGTGACGAAGTCGGTCGCATAGCCCATCTCAGGCTTCTTCATGCGCGCCGCGGCCAGGATGGACATGGTCAGTTCGGCCAGGTAGTCGAACACCAGGTAGTCGATCCGGCCACCGGCCACCAGTTGCGGGGCGCCCACGCTGGAGTCGCCCCAGAAGCCGGAGGCGCCGCCGATGCGCACGGTCTTCGGTTGCTTCATCGCCCGCTCCATCGCGTCGCCGCGCTCACTGCGGCTCGATGCCGGCCGCGCGGATGACCCGCTCCCACTTCTTCATGTCGGCGGCCTGGAACTGCGCCAGTTCCTCGGGCGCGCCGAAGGCCACCTCGCCGCTGGTCTTGGCCTGGAAGGCCTGGACCTCGGGCGATGCCGAGGCCTTGCCGAAGGCCGCGTTCAGGCGCTTGACCACGGCGGGCGGCATGCCGGCGGGCCCGTAGACGGCGAACCAGTAGCTCATGTCGTAGCCCTTCACGCCGGCCTCGGCCACGGTCGGCACGTCGGGCGCCGCGGCCAGGCGCTTGGCGCCGCTGGTGGCCAGCGCGCGCAGCTTGCCGCCCTGCACCTGCGGCACGGCGGTGGGCGCGTCGGCGAACATGAAGTCGAACTGCCCGCCGATCAGATCGGTGATGGCCTGCGGGTTGCTCTTGTAGGGCACGTTGGTGATGTCCACGCCGGCCATCTGCTTGAGCAGCTCGCCCGCCACCTGGCTGGACGAGGAGCCGCTGCCGAAGTTGAGCTTGCCCGGCGTCTTCTTCGCCGCCGCCAGCAGGTCGGCCAGCGTCTTGTAGGGCGCGTCGGGCCGCACCAGCAGCAGCATCTGGCCCTTGGCCAGCAGCGCGATGGGCGTGAAGTCCTTGACCGGGTCGTAGGGCACCGTCTTGAACAGGTAGGGGTTGGCCACCTGCGTGGTGTTGGTGGTGATGAACACGGTGTAGCCGTCGGGCGGGGCCTTGGCGACGTACTGGGCGGCGATGAAGCCGCTGGCGCCGCCCTTGTTGTCGACCACGACCGGCACCTTCATGTCGTCGGACACGGCCTGGCCGTAGACCCGCGCCGACTGGTCCGTGCCGCTGCCGGCGGCGAAGGGCACGACGAGGGTGATGGGCTTGGCCGGGTAGTCCTGGGCCCGGGCGAGGGGCGCGGCCATCGCCAGCGCGGCGGCGCTCAGCATCAGGGCGGTGGTGGCGGATCGGCGGGAAGGGCGGAAGAAGGTCATGGTGTCTCCGGGGGTGTGATGGTGGGCGTGGGCACCTGGTGGCGGGCGTTGTGTTCTCCCAGGCGCGGCGCGATGCCGCGCGCCGGCGGCCGGCCGCCGTCGATGCATAGCGGCATCGCGGTGAGCGAGAAGTCGGCGCCGGGCACCGGCGCCAGCATGCCCAGGGCCTGCACCTGCGGGTGCGCCAGCGCCTCGGGCACCGAATGCACCGGTGCACAGGGCACGCCGCCAGCCTCGAAAAGCTCGCTCCACTCGGCCCGCGTGCGCGTGCGCAGGATCGGCTCCAGCTGCTCGAACAGCGCCGCCTTGTGCGCCAGGCGGGCACGGTTGGTGGCGAAGCGCGCCTCGTCGATCCAGCCCGGCCGCGCCAGCGCGTGGGCCAGCTTGGCGAACAGGCGGTCGTTGCCGCAGCAGATCAGCAGCGGCCCGTCGGCGGTGTCGAAGGCCTCGTAGGGCACGAAGCCGGGATGGCCGGAGCGGTGCCGCTGCGGCAGGCGCCCCTCGTTGGCCCAGGCGTCGCCCTTCTGCGCGTTCCAGGCCAGCGCGGTCTCCAGCAGCGAGGTGGTCAGCAGGCCGCCGCGGCCGGTGCGCTCGCGCCGGTGCAGCAGCGCCAGCACGCCGATCACCAGCCACATGCCCGAGCCCTGGTCGCACATCGACGCGCCCGAGCGCATCGGCGGGTCGCCCTCGCCGCCGTTCGTGCTCGACAGGCCGCTGAAAGCCTGCAGCAGCGGCTCGTAGCCGGGCCGCATGGCCATCGGGCCGGTGGCGCCGAAGGCCGAGATCTCGCCGTAGATCAGTCGCGGGTGGCGCGCGCACAGGGTCTCGCCGTCGATGCCCAGCGCCCTGGGCACGCCGGGCCGCAGGTTGTGGATGAAGACGTCGGCCTGCGCCGCGAGGCGGTCGAGATGCGCGCGGCCGGCCTCGCTCTTGAGGTCCAGCGCGACCGACTGCTTGCCGCGGTTGAAGATGTGGAAGTTGAGCGCGTCGCCGTGGCGGAAGGCCGGGCCCATGCGGCGCGCGTCGTCGCCGCCCTCGGTGCGCTCGATCTTGATCACCTCGGCGCCCAGGTCGGCCAGGATCGCGCCGGCGAAGGGGCCGGCCAGCACCTGGCCCAGTTCCAGCACGCGCACGCCCTCAAGCACGCCGGCCATGTCGGTTCTCCATCGGTCTGTCTCCTGATCTGGCGGCCAGTCTAGGCAACGGCATCTGATCTGTGAATCGCTACATTTCTATATCTGTGATAACTCTTGCGGATCAATGACATGCGCATCGACCTCAACGTGCGGCAGCTCGAAGCCTTCGTGCGCGTGGCGGAGTGCGGCAGCTTCCGGCAGGCCGCGCAGCAGCTCGGCCAGTCGCAGCCGGCGCTCAGCGGCGCCATCCGGCGCGCCGAGCAGACGCTGGGCGCGCGCCTGTTCGACCGCGACACGCGCCACGTGCGCATCACCGCCGTCGGGCAGGAGCTGCTGCCCATCGCGCGCCGCATCCTGCGCGACTTCGACGACGCGCTGGGCGACCTGGGCGAGTTCATGGCCGGGCGCAGCGGCTGCGTGACGGTGACGGCGCTGCCGTCCATCAGCGTCGCCCTGGCGGTGCGCGCGGCCGCCGCGTTCATGCGCACGCACCCCCAGGTGCGCTTCGCGCTGACCGAGGCGCCGGCCGACATGCTGCTGGCCGCGGTGGAGGAAGGCCGCGCCGACTTCGGCCTGAGCGTGCGCCCGGCGCCGCAGCAGCGCCTGCGCTACCAGCACCTGCTCGACGATGCCTTCGTGCTGGTGTGCCGCCGCGACGACCCGCTGGCCGCGCGCCGGTCCGCGCCCTGGTCGGTGTTCGCCACCCGCCCGTGCATCGTGAGCGCGCCGCACAGCAGCATCCGCGCGGTGACGGACGCGGCCTTCCTGCGCCTGCGCAGGCCGGTGCGGCCGGTGCTGGAGTTCCCGAGCGTGGCGGCCTGCGGCGCGATGGTGGCCGGCGGGCTGGGCATCACCGCCCTGCCGCGGCTGGCGCTGCAATTGGTGGACATGGCCGCCCTGGCGGCCGTCCCGCTGGTGCAGCCGGCCGTGTCGCGGCCGATCGGCATCGTCACGCGCATCGGCCGTTCGCTGTCGCCCGCGAGCCGGGCCTTCATGGCCGGCCTGCAGGCCGAGGCTCACTCGCCCGGCCGCGGCAACTCCGCCCCTTCTGCCACCTGATCGCCCGGCGCGTGGAGCCGTTCCCCACCGCGCCGACGATCGTCGTCACGCCCCGGTTCTGCGGGCACGGCGGCGGCGCCACGCTCGCGCCAGCACACCAAGGCCCCAGAAGAACGGCACGGCCACCACCGCCCAGGGCAGCACGGCGGCGACGAAGGTGATGAGCGCCGCAACGCTGTCGGCCAGCACCTCGCCGGCCTCGCGCATCGCACGGCCGATCGGCCCCGTGCGGGCACCCTGCACCAGCGCGCGCGTGGGCGTGAAGCGGACCTGGACGTGCTGCATGCCGGTCTGCTGCGCCAGGATCTTGCGCCGGGTGGCGCTGCTGTCGAGGTCGGCCTGGGTGTCGGCCAGCGTGCGCTGGATCTCGAGCAGGTCCGACATCTCGCGCTTGACCGACTTGTTCGCCAGCATGGCGCGCAGGCTGTCGCGGAACTCGGTGCGGTTGCGGATGTGGGCCTCGACGTCGACCACCTCGGCGGTCTTGTCCTCGCTGGTGGTGTCGTGCTGCACGACCTGCGCCACGCCGGCCAGGCCGCCGAGCAGCCTGTCCACGTCGGCAGGCAGGACGCGCATCTCGAGCGAGGCGGCGCCCGCCTGCTGCGCCGTCTCGCGCTGCAGGGACGACGACAGCAGTTCGCAGCGCAGCGTGCCGCAGAGTTCGCGCACGCTGGCCCAGGCCTCGGGCAGCTTGTCGGGGGCGACCTCGACGCTCAGGTCGTGGCGCACCGCCAGGAAGCGCTCGGCCGGCGCCTCGGCGGCCGAGTCCTCCCGCGCACGCGCAAGCTCGGCCGGCGCAGCCGCACCGCCGGCCAGCCTGGCGCTGGCCGGTGCCTCGGCCAGTGCCTGCGGCACCTCGTGATGCTTCTGGCAGCCGGCCGCCAGCAGGGTGCCCAGGGCCAGCAGGCCGGCGCCCAGAGCGCCGGAGAAGGAGAAAGGGAAGAATCGTTGCATGGAAGAAGTGTCCGCGAGTGGTGATCGCGGTGATACGCGCGGGCACGCACAAGAGGGTTGGAAACTGCCCACGATTCGATCTTCGGCAGCGTTTTCCCATCGCGCAGGCCTGGCGGCCGGCGGCGCGTGCTCAGGTCCCGATGCGCAGCAGCTCCGCCCCTTCGGCCACCTGGTCGCCCGGCGCGTAGAGCAGTTCCTCCACCGTGCCGTCGGCCGGCGCGGCGATGGTGTGCTCCATCTTCATCGCCTCCATCACCGCCAGCGGCTGGCCCTTGGCGACCTTGTCGCCGGCCTTCACCGCGAAGGACACCACCTTGCCCGGCATCGGCGCCGTGAGGCGCCCGCCCTCGGCGTGCGCGTCGCCGGCATGGGCCATGCGGTCCACCTCGGTGATGCGTGTGGCGCCCTGCGGCGCGAAGACGTGCAGCACGTCCTGCTGCGCGTACACGTTCAGCGCGTGGCGGCCGCCGGCGAACGAGACCTCGATGCGGCCGTCCGGCAGCCGGCCGATCGCCAGCGGGCCGGCGACGGCGTCCGCCGCCAGCGCCTCGCCCTCGGACACCGCCAGGTGCAGCGCGCCGCCCTGGCCGTAGCGCAGCTCGGCGACCGCCGGCCGGCCGTGGAACTCGAAGTCGAAGCGGCGCTGGTACGTGCCCAGGGCGCGCCAGCCGTCGCGCCGCGCGAACGGGTCGGTCGCCATCCGCCCGCTCAGCGGCCACTCGTCCAGCACCTGGTGCGCGACGGCCGCGGCGGCGGCCAGCGGCAGGCCCAGCGGCTCGCGCTCGAACAGCACGGCGCGCTCGCGCTCGATCAGCGCCGTGTCCAGCTTCGCCTGCGAGAAGGAGTCGGTCGCCAGCACGCCGCGCAGGAACTGCACGTTGGTCGCCACGCCGACGATCTGCACCTGCGCCAAGGCCGCATCCAGCCGCGCCAGCGCCTCGGCGCGGGTGGCACCGTGCACGATCAGCTTGGCGATCATCGAGTCGTAGAAGGGCGAAATCTCGCCGCCCTCGCGCACGCCGTCGTCGATGCGCACGCGGCTGCGCTGGAAGGCGGTGTGCGGCTGCGGCTTGCGGTACACGGCCAGCGTGCCGGTGGCAGGCAGGAAGTTGTTGTCCGGGTTCTCGGCGCAGATGCGGGCCTCGATGGCGTGGCCGTGCATCTCCAGTTGCTCCTGCTTCAGGGGCAGCGGCTCGCCGGCGGCCACGCGCAGTTGCCACTCCACCAGGTCCAGGCCGGTGATGGCCTCGGTGACGGGGTGCTCCACCTGCAGCCGCGTGTTCATCTCCATGAAGTAGAACTTCATCGCTTCCGGCGCGTCGTAGCCGCCGGTCTGCTCGACGATGAACTCCACCGTGCCGGCGCCGACATAGTTCACGGCGCGCGCGGCATTCACCGCCGCCTCGCCCATCTGCCTGCGCATCGCCTCGGGCATGCCGGGCGCGGGCGCCTCCTCCAGCACCTTCTGGTGGCGGCGCTGCACCGAGCAGTCGCGCTCGAAGAGGTAGACGTAGTTCCCTTGCGTGTCGCCGAAGACCTGGATCTCGATGTGGCGCGGGCGCTGCACGTACTTCTCGATCAGCACCGCGTCGCTGCCGAAGCTGTTGATCGCCTCGCGCTGGCAGCTCGCGAGCGCCGCGGCGAAGTCCGCACTCTTTTCGACGATGCGCATGCCCTTGCCGCCGCCGCCGGCGCTGGCCTTGATGAGCACCGGGTAGCCGATGCGGTCGGCCTCGCGCTGCAGCAGGGCCGGGTCCTGGTCGGCGCCGTGGTAGCCGGGCACCAGCGGCACGCCGGCCTGCTCCATCAGGCGCTTGGACTCGGCCTTCAGGCCCATCGCCAGGATGGCCTCTGCCGGCGGGCCGATGAAGACGAGGCCCGCCTCGGCGCAGGCGCGGGCGAAGTCCTCGTTCTCGCTGAGGAAGCCGTAGCCGGGGTGGATCGCCTCGGCGCCGGTGGCCCGGGCGGCTTCGATGATCTTCTCCCAGCGCAGATAGCTGTCCTTGGGCGCGCTGCCGCCCAGGTGCACGGATTCGTCGCAGGCGCGCACGTGGTTGGCGTGCGCGTCGGCGTCCGAATACACGGCCACGGTGCGGATCGCCATGCGGCGCGCCGTGGCCGCGACGCGGCAGGCGATTTCACCGCGGTTGGCGATCAGGATCTTCTTGAACACATCGTTCTCCTTGGATTCAGGCTTGCGGGGCCGCCGAGGCGCCCCCGCCGAAAAACGCACGCAACTTGCGCAGCACCGCGCGCAGGAACTTCCACAGCACCACCAGCAGCACGGCCGACAGCAGCACCATCACCAGCAGCGCGACGCCGAAGGCCACCGGATGCTGCGTCGCCAGCCACACGATGCCGACCACCAGCCCGTCCTCGAACAGCGAGGCGAGCCAGTTGCTGAAAGGCTCGGGCGAGGTGTTGATCGCGGCGCGCGTGGCGGCCTTGGTGGCGAAGGCGGTGGCGGCCAGCGAGCCGCCCATGAGACCCGCCACCAGGGTCCACACCGCGCCGTCGCCGCCGAACACGCCGGCCGCCAGCAGCGCGCCGCCCGGGATGCGGATGACGCTGTGGACGGTGTCCCACACGCTGTCCAGCCAGGGGATCTTGTCGGCGAAGAACTCGACCAGCAGCATCAGGCCGCTGGCCGTGAGCACCACCGGATGCGCCAGCAGGTGCAGGCCCGGCGGCAGCACGATCCAGCCGGCCGCGCCCATCGCGCCGACCAGGAACACCACCGCGTACAGCCGGAAGCCGCTGGCCCAGCCCAGCGCGCCGGCCAGCGCCAGCAGCGAAGGCATGTCCATCTGCCCCAGCGCCTGGCTGGCGTGCTGGCTGGCCGCGCCGGCGGCATCCGCCAGCGCCGGCTGCGGGTGCAGGCCGATGCGGTGCAGCCACTGGAGGACGGCGTCGAACATGATGGGCGTGGATCAGCGTGAGACCCAGCTCGGCTTGCGCTTCTCGAGGAAGGAGCGCAGGCCCTCCTGCCCTTCCTCGCTGGCGCGCAATGCGGCGATGCGGCGCACCGTCTCGTCCGAGAGCGCGTCGTCGATGCGCTCTCCCGTCACGTCGCGCAGCAGCCGCTTGCACTCGCTCACCGCGCCGGGCGCGGCGGCGGCGATGTTCTTCAGCACCTCGTCGACCTTGGCGTCCAGCGCGTCGGCCGGCACCACCTCGTGCACGAATCCGATGCGGTGCGCCTCGGCGGCGGAGAAGCGCTCGCCGGTGAGGAAATAACGCTGCGCCGCGCGCGCGCCCATCGCGCGGATGACGTAGGGGCTGATGGTGGCGGGGATCAGGCCGATCTTCACTTCCGACAGGCAGAAGTTCGCGCCCTCGGCCGCGATCGCCACGTCGCACACCGACACCAGCCCCATGCCGCCGGCGTACACGTCGCCCTGCACGCGGGCGATCACCGGCAGGCGGCTTTCGTGCAGGGTGCGCAGCATGCGCGGCAGGCCGGCGGCGTCCTGCAGGTTCTGCTCGGGCGTGAACTCCGCGGCGCGCTTCATCCAGTTGAGGTTGGCGCCGGCGCAGAAGGCCGGGCCGCGCCCGCCCAGCACCACGGCACGCACGCCCGGTGCGGCCTCGGCCTGCACGAAGGCCTCGCCCAGCTCGCGGATGAACACGTCGTCGATGGCGTTGCGCATCTCGGGGCGGTTGAGCCAGATGCGCGCGACGGCGCCGTCGACCTGCAGTTCGAGGGTGGTGAAGGACGTCATGGGGTGCGTTTCTCCTCTTGCAGCATGTAGACCAGGTCGAGCACGGGGCAGGGATGGCCGAGCGCGGTGAGCGCCGCCGTGACCTGCCCGCGGTGATGGGTGCCGTGGTTGAAGACGTGGGCCAGCGTGGCCGCGAAGGGCAGCGACGCCGCCACGCCCTGGGTGGTGGTGTAGTCCAGCGTGCCGCCGAAGCGGCCGGCCGGCCAGCGCGCGATCAGCGGCTGCCAGCGCGAGACGCCCTCCAGCAGCGCCTGCGCCAGCGCGGCGCGGTCGGGCTGCGCCTCCTCGTCCAGCGCCATGCGGGGCGACACGCCCTCGTCGAAGCGCCGGAACCAGATCAGGTGCTCGCCCACCAGCAGGTGGTTGAGCGTGCCGTGGATGCTCTTGAAGAACAGGCCCGCATCGCGCCGGTAGTCCGCCTCGGGCACGGCGGCGACGGCCTCCAGCAGGCGCCGCGTGGCCCACTGGTTGTAGCGGGCGAGCGTGGCGAAGTGTGCGCGCGGGTCCACGTCGCCGCTCACATGCGGAACACACCGAACTTCGGCTCGGGGATGGGCGCGTTGCGCGCCGCCGCCAGGCCCAGCGCCAGCACGCGCCGCGTGTCGGCCGGGTCGATCACGCCGTCGTCCCACAGCCGCGCGGTGGCGTAGTAGGGGTGGCCCTGGTGCTCGTACTGCTGGCGGATGGGGGACTTGAACGCTTCCTCTTCTTCCGCGCTCCAGCTGCCGCCCTTGGCCTCGATGCCGTCGCGCTTGACGGTCGCCAGCACGCTGGCGGCCTGCTCGCCGCCCATCACGCTGATGCGCGCGTTGGGCCACATCCAGAGGAAGCGCGGCGAGTACGCGCGGCCGCACATGCCGTAGTTGCCGGCGCCGAAGCTGCCGCCGATGATGACGGTGAACTT
>Ga0164243_10002187_pt1 | contig 32646 bp, 28 predicted proteins | sample OricompcompostOP_FD_108781 | JGI IMG/M metagenome (GOLD analysis project Ga0164243, IMG submission 108781) | Organic Plus compost microbial communities from Emeryville, California, USA - Original compost - Organic plus compost (OP) | ecosystem: Engineered > Solid waste > Mixed feedstock >... | reverse complement strand
TCTGACGCTTCAAAGGGCGGTGGATGTCGTGTTCGGAACGCTCGACCTCGGCGGTTTCGACGTCACGATTCAACTGGCGGATGGGACCTATAGCGCGGGTGTGGCCCAAAGCTCGCCGCAAGTCGGTGCTGGTCTTGTCACCATCCAGGGCAATGCTTCAGCACCGGCCAATGTCGTGGTGGCAGCGTCGTCGGCGACTTACGCTGTCCTCGTGGAAAACGGAGCAGTGCTTCGGGTAAAGGATTTTACGGTTCAAAATACGACCACCGGCGGACTTAAGGCCAGCACGGGCGGCGCCATGCAATATCTGAACATGCGAATCGGCACCTGTGCGCAACATCAGATCCGTGCTGACGATCTGGGGCGTATCACTTGCCTTGGCAATTACGCTATTGTCGGAAACGGCCAGTCTCATTGGTGCGCGGTGGGGGGCGGCGTCATCCGCTGCCAAGCCAAGACGGTAACGCTTACGGGGAGTCCCGTCTTTTCCGCTGCGTTCGTCAACAACCAAATTGGCGGGATGTCGATTATCAACGGCAATACGTTTTCGGGGAGCGCGAGCGGATCTCGTTATGCGATCGATACAAATTCGGTCGTTTATGTGGGTGGTGCTGGTGTGAACCATCTGCCCGGAAATGCGAGCGGCACAACAGCGAGTGGCGCGCAGTATGCGTGATGGCCCTCACTCCAATGTTGAATAAAGCTTTCAAATTCGATAAAGCAATTGCGCATGGAGCATCAAAAATTCTTTCTCAAAGGTGGTTACGTATCTAGGGAAGAGCCTTTGTATTTTGATGATCGCCCTCTCGCTGATGGCGATGTTGTGCACCAGCCAGATGCCTATTTGATCGCGCATTTTATCGCATCTAGATATGATGTGGATACGATTATCGATATCGGTTCTGGCAACGGCCGCAAATTGATGGCGCTAGAAGGCGTCAATAAGATTGGTGTCGATTTTGGCTGTAACCTTGAGTATTGCAGACAAAAATATCCAACTGGGACATGGATTGAGGCCGACCTTGAAAGGGGTTCCGAAATTGGGATTGATGATAGCGTCGTCGCTCGATCGATTGTTATATGTGCGGATGTTATTGAGCATCTTGTAAATCCCGAAAATCTACTCAATTTACTTCGTCGTTTAGCTGCTCAAGCGCGAGCGATTGTGCTGACTACGCCGGAGCGCGACCTCGTCCGCGGAATCCAGGACATGGGGCCACCGGCAAACCCTTCGCATATTCGCGAATGGAGTCTGACAGAGTTTGATGCTCTCCTTCGGCACAGTGGACTGCCGCCGACTTTTATTGGCCTGACAGTCAATAACAACAAGAATTTGGAAAAGAAGACCATTCTCGCCATTGTAGACAATGGCGTGAGCCTTTGTTTGTCTGAGCCTCCGCAAGATTTTCATCCGCTTGCGATCATCGCGACATATAATGATCGTGACGTCGCTCCCCACGTGCTGCGAAAGTTGTTAGACGATGAGATTGATCTTCACATTCTGGATAACTGGTTGGACGACGGCTCTTACGACGATATTTTATCGGTATTGAGTTTAGCGCCGTCTTCTTTTTTAGAACGCTTTCCATCTCATCCGGAGCGTTACTATGAATGGAAGAAAATCCTGGATAGGAAGGCGCAGATTGCTGCCCAGCATGTAGGACGATGGATCATCCATCAGGATAGTGATGAAGTTCGGTTATCGCCCTGGTTTGGAATTTCGCTTCGTAAAGGATTGTGGATTGCAGATCAGGCTGGATTTAATGCTGTCGATTTCACAGTTTTAGATTTTCGGCCCGTCAATGATACATTTACTGTGGGTGATGACCCCGAAGTAAAGCTACGCCGTTTCGAATTTGGCCGTCGTCCAGGTCATTTCAAGCAGGTGAAAGCGTGGAAGCAGGGCCCCGAACCAGTTTCTCTGTCCCCATCTGGCGGCCATGATGCTCAATTCTCGGGTCGTCGAGTTTTTCCTTATAAGTTTATTTTGAAGCACTACCCTTTTCGAAATAGCGAGCAAGCCCGGCGAAAGGTTTTAAAGGAAAGAAAGGAAAGGTTTTCGCCGCGTGAACGCGAAATGGGGTGGCATATTCAGTATGACCAATATTCCGATGATAGTTGTTTCCTTTGGAATGAGGGTCAGTTGGTGACCTTTGATGATCGAGATACAAGAAATCACTATATGACCGAGTTGATATCCGGTATTGGCATTGTTCGATAAGGTCAGCCTTAGTTTTCGAAATATTGGAAGGCGATGGACCGCAGAGATGTATTTTGATCATGACGACGCGCCCCCGCGCGTCTTTCTCATTCGAGGGCTGGCCGGTGGCCGGCCCTTTTACTTTTCCGGCGGCATGGATGCGCTGGCGCGCAAGCTGCAGGGCATCGGCATCGCCGCGAGTGTCCATGATCAGGGATCGTTCCTGCGGCCCTATGGTGCCGTGGATGCGATCACCAACGCGGCGATGGGAGCCGCCCGGCAGGGGCAACGACCCATTCTGATCGGACATTCGATGGGAGCGGACGCGGCCTTGAAGGTTGCCGTGAATCTGGCGGGCGAGGATATCGCCGTGCCGCTGCTTGTGTGTTTCGATCCGACGAGCTTTCGCCTGTTGTTCGGGCCGCCGCCGGTCCCGGGGAACGTCGCGCGGGCGCTGTGCTTCTATCAGGAGATCAGTCCGCTCGGGCGTGGCATTCTGAGAACGGCGCCGGACTTCAAGGGCACATTGGTTCAGGAGCGGATTTCGACGCTTCACAGCGCCATCGACGACGATCCTGTCCTGCAACAGCGGGTGATCGACGAAATTCGCGGATTGGCCGTGCTGGGACAGCTCGTCGCGTGATCGAAATCATTCCGTTATCAGCGCGTCATCAATGAACGTGATGCTGGTGTGGTGCGATGGATGCCCCTAGCGCGGCGGTTGGGGTGCTCGCACAAGGAACATCGCCATGCCGCTGATGGTTGCCAGCATTCTTGTCACCGGTCGCGCCTCATCGGGCAGCCGGCCGAAGTAATCTGTTTCGCGTAACGGCCGGGAGCCCGGACGACAAAAGCCAGCCGGAAGGCTGGCTTTTCTGTTTTGGCAGATGCCGCGCCGCAAGCGCGGCTTTTTTGTTTTCGGGAGATCGACATGGAATGGATTGGCTGGGCGATCGTGCTCGCCCAAATCGCAAGCCTGGCTGCGTATCGTTACTGGTTTGGCAAATGGCCGCTCAAATTCGATCTGTAGGAGCGGCTCATGGTTGCTTCCAATTTTGAGGCGTCGTTGACGCGCGTGCTGAGGCACGAAGGCGGCTATTCCGATCATCCGTCCGATCCCGGCGGCGCCACCAATTTCGGCATCACCATCGCCACTTATGCGCGCTTCAAGGGGCGGGCTGTGACCGCTGCCGAGGTGCGGGCGATGCCGCTCTCGGATGCGAAGGCGATCTACAAGACAGAGTACTGGGACACGCTGTGGTGCGACGAACTGCCGGCCGGCCTCGATTATGCGCTGTTCGATTATGGTGTGAATTCCGGTCCCGGCCGCGCCGCCAAGGTGCTGCAGCGTCTTCTGGGACAAGCCGCCAGTGGCACGATCACCGATGCGGTGATTGCCGGCGTGCAGCAGAGGCTTGCATCGGACCTTGTGGCAAGGGTCTGTGACGAGCGGATCGCATTTCTCAAATCGCTGAAGGCCTGGCCAGTCTTTGGTGCGGGGTGGGGCCGACGGGTATCGGAAGTGAGACGGGACGCCTTGGCGATGGCCAAAGGTGTGGCGCCTGAGCCTGCAGCGGCTGTCATGGCGAATGGCAAGGGCAGCGTTCCGGTGCCGAAAGCAGCGCGCGCAACGACGGCAGTGACGACGGCCGCCGCCGGTGCTGCCGCAGCACAGGCCTCCCACAGCATGGAAGCGCCGACATCCATCGTCGTGATGGTCGGTGCCATCAGTGCCGTGTTCGCCATTGCCGGCTGGATCGGATGGACGGTCTGGCACAAGCGCAAGCAGGATGCGCCGGCGCCACGATCTACCGAGCCAGCGCCATGATTGGGCTTCGTCAAAGACTCAAAGGCTGGCGCACCATGGTCTTCGGGGCTGTGATCACCATCGCCGGCGCGATGCTCGACATTCTCAATGCGCTACAGCTTGTCGATATCACGCCGCTGCTGCCGCCGGAGCATGCGTTGAAAATCATCACCATGATCGGGCTTGTGACCGTCATCCTGCGTGCCGTCACGACCGGCCGGGTCGGGCAGAAGGATTGCTGAGATGTTGACATCGGTGCTGCTGAAACTTGTCGGGTGGTTTGGCGGCGGAGTCTTCGACACCTTGATCGGCAAGGTCGCGGAGTTGCTGCGTCAGAAGGCAAGTGACGATCTTGCGCGATTTCAGACCGGTGCACAGGCGGACACGCAGATCGCGCTGGCGCAGATCAACGCACAGATCGAAACGCGGAAGTTGCAGGCACAGATCATGGACGCCGATCGCGGCTGGTGGGTGACAGCCTGGATCCGGCCATTGATCATTTATCCCTGCATCCTGCACTTCGGCGCGATCGTGCTCGATTCAACCTTTGCGTTCGGCTGGGGCATCGCCAAGCTGCCGACACCATATGACGGCTACGAACAGGCCATTATCCTGTCATTCTTCATCGCCCGCCCGTTTGAAAAGGTGGCGCGAGTGTTTACGGCAGCGCGGAAGTAAACAGATGAAAGATATTGACGAATATTCACTCGTGAATTGGCATATCTCTGCCTTGCGATTTCAGAATGCGTTGTTGCATCACCAGCGATCCTTGCTCAGCCAAAAGTTCGATCCAGATCAACCCCGTATTCCGGCAGGCAACCCGGAAGGTGGGCAATGGACGAGTGCACAAGCCGGAGCCGAAGAGGCCGAACAATTTTCAGCAGCTCGGCGAACCGGTCCTGGACTTGAAGCTGCCTGCCTTATGCAAATATCGGCGGGATATATTTCAGTGTAACATGGTTGGCTTGCGTGCATGCTATGCACAAGCTGCACTTCGTTACGCGAATTGCCTTGCTGGAACCCCAATTCCACCCCTCAATTATTGAGGGCGGTCCATGATCGCAACAAGAATCCTAAAGCTAAAACGCGACAACGACGTGTTTGACATCGTCATTCGGATTTTTGCCCCCGAGGGAAGCGGTCGCTCTTGGTCATGCCGATACGAAATTGACTGGCCGGAAGGACGACAAGTCATGGAAGTAGGGGGCATCGATTCCGCTCAAGCCATCCTGCTGGCGTTTCAGATGATCGGCGCCGATATCTATACGAGCAACTATCACAAGTCTGGCCGTCTGATGTTTGGGCGCCGGGGCAAGGTTACGGCTTCCCCGTTCCTGAGAGCATCCGTCACTTGCTGGTTGGAGATGATCGCGTCTATGGCGCTTAGCGTGTTCAAAATGCGTTGACCTGCGGGATTGTGATGGCATCTATGGAGTACGTTGATTGAGAGATAAATTATGAATGTCCGTGATGCCGTTGCTTCCCGCTATTCCTGCCGCGCTTTCCTTCCGACACCTGTTGCTGAAAAGACTCTCCGCGAGATTGTTGAACTCGCCGTGCGTGCGCCATCGGCCGGCAACATGCAGCCTTGGCATATCGACGTCATCGCCGGCAAGAAGGTGGAAACGCTGAAGGATCTCCTGCGTCCGCGCATGGGCGAATTGCCGCGCGGTGAGGGCACGGAGTACACGATCTATCCGCCGGAAATGAGCGCGACCTTTCGCAAACGGCGCTTCGATGTCGGCGAACGTCTTTACAAATCAATCGATGTGCCGCGTGAAGACAAGCCCGCGCGCTATCGCCAATATGCGCGCAACTTCGAATTCTTCGGCGCGCCGGTTGGCATTTTCTTCTCGATCGACCGCGCGCTCGGTGTCGCGCAATATTCCGACATGGGCGGCCTGATCCAGACGGTGATGCTGCTGGCGCGCGATTATGGTCTGCATGCCTGCGCGCAACAGGCCTGGGCCTCGTGGCCGAAGACCGTGTCGGCTTTTCTCGATTTGCCCGATCACATGATGCTGTTTTCCGGCATGGCCCTGGGCTATGCGGACGAGGCGGCGCCGATCAATTCCTGGCGGGCGCCACGGGCGCCGCTTGAGGAATATGCGCGCTTTTCGGGGTTTGATGACTAGCAGATGCCCCCTAGCGGCGGTATTCATGCCGTATTCACCCGTCGAGGTGTTAATTGACCGCCATGTCCACCCGATCATTGATTCGCGTTGCGGCGATGCTGACCGCCATCCTTGGCGCATTCGCTGCGGGCGCGGCTGAACTGACGGCGCCTGGCAAGCTCGCCGACGGACAATGTCTGACGCCGGCGCAGCGGCGCCACGTGTCCGCCAGCGGCAAGGTGGTTCCGCTGGGCAAGGCGATCCGCGCCGCCAAGGCGCGTCGCAGTGAGGTGGTCGACGCCCGGCTCTGCAAAGGGCCAAAAGGCCTCGTCTACCTGCTGACTCTGCTTCCGCAAGATGGCAAAGTCACTCGTGCGACCGTCGACGCCGCGAGCGGAACTCTCGTGGAAGGCGGCTGATCCGGAGGGTTTTGAAATTGCGTCTCCTCGTGATCGAGGACGATCCCGACCTCAACAGACAACTCGCCACCGCGCTGACCGAAGCCGGTTATGTGGTGGATCGCGCATTCGATGGCGAAGAGGGACATTACCTCGGCGAGACCGAGCCTTATGATGCCGTTATCCTCGATATCGGCCTACCCAAAATGGACGGTATCTCGGTGCTGGAATCCTGGCGCCGGGCCGGCCGGGCGATGCCGGTCCTGATGCTGACGGCGCGGGACCGCTGGAGCGACAAGGTCCAGGGCTTTGATGCCGGGGCGGACGATTACGTGCCCAAACCCTTCCATATGGAAGAGGTGCTGGCACGGGTCCGCGCCTTGCTGCGCCGCTCCGTGGGGCACGCCAAGAGCGAATTCAATTGCGGCCCGGTCCGGCTGGACACGCGGACCGGCCGTGTGGCTGTCGACGGCAATCCGGTCCGGCTGACCAGCCACGAATACCGGCTGCTGTCCTACCTCATGCATCATACCGGCCGGGTCGTCTCCCGCACCGAACTGGTCGAGCATCTCTACGATCAGGATTTTGATCGCGACTCCAACACCATCGAAGTGTTCGTCGGCCGCATTCGCAAGAAGCTGGGAGTCGACGTCATCCAGACCGTTCGCGGGCTCGGTTATCTGCTGACGCCGCCCGATGCGCGCTAATACGTGTATGCCCGCGACAGGCGCGGGCATGACGAGGCAGGTGAGCAATGCGCGCTAATTCACTGGCGCTGCGGCTCTTCCTCTGGGCCGCGGGCTGGACGCTGGCGATCATCCTTGTCACCGGCATCATCCTGTCGTCGCTGTATCGCGAGGCCGTCGAGCGCGCCTTCGATGGCCGGTTGCAGGTCTATCTGCGGACCCTCGTGGCTGATCTTGCCGCGCCGGAAACTCCTGATGACAAGCTGGCGCAAGGCGTGAGCGAGCCGCTGTTCGAATTGCCGTTGTCGGGATGGTACTGGCAGGTGACGCAGCTCGACAGCGCCAAGCCGGAGATCCGCGCGTCGCGATCGCTGTGGGATGGTGGCTTGCCGCGTTTGCCGGTGCCAACGGGAGCCGCGTTCGGTGTACGATCCGGTTATGTCAATGGTCCCGAAGACCAGAAGCTGCGGCTGGTCGAACGCACGGTCGATCTTGGCGAAGAGGGCAATTACCTCGTCGCGGTTGCCGGCGATGCCGCCGAGATCGAAGACGATATCCGAAGCTTCAACCGGGCGCTGATCATTACCTTTTGCGGCCTCGCGCTCGTGCTGCTGTTGACGACCGGCTTTCAGGTCCAGTTCGGGTTGTCGCCGCTCAAGCGCATTTCGCAACAACTCGCCGCGATTCGCTCAGGCAAGGCCGAAAAACTGGAAGGCCGTTTTCCCGTCGAGATCGCGCCTCTCGCACGCGAGGCCAATGCTTTGCTCGATGCCAATCGCGAAATCGTCGAGCGTGCGCGTACTCATGTGGGCAATCTTGCGCACGCGCTGAAAACGCCGCTCTCTGTGCTTCTGAACGAAGCATCGTCGCGCGCCGCTGATCCGCTGTCGCATAAGGTCACCGAGCAGGCCGACATCATGCGCGACCAGATCGCCCGCCATCTCGAGCGCGCCCGCATGGCGGCCCGGCTGACGGTGGTCGGCACGATCACGGATGTTGCCCCGGTGGTGCTGGCGATTGCGCGGACAATGGAGAAGACAAACCGCAACAAGGATCTGCGGCTCAGAGTCGATGTTCCAGAGGATGCCCGCTTTCGCGGCGAGCGGCAGGATCTCGAGGAGATGGTCGGCAATCTGGTCGACAATGCCTGCAAATGGGCACAGGCGCGCGTCACCATCGAAGTGTTGAAGGAACGGGCCGAAGACCAGGATATCGTGCGGATTATCGTCGATGACGATGGACCGGGCCTGACGCCCGCCGAGCGCGAGGAGGTCACCCGGCGCGGCCGCAGGCTGGATGAGACCAAGCCTGGTTCGGGCCTGGGACTCTCGATCGTTGTAGAACTCACCGCGCTTTATGGCGGGAAGCTTACGCTCGGGACCGCGCCGATTGGCGGCTTGCAGGCCGAACTGATCCTGCCGGCCGCCTGACACATCCGGTTTGTTTACGATTTGGTGTCTATAAGGAAGGTCGCAAAATTGGGCACGCGGCCAGATAATCGCCGCATTCCCTGTTGTTAAGTAAATGCCTGCCGCACATGGTGCGGCGAACCGGGGGAATCGGGGAAGGGGCGTTTGATGCGATTGTTTGGTACCATTGTCGTGGCCTCGGCCATCCTTGCCGGCTGCGCGGGTAACCCTGAGACCGGAACCGGTCCTCGCGAAAATACTGGTACGTTGGTTGGAGCGCTGGCCGGAGCGGCGATCGGATCGCAGATCGGTGGCAGCACCGGTTCACGCGTTGCCGCCGGCGTGGCCGGTGCAGCGCTTGGCGGATTGATCGGCAATCGCATCGGTGCGGCGATGGACGATGAGGACAAGCAGCGCGCCTATTATGCACAGATGCAGGCGCTGGAGAGCGGTGCGGCTGGAGCGCCGACGGCTTGGGCCAATCCGGATTCAGGTCGGCGCGGAACGATCGTTCCGGGACCGCAATACGATCGCCGCGGCATGCAATGTCGTGACTTTACGCACACCATCTATATCGACGGCCGACCGCAAATCGCGCGTGGTGCAGCATGTCGCAATCCTGATGGAAGCTGGTCGCCGGTCGCGTAACACACTGTAGCACCTCAACCCGTTTTTAACGCACCTCGCGTATCACCCATGACAAAGGCGCAAAGCGTCTTGGGTGCAAGCGTAGAGTGTTGCGGATGTCCGACGGCGGTCTTGTCGAGCGGTTACGACAGTTTCTTCGGGATCTCAGTCCCGACGCTCGTCATCTCTTGATGACAGAGCTGGAACGCGGCCTGCTGCGCGGCGAAGAAACGCCCGGCGCGGAGCTCGTATTGCAGGAACTGCGTCGTGATGCCCGCGAACATGCGCGCCCGAAACGCCCTGGCAACCTCAGCCGCCTGTTCTTCCAGCCGCTTGAGCCTTTCCTTGTGGATGATTCTGCGACCCATAATCATCCGGGTCGGATCGCGCGCGTCATCCTCGAACCCATCTGGGACTGGATCTGCCGCGATCTCATGCCCGGCGAAGCCAAGGCCGTGACGGACCAGGTCGCGCTCGCGTTCGACAATGGCGAGCCGCGTCGCGCCGAGCAATTGGCTCGGTCCTTTCAGGACCGTACGGCCGTTCGCATGGAAGAGGCCCTTGCCGCTGCCCATGCCGACGAGAAATTGAAGCGGCGCCTCACCGGTCAGATCAATACGCCGCGGGCGCTCACCGACATTGCGTCGATCCTCACCATCATCAAGTCGCGCGACGTGCTTGCCGCTTTCGGGGCGAAGCTGCCGGGTCACATCAAGGTCTTTGATGGCGCCACGGTTTTCGAAATCAAGGAGCTGATCGATTCACCGGCGAGTGGAGGATCGAAACTCTTTGTCTATGTGCTCGTGATGACCATGAGCCGTTTGGCCGCACCCTGGCAATTGATTCGCCTGGCGACGCGCGCAGCAGGCAGCGACATGGCTTCGCGGATCGCTGACGGTCCTTATGCGGCCGCGGTGGAGATCGTATTCGCCGAAATCGAACGCATGGTGGGTGAACTGAAAGCGGAGTTGCGCACAGGTCGCGGGCTTGCCACGGGTGCGCTGCTCAAGGCCATTCATGACGGCGCGCGCGGCATGCGCAGCGAGATCAACCTGTCTCATGACTCGCCCTGGAGCCGGCGTCTTGCCGCCCTGCGGACGCAAGTGTCCGATCTCCTGAAGAATGAAATTGAGAGCCTGACGGGTCGCGTCCGTCGCCTATTGCGGCCGCGTCCGATCAAGGAAATCGCACCGCATTCGACCATTGATATGAACGAGGTCGGCGATACCGAAGCGCTGATCGAATTCGTCAAGACGTGTCGCGTCTATGCGAACGAACTTGCGGTCAACGAACTGACCTCGCGGACCTGGTCGGACCTGCAGCATTATCTCGACACCACGACGCCCAGCCTTGTGGAAAATCTCCGCAATGCCGGCGAATCGGATCGCGCCTTCCGGCAGTCACAGCTCGACGCCGCCGTGCGGTTCTGCGCCAAGGTGTTTGGCCAGGAATATGCGTCGCTGCTGCTGAAATCGGGCGAGGTGGCGGTGGCCAGCGAGCAGAAGAAGCTCGCCGCGAAAGCGTGATCCCGGGCTAGTTGCAGCCGCGTTCCGCCCGTGATGTAACGCGGGCGCATGACACTGTTCCTGATCCTGGCCCTGATGACGGCGGCGGCGATTTTCGCCGTGTTGTGGCCGCTTTCGCGTCGGCCATCGGCCGCGACCACGGGCTATGATGTCGCGGTTTATCGGGACCAGCTCGACGAGGTGGAACGAGACCGCAAGGCCGGACTGATCCCTGACAGTGAGGCCGAGGCCGCGCGGCTGGAAATCTCGCGGCGATTGCTCGGCGCGGCCGAGGCCGATGTGAAGCCTGCGGCGGACACCGCCGGCTCGCTCTGGCGGCGCAGGACTGCGGCCTTGATCGCGCTGATCGCTGTGCCTGTTCTCGCGGCCGCGCTTTACATCAACTGGGGTTCCCCAACCCTCCCGGGCGCGCCGTTGGCCGGGCGCCTTCAAGTGCCGCCGGAACAGCGGTCGATCGAAAGTATGGTGGCGCAGGTCGAGGCCCATCTGGAGCAAAATCCGGATGACGGCCGTGGCTGGGACGTGGTGGCGCCGGTTTATATGCGGATGGGCCGCTTCAACGACGCTGTCCGCGCGCGAGCCAACGCCTTGCGGCTTCTAGGCGCAACTGCCGACCGTGAGGCTGATCTTGGCGAGGCGATGGTGGCGGCCGGCAACAGCATTGTCACCGCCGATGCCAAGACTTCCTTCGAGCGCGCCTTAAAGATCGATCCCAATCATCTGAAAGCGCAGTATTTCATCGGCCTTGCGGCCGAGCAGGACGGCCGACCGGCAGAAGCAGCCAGGATCTGGCGTGCCATGCTGGAACGCGCTCCGGCCAATGCGCCCTTTCGTCCGCTGGTCGTAGAGTCGCTGGCGCGTGTCGACAACGGCGAGCCCCCCAAAGGGATCGCGGTCGAACCCAAAGCGTCACAGGCGGGACCAACGACCGAGGATATGGCCGCCGCGCAGCAACTGACGTCGGAACAGCGCACCCAGATGGTGCGGGGCATGGTCGACCGGCTGGCGGAGCGGTTGAAGAGCGACACGACCGATTTCGATGGTTGGCTGCGGCTGGTGCGCGCTTATGTGGTGATGGGCGACGCGGAAAGGGCCCGGGGAGCACTGGCCGATGCCCGCAACGCCATTGGCAATGACGATGAGAAACGCAAGCGTCTCGACGATCTCGCCAAGTCGCTTGGCATTGATGGTTGAGTGAAGGAGTAAGGCGCATGACGCGCAAGCAGCGGCGTCTGGTGTTGATCGGCTCGGGGCTTGTGGTGCTGGCGATTGCCGCGGCACTGGTTCTGACGGCTTTGCGCGACTCCATCGTCTTCTTCAATTCGCCGACCGACATTGTCGAAAAGAAAGTGCAAGCCGGCTCGCGCATCCGTCTCGGCGGTCTCGTTCAGCCAGGCAGTCTGCAGCGTAAGGACGTCGATGCTGTTTTCGATGTGACTGACGGCAAGAATGTCATCCGTGTCAATTATCGCGGCATCCTCCCCGATCTGTTTCGCGAAGGGCAGGGTGTGGTAGCGGAAGGCCAATTGCTCGACGGCGGGTCGTTCCGAGCCGACAGCGTGCTGGCCAAGCACGATGAAAACTACATGCCAAAGGAAGTGGCCGATGCGCTGAAGAAGCAGGGCCACTGGAAAGACGATTACGGCAAGGCGTCCGAAGCTTCGGGGTCATCGCAGATGACGCCGAAATGATTGCTGCGATCGGATATCGACATTCCAAATGAATCAGGTGCTGCGCGTCATCTCCCGCGTCAAATTTTCCTGCGGCAGATAGGCGCCATGTTGACGCAGGGTTTCCACCAATTCCCATGTGTCGAGATCGCACGCGGGCTGGCCCGTGCGGATTGATTGGACTGCGGCGGTCGCGGACGCCTGGCCCATCATATAGGCCGCCGATTGCGCGCGGATTGAGCCGTGCACCTTGGTATCGCTGGAATGGCAACGGCCTGCGACCCACAAATTTGTCCATCCTTTCGGAACGAGAATGCCATAGGGAACGCCGAGGCAGTCGCCTTCACCAAGCCCGTGAAAGCCCTCAAAGTCGTGCAGGAAGCGTTGGAACTCCTTTTCCGACGTGTCGGTCGGATGCACGTCTGTTGGCCGGTTATAGACCGCAACCTGATCGGCAAATTGCCGCGCGTTCCGGAAATCTTCGATCGTCAGTTCAAACTCGCCGACGATGCGACGCGTGTCACGGACGCCCATCACCGGCGCGGTTGTCAAGAGCTCGATCTCCTCGCAACCCGGCACGTATTTGCGGAAGAATTCTTCGTACTCGACCGCGAGCTTGCGGCCGAAGATCATGCCGTCTGACAAGGAGCGGCTATCGAGACCGTTGAGGTTGAAGACGTGGCCGCCATTGAGCTGGGCGGCCTTTTTGCCGATCTTGTTCATGCCAGGCATGAAGCGGTCGGGTTGAGTGAAGTGTCCGTCTTCGATGGCTTGCAAGACCTGCTTCTTCGAATAGGCCTTGACCTTGTCGATACCGTGCCAGTCGCTGCCATAGGCGGGATCGTCCCAGTTCACGCCTGAATAGAGCGAGCACAGCGTGCTTGGTGCGATGGTGTCGATGTCGCGGCCAATGATCTTGCAGGCCGCGCCGCAGAGGTCGGAGAGTGCTGCGTCACCCGTGGCATCGATAAAGGCTTTGGCGCGGATGAATTTGTATCCTTCGACGTTGCTGATGACGGCGCCCTCGACGCGATCGTCGCTTGCCTCGGCATCGATCACGCGCGTGAAGAAGCGCACGTCGACACCGGCATCCTGCACCAGTTCATCCAGCAGACGTTTCAGTGCCTCCGGTTTGAACGGAACCCAGCGATTGAGCTGGCTGTAGAGGAATTCCGGGACCACGTGCGGTCCGAGCGAGCCGCGCTGATGCATCGATTCCACGACTTCTTTCATGAAGCCGCCCACCAGCATGCGCCTGCCGTCCGAGATCGGGCCAAAGGTCGAGACGAGACCGGATGTGCCCATGCCGCCGAGGCAGCCAGTCGCTTCGGCGAGCAGCACCTTCGCGCCAAGCCGCGCGGCGCAAACGGCTGCAGCGGTACCGGCCGGGCCGCCGCCGGCGACGAGGATATCGTAGCTGTCATCGACCGGAATGTCGCGAACGAGCTTGTAAGTTTGCATGTGCGATACTGTCCTTACTGCGCCTCTATGCCGGAATCGGCCACGATTTTACGGAAGCGCTCAACGCTTGCCCTGATGATCTCCGAGAATTCGGCCGGCGAGCTGGTACCGACCTCGAAGCCGTTTGCCTCCAGCGCCTTGCGCACCGCAGGATTGTTGAGTGCCTTGATCAGCGCCGCGTTGATCCGTTGCGTCAGAGGCTCGGAAAGTCCGGCTGGTGCGAGAAACCCTATAAAGCTGGGCGGCACCGCATATCCGTGGATTGTCTCACCGATGGTTGGAATATTGGGATAGGCCGAACTGCGTTTTGCTTCGACCATCCCAAGCACTTTCACCTGACCGTTCTTGATATATGGAATCGTGGTCGACAGCGTTGCGAATAAAACCGGAATCTGTCCCGCGAGCAGATCAGCCATAGCAGGATTGCCACCGCGATAGGGGACGTGGACCATGTCGATTCCGGCCTGAGCTTTCAGGTATTCTCCGGCCAAATGATGCGTCGTGTTGGGCCCTGAACTTCCAAATGACAGCTTGCCGGGATTGGCCTTCGCGTAAGCCACGAATTCACGGACGTTGTTCACGGGAAGATCTTTATGCACCACAAGACAGATCGGCAGTTCGACCGCGGCGGTCAGCGGTGTGAAATCCTTGACCGGATCATAAGGGGCGTTTTTGGACAAAACGGGCGAGATGCTGAGTGCTCCACCGGTGCCAAGGAGCAGCGTGTAGCCGTCCGGTGCCGAACGCATCACAGTCGTCGCTGCGAGCGTACCGCCGGCGCCGGGCCGGTTCTCAATGACGACGGGTTGCTTCAGGTTTGCAAGCAGTTCATCGCTAACCAGGCGCCCGAGCACATCGGCCGCACCACCTGCAGCCAGTGGCGTTAGAAGCCGGATCGGTCGGGATGGCCATTCTTGCGCGACAACGGGAACTGAGAGGAGGGAAGTGCCGAGGACCGCATAAAGAATTGTAAGGGCGGTCCGCGTCGTCCAAAACGCCATTCTAGGTTCCTCCCCGGTGCCATGGAAATCTTCTTGTGATTGGCTTGTCCGATGAGAAGACCTATAGAACGAGCGTCAGAGGGGCTCAATCGGCGGGCTGACAAGGCTGCGGTGCGTGCGACGAATGGTCCAACCGCATCCTACCGCACGCATGATGGCAGGATGGTCTGAAGCAGAATGGTTGCGGAAATCGGTCACTACGCCCTTGTCCTCGCGCTCGTCCTGGCGCTTGTTCAAGCGACGTTTCCTGTGATCGGGGCGCGGTTCAATGACCGCGTGCTGATGGGCCTCGCCGAGCCGATCGCGCTCGCGCAATTTGCGTTTGTTGCCTTATCCTTTGCGGCGCTGACGATGCTTTATGTCACGTCGGATTTCTCAGTCGCCAATGTCTTCGAGAACTCGCATTCGGCGAAACCGCTGATCTATAAAATCAGTGGTGTATGGGGCAATCACGAAGGCTCCATGCTGCTGTGGGTGCTGATCCTGTCGCTGTTCGGCGCACTCGTTGCCGTATTCGGGCGCAATTTACCGCCCTCGCTCCGGGCCAATGTGCTGGGTGTCCAGTCGTGGATTGCCGCCGCGTTTCAGCTTTTCATCCTCGCGACATCCAATCCGTTTGCGCGACTGGCGCAGGCACCGTTTGAGGGACGCGACCTCAATCCCGTGTTGCAGGATATCGGCCTCGCGATACATCCGCCGCTCCTCTATCTCGGCTATGTCGGCTTCTCGATCTCGTTCTCGTTCGCTGTCGCAGCCTTGATCGAGGGGCGCATCGATGCCGCCTGGGCGCGCTGGGTACGGCCCTGGACGTTGGCGGCCTGGATGTTCCTGACGCTTGGCATCGCGATGGGCTCCTACTGGGCCTATTACGAACTCGGCTGGGGTGGCTGGTGGTTCTGGGACCCGGTCGAGAACGCTTCGCTAATGCCGTGGATTGCCGGCACCGCTCTCCTCCATTCCGCGGTGGTGATGGAGAAGCGCAACGCGCTGAAAGTCTGGACCATTCTGCTCGCGATCCTGACCTTCTCGCTGTCGCTGCTCGGCACCTTCCTCGTCCGTTCCGGCGTGCTGACGTCGGTGCATACCTTCGCGACCGATCCGACGCGCGGCATTTTCATCCTCGCCATCCTCATCTTCTTCATCGGCGGATCGCTGGCGCTCTATGCATGGCGCGCGCCGATGCTGAAACAGGGCGGCCTGTTTGCGCCGATCTCGCGGGAAGGCGCGCTCGTCTTCAACAATCTCTTCCTGACGACCGCCTGTGCGACTGTTTTCGTCGGTACGCTTTATCCGCTGGCGCTGGAAGCGCTGACTGGTGACAAGATTTCCGTCGGGCCTCCGTTCTTCAACGCGACCTTCGGCCCGCTCTTCCTGCCGCTGATGATCGCGATGCCGTTCGGCCCGCTTCTCGCTTGGAAGCGCGGAGATCTCTATGCGGCGACGCAACGGTTGATGCTTGCCTTTGGCGTGGCGCTGGTGGCGATGGCAGTGACTTTCGCGATCGAGTGGGGCGGGCCGGTGCTGGCGCCATTCCTGATCGGCGTTGCGTTCTTTGCGATGATGGGATCGCTCATCGATCTTTCCGAGCGGGTGCAGCTTTTCCGGTTGCCATTCGCGGTGTCGCTGCGCCGTGCGGTCGGTTTGCCGCGCTCGGCGATCGGCACGGCGGTCGCGCATTTCGGACTCGGCGTGTGCCTGCTCGGCATTGCCTGCGAGGCCAATTACGGAGCCGAGCGTATTCTCTCGATGAAGTCCGGCCAGTCGGTGTCGGTGCGCGGCTATGACCTGACTTTCGACAATCTCGCGGCGCGGCCCGGGCCGAATTATCGCGAATTGATTGCCAAGTTCACGGTTCGATCGGGCGGCACCGTGATCGGCGTGCTCGAGCCATCGAAGCGCACCTTCCAGGCGCGCAGTTCCTCGACGACGGAGGCGGCGCTACTGACCCGCGGTTTCAGCCAGATCTATTTGTCATTGGGTGACGTCGCGGCCGATGGCTCGGTCGCTGTCCGGCTCTATCATAAGCCGATGGTGCTGCTGATCTGGCTGGGCGCGGTGGTGATGGTGTTTGGCGGTGCGCTATCGCTGTCCGACCGACGCCTGCGGATCGGCGCGCCGCGTGCGGCGAAGAAGCAATCGCTGCAACCGGCGGAGTAGGGCCATGCGGGCGTTGCGTTTCCTTGCCGCGATCTTTGTCCTGCTGCAGGCGACACCGTCATTCGCCGTACAGCCTGACGAAATTCTGCCTGACGCAACGCTGGAACAACGCGCGCGCAATCTGTCACGCGAATTGCGCTGCATGGTGTGTCAGAACCAGTCGATCGACGATTCCGATGCACCGCTGGCGCGCGACTTGCGCCTGCTGGTCCGCGAACGATTGAAGGCCGGCGACAGCGACAAGCAGGTGCTGGACTTCCTCACCGCGCGTTACGGCGATTTCGTCCTCCTGAATCCGCCATTGAACCGGCGCACGGCCCTGCTGTGGGGATTGCCCACCGCATTGCTTGTTTTCGGTGGTTTCATTCTGCTCATGGCGGTGCGCCGGCGGCCCGCCCCGTCATCGATGACGGATTCGCTGGCGCAGGCAGCGCCCCTGACCCCCGAAGAGGAAGCAAGGATTGCGGACCTGCTTGAAAAGGATCCGCGAACAAAGATCTAAGCTATTGATTTTTCATATATTTCAAGGTTTCTCACTATTACCAAAGTTTAATCCCTTCGACAGGTGTCTGTAAGGCAAGCTCCACCATCTTAAGCCTCGAACGGTGCCGGGATCGCTTCTTGCGAAGTTTCGAACACCGGTAGGACATTCAGCTTAGGAGATGGAGTGAACCCCATGACACCAAACCAGCCCAGCAAGGGTGGTTTCTTAAAGGGACGCCGAGCGATGCTGCTCGGTACGACGATTTTGAGTCTCGGTGCGGCAGCCTTGTTTGTTGCCCCCGATGCGGTGCGCCATCCGGCTGCCGCGCAGAATGTGACGCAGCAGGCGCAGACCGTTCAGCGTCCGATTGGATTTGCCGATATTGTCGAGAAGGTAAAGCCCGCGGTTATTTCAGTCCGGGTGAAGGTGAACGTCTCACCTGAAAATTCGACTTTTGAAGGCGGTCAGCTTCCGCAGGGTTTTGAGCGCTTCTTCCGCCGCTATGGCTTCCCCGAAGACATGCTTCCCGATGGACCGCAGAATCGTGGCCCGCGTGAGCGCGGTCCGCGTCAGCGCACGTCCGGCCAAGGCTCGGGCTTCTTCATTTCGCCGGACGGCTATGCAGTGACGAACAACCACGTCGTCGACAAGGCTGACCAGGTCGAAGTACAGACCGACGATGGCAAGACTTATTCCGCGAAGGTGATCGGCACCGATCCGCGTACCGACCTCGCGCTGATCAAGGTTGACGGCAACAACTTTCCCTATGCCAAGCTCGCCGACAAGGCGCCGCGCATTGGTGACTGGGTGCTCGCCGTTGGCAATCCCTTCGGTCTGTCTTCGACCGTGACGGCCGGTATTGTCTCGGCTCGCGGCCGTGACATCGGTGCGGGTCCGTATGACGACTTCCTGCAGATCGACGCGCCAGTGAACAAGGGTAACTCCGGTGGCCCGACCTTCGACATCGACGGTCATGTTGTCGGTGTGAACACGGCGATCTTCTCGCCATCGGGCGGCTCGGTCGGTATTGCCTTTGCCATTCCCGCTGCAACGGTCGATAGCGTTGTGACCCAGCTCAGGGACAAGGGTTCGGTGACGCGTGGCTGGATCGGCGTGCAGATCCAACCGGTGACCAAGGACATTGCTGACAGCATGGGCCTGAAGAACACCAATGGCGCGCTGGTTGCCGAGCCGCAACCCGGAAGCCCGGCTGTGAAGGCAGGCGTCAAGGCCGGCGACGTGATCACGGCGGTCAACGGTGAGAAGATTGCCAATGCCCGTGAACTGGCTCGCCGCATCGGTTCGATGGCGCCGGGCAACTCTGTCAAGCTGACCCTGCTGCAAGGCGGCAGCGAGAAGACTGTCAACGTGACGCTCGGCGAATTGCCGGCTCAGGTCGAGGCGCGTGGTCGCGGCGGCGAGGACCGTGGCTCGTTGCAGGAGGGTTCTGCTCTCGGCTTGCAGCTTGCACCGGCGGGCTCTGTTGCGGGCTCGGGCTCCGAAGGTGTGGTCGTGACCGGCGTTTCGCCGGACGGCCCCGCCGCAGAGCGCGGTTTCAAGACCGGTGACGTGATCCTGGAAGTGGCCGGCAAGGCCGTTTCCAATCCGGCTGACGTCCGCAAGGCTCTGGAAGAGGCGCGCAAGGAAAACAAGCGCACCGTGCTGATGCGCGTGAAATCGGGCGAAGGCACCCGCTTCGTCGCACTGCCCGCGGGCAATGCCTAATGCGATCAGCGCACGGACTTTGGCCCGTGCGCAAAAGTCAGGGACGTGATGCCGGCTACCGTCGCCCCCGCCGGTGCCACGAAACCCGGGGGACGGGCCTCAAAACCCGTCCCCGCATCTCTACCCCAAAACCGGCTATCGTCGCCCCCGCCGGTTCGGGGTCAGGTGAGGGGGTGGCGGAGTAACCTTTAAGAGTCGCCACCCCCTTCATCATGTCTTATCTCTCGGCCAGTTCTCAGCTTGCAAAATCGCCCGTGACGGGCGATGCCCTCTCGGACCAAATGGGGCAATCCGAAACTATGCGCTTGCTGATCATCGAAGATGACCGCGATGCCGCGGATTACCTGGTCCGGGCTTTCCGCGAGACCGGCCATGTCGCCGATCATGCGGCGGACGGCGAAGAGGGCTATGCTATGGCTCTCGACGGGAATTACGACGTCTTGATCGTCGACCGCATGTTGCCGAAGCGTGATGGCCTGTCGGTTATCGGCGAATTGCGTGACAAGAAGGTCGAGACGCCCGTCCTTATTTTGTCGGCGCTCGGGCAGGTCGACGACCGCGTGAAGGGGCTTCGCGCCGGCGGCGACGATTATTTGCCCAAGCCTTATTCCTTCTCCGAGTTGCTGGCGCGCGTGGAAGTGCTGGCCCGCCGTCGTGGCGGCCGCAACGAAGACACCGTTTATCGCGTCGGCGATCTTGAACTTGATCGCTTATCGCATCGCGTGACGCGCGGCACGGAAGAAATCCTGCTGCAGCCGCGTGAATTCCGCCTGCTCGAATATCTGATGAAACATGCCGGGCAGGTGGTGACGCGCACCATGCTGCTCGAGAATGTCTGGGACTATCATTTCGATCCGCAAACCAATGTGATCGATGTGCACATTTCCCGGCTGCGTTCGAAAATCGACAAGGGTTTCTCGCAGCCGCTGCTGCATACAATCCGCGGCGCGGGATACATGGTCCGCGACGGCGCGCGCTGAACGCCGTGGGGGCGCTGGGCAAGCTTTTCCGAACGACCGCGTTCAAGCTGACGCTGGTCTATCTCACTGTCTTTGTGCTGTTTGCCGTTTTTCTTCTCGGCTATTTCGCCTTCAACACACAGCGTCTGTTCATCGAGCAGGTGACGGAAGCGGTGAATGTGGAAGTCACGAGGCTGACCGAGCAATTCAATGCCGGCGGTATTCGTCGTCTCACCCTCATTGTTGAATCGCGTTCGCGGCGTCCGGGTTCAAGCCTGTATCTCGTAACAAGTCCAGGCGGAGACGGCCTTGCCGGTAACGTCGGGTCCTTGCCAACCGGCGTACTTGATACGCCCGGATGGACCGAAACGGTCTATCGGCGCATCGAGGAAGGCGAGACCTCCGAGCTTCATCGCGCGCTGGTGCGCGTTTCCCAACTTCCCGGTGGTTTCAAGCTTCTTGTCGGGCGCGATCTCGAAGAGCGCGATCGTCTCTACAAGGTCGTTCTTGACGCCGGCAAGTGGTCCGCTGCCGCTGTCATTTTCCTCGGCCTGATCGGCGGCTTTTTCGTTGCGCGGCGCGTCCTGCGCCGTGTCGATGCCATGACCGAGACGACACGCACCATCATGGGCGGCGATTTGTCCGAACGCTTGCCTGTCGGCAGCAGTGGTGACGAACTCGATCGTCTTGCCAGTAATCTCAACGAGATGCTCGATCGCATCGAAGCGTTGATGGGCGGTCTCAAAGAAGTCTCCGATAACATCGCGCATGATCTCAAGACACCGTTGACGCGCATGCGAATCCGCGCGGAGGAAGCCCTGCGAAACTCGCGCAGCGAAGCTGATTACCGTGCCGCGCTCGAGACAACGCTCGACGAGTCCGATTCGCTCATCAGGACATTCAACGCTTTGTTGATGATCGCGCGGGCCGAAGCCGGCCAGGCGCGCGGCAACATGGTCGAGTTCGATGCGGCCGAGGCTGCGCACAGCATTGGCGAGCTTTACGAACCTTTGGCAGAAGAGCAGGGGCTGACGCTCGAGGTTGTCGCGCCGGAGGGGGTGAAAGTGTATGGCAATCGCGAATTGATCAGTCAGGCACTGGCCAACCTTGTCGATAACGCCATCAAATATGCCGCACCCGTGGCCAAAGCCGATGGCAAGCCGTCCGAGGTCCTTGTGACGGCCCGAGCCGAGGGTGACCACCTGCTGTTGAGTGTCAGCGACCGCGGACCTGGCATACCGGAGGCGGACCGGTCACGCGCCGTGGAACGCTTCGTCCGGCTGGAACAGAGCCGTTCCGTACCGGGATCCGGGCTCGGTTTGAGCCTGACGGCGGCCGTAGCACATCTTCATGGGGGGGAGTTGCGGCTGGAAGATAATGCTCCGGGGTTGCGCGCCACACTGGTTTTGCCGCGGTTTGGCCCGCAGCCTCAGACGCATCCTGATCGTCGCGAGGCGGTACAGGCGCCGGGGCGGCAATAAGCCTCCCATTTTGAAGCCGAGTGGTTTAATCCCTCGCGTGATGACCAACGAACCCGGCGCCACCATTCGCCAATCCACTCTCACGGCCGACGCCGCAGCGGCTTCGCTGGCGGCGCGCGTCGTCGAAGCGCCGTTTCTCTCAGCCTCACAACCTGCGTCTGTAAGATTTGAATCTTGGCTGGCCGAGCTCGATGGTGCCGGGAGCGGTCCGCTCCAACAAATATTCGCCACGTATCCGAAGACGCAACAATTGCTGGCCGGCGTTGCGGATTATTCGTCCTATCTCTGGGATATCGCCAGCGTTGATCCGGCGCGGCTCTTGCGCGTCCTGTCGGCTGACCCCGATCGGCATTTCCCGCAATTGCTGCAGGATGGTCGCGCGATCTTCTCATCCACCGAGGACGAAGCCGAGGCCATGCGCGCGCTTCGCCGGATGAAATCGGAAGCGGCGCTTCTGATCGCTTGCGCCGACATTGGCGGCGTGTGGCCGGTGATGCAGGTGACGCGGGCCCTCACGGAACTCGCTGATTGCGCGGTGCAGGGCGCCGTGCGTTTCCTCCTCAACAATGCTGTCCGCCGAGAATTGCTTGCGCCGGCCGATCCATCGCAACCCGAAATTGGCTCCGGCTATATCGTGCTGGCCATGGGCAAGATGGGCGCGTTCGAACTGAATTATTCGAGCGATATCGACCTGATTGTTTTCTTCGATCCCGACGCGCCGGCCATTCCGCAAGATACCGAGCCGCAATCGCTTTACATCCGCGTCACGCGCGGGCTGGTGAAGCTGCTGCAGGAGCGCACGGCGGACGGTTATGTCTTCCGCGTCGATCTGCGCCTGCGTCCCGATCCGGCATCGACGCAGATCGCGATCTCTGTTCCGGCCGGCCTCGATTATTATGAGCATCGCGGCCAGAACTGGGAACGTTCTGCCATGATCAAGGCTCGTCCCTGCGCCGGCGATATCGAGGCGGGTGAGACATTCCTTAAAGCGCTCTCGCCCTTCGTGTGGCGCAAATACATGGATTTCGCGGCTCTCGCGGACATTCATGCGATGAAGCGGCAAATTCACGCCTATCGCGGGCATGGCGAGATCGCCGTCGCCGGCCATAACATCAAGCTGGGCCGGGGCGGTATTCGCGAGATCGAGTTCTTCGTCCAGACGCAGCAGTTGATTGCCGGTGGTCGCCACCCTGAATTGCGCGATCCGCGCACGCTGACGACACTGGCTTTCCTCGCTGACGGGCAATGGGTTGACCAGGTCGCCAGGCGTGAACTTGAAGCGGCCTATCTTTTCCTGCGCCGGGTCGAACACCGGCTGCAGATGGTTGCGGATGAGCAGACGCATACATTGCCATCCGATCACGAGCTGTTGACATCCTTCGTTCGTTTTCTCGGTTTTGACAGCGTCGATACCTTTGCGGCTGAGCTGCTCGGGCATCTGCGGAATGTACAGCAGCAATATTCGCAGCTGTTTGAATCCGCTTCGCAGGAGACCGACGATAAGCTCAAGTTTCCCGACGATAAGGACGATCGCGAGACGCTGGATCGTCTCTCCGCGATGGGCTTTCGCAACCCGCTTGAAGTCTCGGCGATCGTGCGCGGCTGGTTCAGCGGCAAATATCTTGCCTTGCGCAGCGAGTTTGCACGCACGCAGCTAAGGGCGCTTGTTTGTCCGTTGATCGAGCAATTGTCGAGTTCCGACAACCGCGAACAGGCGGTGCTGGCCTTCGATCGATTTCTGGCAGGGTTGCATGCCGGTGGTGGCGGCCGTCTGATCACGCTGCTGCTGCAAAATCCCGATCTGCTGGCGCTTGTGGCATTGATGCTCGGCACTGCGCCGCGACTGGCGGATATTCTGTCGCATCAGCCGCAGGTGATGGATGCGCTGATCGATCCGGCTTTCTTCGGGGCCTTGCCGGATGCCGACAGGCTGAAGAAAGAACTGACGCGTTCGCTCGATCAGTCGACCTCCTACGAAGACATTCTCGATAGGTTACGTCTGTTCGGACAGGAACACATGTTCCTGATTGGCGTACGTATCCTTTCAGGAACGGTTTCGGCGGAGCAGGCGGGCGAAGCCTTTGCCCGGCTCGCTGACATGATCATCCAGGCGTTGCATCGTGGCATCGAGAAGCTGTTTGCGGAAACCCACGGCCATATCCGCGGTCAGAAGACTGCCTGGCTCGCGCTCGGCAAGCTGGGTGGACGGGAAATGACGGCAAGCTCCGATCTCGACCTGATCCTCGTTTATGACTTCGATGAAGCTCATCCCGATTCCAGCGGCGGCGAACGTTCCCTCTACGGTGCTCAATATTTCGCGCGACTGACCAAACGTTTCATTTCAGCGCTGACATCACAGACGAATTACGGCGCGCTATATCACGTCGACATGCGGCTGCGTCCATCGGGACGGTCCGGGCCCGTGGCGACCAAGATCGATTCCTTCCGCGACTATCAGACGAATGAAGCCTGGACCTGGGAGCATATGGCGCTGACGCGCGCCCGCGTTGTATCGGCAACGCCGGGATTTGCGGAGGATGTCGAAAGCGTCATTCGCAACGTGCTGGCGCGCCCGCGAGACGAGCGTGCGATTGCCGGCGATGCCTACGAGATGCGGATGGCCATTGCGTCGGAGCGCTGTCAGGACAACCGCTGGGACCTGAAATACGCCGCCGGTGGATTGATCGATATCGAGTTCATTGCACAATATCTGCAACTCGTTCATGCGGACAAGCATCCGGACATTCTGGATCCGTCCACGTCGAAGGTGCTCGAGCGTGCGACGCGCCTTGGTCTTTTATCGCGTGAGGATTCCGAAATCCTGAGGCCGGCCGTGCAGCTCTATCAGAATCTCAGCCAGATCCTGCGACTATGCCTGTCGGGGCCGTTCGATCCGAAGAAAACCGATCCCGGGCTGTTGCGGCTTCTGGCGCGGGCCGCCGACGTTCCTGATTTTGCGACACTCGAAGCCCATGTGACGGAAACGCAGACGCACGTGCGGGAGCGTTTTGAGCGTCTGCTGGGTCCCGTCGCCGTCGCTCAGGCTGCGATCTGATCCTTGCAGGGCCTGGGCCCGCTGACGGACAGGCGGACTTGAACCATCGTGCCGACGCCCGGCGTCGAGCGGATGCGCATGCGGCCACCATGCAGCTCCACCAGTGACTTTGCGATTGCAAGGCCAAGCCCTGAGCCATGATGCGTCTTGGTCAATTGGCTTTCGACCTGCTCGAACGGCCGGCCGAGCTTCTGCAACGCTTCTCCGGGAATGCCAATACCGCTGTCGCTGATGCTGATCAGGACGCAGCCGCCAGCGCGGCGTCCGCGCACCATGACATGCCCTCCGACCGGCGTGAACTTCACCGCGTTTGAAAGAAGATTGAGAGCGATCTGCTTGATTGCGCGGCGATCGGCCTGCAGCGTGATGTCGGGCGAAATCTTGGACGAGAGAGTCAGCTTCTTTTCCTGGCCATGAGTCGAGACGACGCGCATAGCATCTGCCAGAATGTCGTCGAGCACGAGTTCTTCGGGCTCCAGTTTCATCCGGCCGGCTTCGATCTTCGACATGTCGAGCACATCATTGATCACGTCGAGGAGATATTGCCCGCTCTGGTGAATGTCGCGGCAATATTCGTGGTACTTGTCGACGCCGAGCTTGCCGAACATTCCCTTTTCCATGATCTCGGAAAAGCCGATGATGGCGTTGAGTGGCGTGCGCAGTTCATGGCTCATGTTGGCGAGGAATTTTGACTTGGCCTGATTGGCTTCCTCGGCGCGGGTCTTTTCGGCGGCATATTTCTCGGCAAGATCTTCGAGCTGCTGCTTCGACTGTCGCAGATCTTCAATGGTTGCGAGGAGGCGGGTCTCGCTGTTCTTCAGCTTGCGTTCTTGCTGTTTCAGGCTTGTGATGTTGGTGCCGACGGAGACGTAGCCGCCGTCCTTTGTGCGCCGTTCGCTGAACAACCAGTTGCGGCTGTCGAGCTGCGCTTCAAAGGTGCGGGCGCCCGGCAGTTCCGGCCCGACATTGGCGACCTTGCCGATATTCAAATGCGTCTGGCCTGCGGCAGCGATGACTTCATAGGGCGTGCCCGGCTGGACGATCTCGTCGGGCAATCGGTGCAGGTCCTGGAAGTTTGAATTGCAGAGCACGAGGCGGTTATCGGAATCCCACAGGACGAAGGCCTCCGGGATCGTCTCGATCGCGTCACGCAGGCGCATGTCGGCTGCGGTGGTCTTTTCCACCAGCGTCTTCTGCTCGGTCACATCCACGGCGATGCCGATGAGGTGCAGGCCGGGTTCGCCGTGCTGGCGGACAACTTCGCAGCGAACGCGCAGCCACACCCATCCACCGTTGGCGTGCAGCATCCGGAAATCGTGGTCGATAGCGTTGAGGCGGGAATCGGCGACCTGGGTGGCAAGGCTGTAGAGATCGATATCGTCCGGATGAACATATTTGTTGATTTCGCCAAAGGTCATCAAATCGTCGCGCGGATCGAGACCGAGAATGGCGAACATTGAGTGCGACCAGAAGATGCGGCCGCGGGCGAGGTCCCAGTCCCACAAGCCGCAGCGGCCGCGATTGAGCGCGGTATCAATGCGGCTGCGCACGGTGTCATAGATAAGGTCGGCTTCGCGAGCGCGGGTCGCCTGCCAGTGAAAGGCGAAGCCGAGGATCAGCAGCACAAAGCCGGTGGTCGCCGAGAGAGTGACGGTGAGCGCCGTGTCAGAGCGCCAGGCGGCGAGGGCGTCGGCGCGGCGTTGATAAACGGCGAGTTGACCAAGCGGCTCTTGAAGCGTGCGAACGGTGGCCAGGGCCGGCTTGCCGTCGGGTAAGGTGATGTCCATCACGCCGGCTTTCTCGCCGAGGATCGTCAGCGGGTAGGCATCGCCGATGACATCGCTCAGGCGGCGGCCGGTGACGCCGGCAATATCGGGAGCTGCGGCAATGATCATACCATCTGACGCGGTGACAAGGATCTGACGCCCGGCAACAGTGGTGCGGGGGGTACGCGCCCGTTCGAGTTCCTGTTGCGCGCGGCGCCAGGCGGTGGTGCGATCCGCCGGGCGGGGACGTTCGAGACGTTGCGACATCACTTCCGCAATGGTCTCGATATCCTTGGCCGCATCCGACAATGCGCTGCGGCGGTGATCGAGCACCTGCACGAATGCGCCGACTGCGATGGTCAGCAAAAAGGCAATGATCAGTGCTGGAACCGCACGCCGCAGAGCGGGCTCAGCGGTGAGAAGTCGTCGATAGGCTGGTTTCGCGATCGACTGCGCCAATCCCTTGATGGAATCGGTTTGCGCAGACGCGTGCGCTGCCTCGGCGCGCGCCATGTGTATTGCCCCCGTAGCGGATTGTCGTCTGACGCAACCCTTGACCGGGAGGATGTGCCGCATCTCGTCCCGAATCGAGATCATAAGAATCGATGCGGGCTGATTTGTCGAGAGTCCGGAGAGTCAAGAACCTAAAAAAATTACTAACAAGCCGCTGTTTGCAGCCTGTTCCTCACTCATGCATCCCCCAATGCACGGCTGACGATGTCGTTCACATCGGCGGATAACGTCGATGAAGCGGCAATGTGGCGAAGTGCAGCCTGCGCCTTGTCGCGTCGTGTGCTTTCCAATGCGCGCCAGGATCGGAAAGACGTCGCAAGGCGGGAAGCGACCTGCGGATTTTTACCATCGAGCGTCAGCACTGCGTCGGCGATGAAGGCGTAACCCGCGCCATCGACACGATTGAATTGTGTTGCATTGCCGTGCGCGAAAGCGCCGATCAGCGAACGGACGCGGTTGGGGTTGTTCATCGAGAAGCCCGGGTGCGAGGTGAGCGTGCGTACTCGGTCGAGCGTGCCGCTTTCCGGAATCATCGCCTGAAGCGAAAGCCACTTGTCGATAATCAGCGGATCGGCCTGATAGCGCTCGTAGAAATCCTGCAATGCTTCCGTCCGCTCTGGCACATCATGCAGCGACAGCGTCGACAGGGCGGCCATACGGTCGGTCATGTTGTTGGCCGAACGATATTGGTGGATCGCGCGTGCAATGCCGTCCTTGCCGCTGGGCGCGGCGAGAAGGTCAAGCGCGGTGTTTTTCAGCGCGCGTTGACCGGCGCTGGCGGCGTCCGGGTTATAAGGTGCGGTGCTTTGCATGCGTTGATAGGTTTCCGCGAGTGCCGATTGCAATCCGGTGCCGATGTCATTGCGCAAGTGCGCACGGGCGCGGAAGTTCGCGTCGGGGTCGACATCGCTACCGATCTCCCGCGCGATGTCGGCTTCCGTCGGCATCGTCAGCGCCAGCGAGACGAAGGCCGGTTCGAGACGATCATCGGCCAGGATGGCGGCGAGGGCGGCGATCAGGCCTTCATCGGCAACAACATTCTGCCCGCTGCGCAGCAGCCCGACATTCTTTACAAGCAGTCGCGTGGCCAGCGTCTGCACCGCCTGCCAGCGATTGAACGGATCGCTGTCATGCGCCGCGAGTCGTCGCAAATCGTCCGATGACAGGTTGGTGGTCAGCTTGATCGGCGCGGAGAATTCGCGGTTGATCGACAGGACCGGCTTTTCGGTCACCTGTTCGAAGACCAGCATCTCGGCCGGCTGCGTCAAGGTGATCACGTCGCCATTTATCGGCTGGCCGGACACGATCAATGGCAGATCGGTACCGTTCTGGCCGACAAGGCCGGTGCGCAGCGGAATGACCATCGGCTCCTTCACGGGCTGGTTCGGTGTCGGTGGCACGATCTGCGACAGCTTCAGCGTGAAAGTCTTCGCCGTGTCGTTGTATTCGCCATCGGCGATAATCTCCGGCGTACCGGCTTGCGCGTACCACAGCATGAATTGCGACAGGTCGCGGCCCGAAGCATCGGCAAAGCATTGCACGAATTGCTCGATCGTCGCGGCCTCGCCATCATGCCGCTCGAAATAAAGGTCCATGCCTTTGCGGAAAATCACCTGGCCCAGCATTGTGCGCAGCATGCGCACGAGCTCGGCGCCTTTTTCATACACGGTGGTCGTGTAGAAGTTGTTGATCTCGTGATAGACCTGCGGCCGTACCGGATGCGCGAGCGGACCTGCATCTTCCACGAATTGATGGGCCCGCAGGTTGCGCACATCGGCGATGCGCTTGACTGCGCGTGAGCGCATGTCGGCGGTGAATTCCTGATCGCGGAAAACCGTCAGGCCTTCCTTTAGGCACAACTGAAACCAGTCGCGGCAGGTGATGCGATTGCCGGTCCAGTTATGGAAATATTCGTGGGCGATGATGGCTTCGATCGACGCGAAATCGGCGTCGGTCGCAGTTTCGGGAGAGGCCAGCACATAACGATCGTTGAAGACGTTGAGGCCCTTGTTCTCCATCGCGCCCATGTTGAAGTCGGAGACGGCCACGATCATGAAGATATCGAGATCGTATTCCCGGCCGAAAGCCTGCTCATCCCAGCGCATCGAGCGCTTGAGCGCGTCCATGGCATAGCCGCAGCGGCTTTCCTTGCCCGGCTCGACATAGATCTTCAATGCGACCTTGCGGCCCGACATGGTGATGAAGGTGTCCTCGACACAGCCGAGCGTGCCGCCGACCATTGCGAACAGATAGGAAGGCTTCGGGAAGGGATCGTGCCACACTGCGAAATGGCGCCCGGCCGGCAGGTCGCCGCTTTCGATCAGATTGCCGTTGGCCAGCAGGATCGGCGCCTGACCTTTGTCGGCCTCGATCCGTGTCGTGTAGACCGCCATCACGTCGGGCCGGTCCGGGAAATAGGTGATGCGGCGAAAGCCCTCGGCCTCGCATTGGGTACAATAGGTGCCGCTGGATCGGTACAGCCCCATCAACTGGGTGTTGGCGGAGGGATCGACGATGGTCTCGATGGTCAGCGTGAAGGGGCGCTGCGGCGGTTGCGCCAGCGTGAAGCGATCGGACGAAGCGGCATAGGCATCCGCCGTGAGCGGCTGACCGTCCATCGAAACCGACGACAGGTTGAGATCATCGCCGTCGAGGACAAGCGGAGCCGGGCTGCTCGCCGGATTGGGCTTGAGGTTCAGGGTGGTGCGAACTTTCGTCGCTGTTGGATTCAGCGACACGTCGAGATGCACCGTCTCCACCAGCCAGTCCGGCGGACGATAATCCTCAAGGCGGACGGGACGGGCCTGTTCAGTGCGCATGGGCAACGCAATCCTTTGACGATGTGAAACTCGAGTATCCGGAGACGGTGGGTCAATTCGATGACGTCCATATCCGGAATTTGTGTGACCTGATAGAACACCATCAGCCGGAAACATATCCGGGATCGCCTAGGGAGAAATTCGATGTTGACATCACGGTGGGCGCTTTTGGGCGCGGCTGCCCTGACCCTCACAAACTTTGGCGCTCTGGCTCAGGCGCCGTATCCGAATCAGGTGGTGCGGATCGTCGTGCCGTTCTCGGCTGGCAGTGCCACGGATCTGCTCGCTCGTGCCGTCGGCGACAAGCTTAGCGAGAAGTGGAAACAGCAGGTCGTGGTCGAGAACCGGCCGGGTCTTGCCGGAACGACCAGCGCCGCCAAAAGCCCGGCCGACGGCTACACGCTAATGCTGACCTCGAACGGGCACACGGTTGCCGGCGCGCTGAACAAGAGTCTGCAATTCGATCCGGTGAAGGATTTTGCCGGCATCACGCCGATCGCTTCGGTGCCGCTGGTGATGATCATCAACCCGGAGGTGCCGGCGAAGAGCGTTAAGGAGTTCATCGATCTGGCCAAGGCCAAACCTGGCACGATGAATTTTGCATCGCCGGGTTTGGGTAGCACCACATTCATCGCCGGCGCGCTGTTCCGTCAGAACGCCAATATCGACCTCGTGCACGTGCCCTATAAGGGCGCGCCGGAATCGAACATGAGCGTCGTCCGCGGCGACTCGCATCTGTATTTCACGCCGGCCAATACGGCGCTCGAATTGATGCAGTCTGGCAAGGTGCGTGCGCTGGCTGTCGCAACCGCAAAGCGCGTCCCGGAGATGCCCGATGTGCCGACATTGGCAGAGGCTGGTCTGTCCAATTTTTCCTATGATTCCTGGTTCGGTCTGATGGCGCCGGCCGGTACGCCCAAGGCGATCATCGACAAGATCAACAAGGACACTGTCGAAGCCTTGCAAGATCCCGCTTTGAAGGACCGCATGGCCAAGCAGGGCGGTGTTGTCGTGATGCATACCTCGCCAGCCAAATTCGACGAGATCATCAAAAGCGATACCGATCGCTACACCAAGATCTTCGAAGCGGCTGGAATTGCCGCGAAATAAAGACGCCTTCAAACGCCGGCCGCTGCGCACGGCCGGCGTCACTGCCTCCGATCTTGTGCATTTGATGCCGTTCTGACTGGCCTCGCGATGACCTTGCGCAGCAGTTTGGAATAACCCTAAATCATTGTGTTTGCGGCGTGTTTTGTTCTTGATTAGGTAACGTGGTCAATGTCGATCCTGACCGCGACGGCGCAAAACACATCGTTCCTTATGAAGTCCAAATTGACGCTCGGCAGCCGGGCCTTCTGGCTCCGCCAGATGCGCCAATGGCATTGGATAAGTGCTGCACTCTGCCTGATTGGAATGCTTCTATTTGCGGTCACGGGCATCACCCTCAACCACGCTGGCCATATCGAAGCGCGCCCCGCCGTCAGCGAGCGCACGGCGACAATGTCGAAGCCGCTGCTCGATCAAATCAAGGCTGTGCCGGACGAAGGGAAAGGGGCCGTGTCGGAGGCCATCGCGGCATGGGTGTCGGAAGCGATGCGTGTCGATATCCGTGGTCGGGAAGCGGAGTTGTCGCCGAACGAAATCTACATCGCACTGCCGCGGCCAGGCGGCGACGCCTGGCTCAGCCTCGACCGCCAGACCGGTGAAGCCCGATACGAACTGACCGATCGCGGGTGGATTTCCTATCTCAACGATCTGCATAAGGGGCGCAACACCGGCGCCGTCTGGTCTCTGTTCCTGGATCTGTTTGCGGTTGCCTGCATCATCTTCTGCCTGACCGGCCTCGTGCTGCTGCAATTGCTGTCGCATGCGCGGCCCTCGACATGGCCTCTGGTCGGACTCGGTCTCGTCATCCCGGCGCTGATCGCCGTTTTTCTCATGCATTGAGGACCTCCATGCGCGCATTTCTCTCGATCACCATGACAGGGGCGATGACGGTGCCGGCGCTTGCCGCCGAGATGAATGTGAGCGTCGAAATTCCAAAGCTGAATGTTGCCGAATATCACCGGCCATATGTCGCCATCTGGCTGGAGAAACCGGATCAATCCTTCGTTGGCAATCTCGCGGTCTGGTACGACGTCAAGCTCAAAAATAACGAAGGCACCAAGTGGCTGAAGGATATGCGGCAATGGTGGCGCAAGTCCGGGCGCGAACTCGACATGCCGGTCGATGGCTTGAGCAGCGCGACGCGGGCACCGGGTGAACACAAGATCAGCGTGTCGCTCGATAAGCTACCGGTGAAGGATCTTGCCGCCGGCGAGTACCACCTCGTTGTCGAGGCTGCACGCGAAGTCGGGGGGCGCGAGATGCTGCGCGTTCCGTTCCAGTGGCCAGCCAAGTCTGCACAGAATTTGAAATCGAAGGGCGAGCACGAACTCGGTCACATCGCGCTCGACCTGAAACCTTAAAAGGTCAGGAGCACATCATGGTTCTTTCGCGCAAATGGCTTGTTCTTGCGTTGTGTCTCGGTCTGCCGGTCAGCGCCGCGCAGGCGCATCGTTCTTGGATGTTGCCCTCGGCGACGGTGTTGTCCGGTGACGATGTGTGGGTGACGGTCGATGCCGCGGTGTCGAACGACCTGTTTTATTTCGAGCATTTTCCGCTGCGCATTGCCAATATCGGCACGCCGCCGGAGACAACAGGTGGGCGCGGTGGACGGCCTGGCCAATTGTCGATCACGGCGCCGGACGGTTCTGCGGTTCAGGCCGAGAATGGCAGCATTGGCCGT
>Ga0164243_10002184_pt1 | contig 32670 bp, 26 predicted proteins | sample OricompcompostOP_FD_108781 | JGI IMG/M metagenome (GOLD analysis project Ga0164243, IMG submission 108781) | Organic Plus compost microbial communities from Emeryville, California, USA - Original compost - Organic plus compost (OP) | ecosystem: Engineered > Solid waste > Mixed feedstock >... | reverse complement strand
TCGGCAGGGTCTCCTTCAGTGTGTCTCTTCGCGGTTTCACACCGAAGATCCCGCCGATGGCCGCCTACGTCACGCAGCCCCGCCGTCGACCCTCAAACCCCACCACTCCAAGGGACTCTCCTCTGCCACCGTCGTTACCTCGGACGTCGGGTACGTCAGGAAGCGGCTTGGCGAGGCCAAGGGCAGCCACGGGCGTATTCACATGAAGAGCCTCAACGACCAGGAGCGGCTCACCCTCGGAAGATTGCTCTGCGAGATCGGAGTGCAGGTCTACGTGGTCCAAGGCAAGGGAGGCCGCGAGCGCCTCGTTCGCAATGCCCTGCTGGCCGAAGCGGCGCAGCGCCTCGCCAACGACGGTGTCTCCCGACTCGTCATCGAGTCTTGCCAACAGGACCACGAAGATCGCCGAGCGCTTCAACAGGCGCTTGGTCCGCAACCCTCGATGAGCTACGGCCACGCGGGCAAGGAAGAACTGCTACTCGCTCTGCCGGACATCCACGCGTGGTGTTGGGGACGAGGCGGCAAGTTCAAAGACGCCGTCAAACCGGTCACCATCGACCTTGGAACCTTCCGGTTCTAACAACGAACGCCCCGGACATGTCCGGGGCGTTTCGTAGTAGTCGGGCGAGCAAGGCTAGAAACCTTAAGCTGATCTTGCTGTTGAGACTGCCCGCGAGGGTTCTTACGTCTCGGAGACTTCCTACACTCACCACTTCCGAGAGCTAGTGCCCTCGACGTTCCTTACGTTACCCGCTTAACGACCCCGCGAACAAGTAGCGCAAGCAGGGCTTCTCGTGACTCGTAACGAACCGCCACCCCGGGCACGTGCTCAGCCCTTAGAGCCGAGTCTCTCCCGCCATGCCAGCGAGGCCCGCCCCGGGTCTCGGGCTCCAAGGCGGGCCTCCTGACCGTGATCCTGCCACCACGGGGGACGGTTCTGCAGACGATCGCGAAACTCAGTCCCCGAGTCTTGCCGGGGCCGTTCTGGAGATCGAGATGAGCAGCCGCGGCGCCTCGACCTCGGGCGCCAACGTGACGTCATACGCGCTGACCGCGGCCACGCGAACATCGGCCGGCGGATGGGTCGCGTACCTGCCGGAGCGGCCGGCGGCCGCGTGACGGCGGTCGCGCTCGACGAGCTGGGCGAGCGCCTCCACCCCTGCCTCAACCCCGTAGGCACGGGTGGCGACCAGGTCGCAGCGCAGCTCGTTGCGTCGTGACCGCGCCGCGGAGCGCCGCGAGTCGGCCACCAGGTGTCCCCACCGCACAGCGCCTGTCACCAGCGCCAGGCAGAGCGCTGTCATGCTCGTCCACAGCAACCAGTCCGGCACCGTCACGACGTAGGCGAGCGCCACCACCGCCGCGACCCAGGCAGCGATCCCAAGAGTGAACCCGCCGAGCGTGCGACCGAGGAGCCGGGTGGCAGCGCCGGCGGCGTCGCGGATGCTCAGGTCGCCGTAGGCCACGTGTGCGCACTCGTGCGCGATCGCCCACCGCAGTGCTCGGTCACTGCCCTGCCGCACCGTGAGCAGTGAGACTCGGAGTTTGGGTGTCTTCGCCAGCGGGTCGTAGATCCCCATGAACGGCTCAGCGGCCGCGGTCAGTTTCACCTCCAAAGGAGCCACTCCGACCTCCGCGGCGACCTCGTCGACCAGCTGCTGCACGCGTGCGGTCTCGACGTCAGTCGGCCCTCGGCCGAGCCGGCGTAGCCGCTGGCCACGCGGAAACGCCCGGCCGACGTCGACCAGGCCTGGCACCTCTGCGCAGTAGATCGCCGCCAACCGCGCGGAGGCCGCCGTCGCCTTCAACTCGATCCCGGCGACATCGGCCAACGGCAGGAGGTGACCGAACACCCGCTGCCGCAACGCCGCCGCGGACCCGTGGCCCGGCCGAGCGCACACATGGTTCTCGGCCTCCCACACTCCACCGGGCCGTGCGATGAGCGTCAGGACCGCCATGCGATCCGGACTTACGTAGGTGCGCCGGCCAGGAGCGAAGAAGGTGTAGAGGCAGTAGAGCGGCAGAACCACCGGACCGACGAGGGAACCCAGCACCAGCAACACCACCGCCACGACCAGCCCTACCGATGACTCCGCCCGCCGTACCCCGAAAACGAAGCCGCGCCAGAGCCACCAGCTCACGCGCGGAACGTCGAGTAACCGTGCCGCCAGCGTGCCCGGAACCGGGGGCGGACTCTCACGCATCGCCCATTCGCCTCTCCCCTGCTCACCGGCACAGGCGGCGGCCGGTCTCGCCGACTCTCATCGCGTCAGCCTTCGCCCGGTACCCCGCCTGGCGGCCGGCCCACGCTGCACCTTGGCCTTGGCCCCGGTGCGCTGCTGCGGTGCGCCCTGGATCTGGTCCTGGGTCGACTTGGAGAACCCGTGCGAGGAAGCGTCGCGCGCCGTGGAGGCATCCGGCGGCAGGCCCTCGCGACGGGCCTCGTCGCGGCGGTCGTAGGCCTTCGCCTCCGCGGCGGTCGCCGCCTCGGTCTCACCGTGGGCGCGATCGAGATCGTCCTCCGCGCCGGCCACCCGTTCCTCGAGTTCGGCCTGGCCAGCCGGACCGCGTTCGGATCCCTCGGGTGGGCCGTCGGCGGGCCACTCCCCCCTCTCCTCACCAGCGTCGGTCACCCGCTCCCCGGCCGGCTCGTCCGGGGCGGCCTCGGTCCGCTGGCGGTAGTCCTCAGCCGACTCCCCCGGCAGCGGCTCCATCCCCGCTCGCGCCGTGACACCGTTGCTGGTCGCGAGGTCGGCGCGAGCGTCGTCGAGCCGTGACCGCGCCGCGCCCTCGACCGCCTCGGCATCCGCACGTCGACCACGAGCGCGGTCGAGTTCCTCGCCCCGTAGCGCGAGCAGTTGATGGTCGACCGGGTCGACGTACGGGGCGATGCGCCCCATCAGCTCGTCGAACCCGCGCCGGTTCGCCTCCGGGGAGGCCAGGTAGCGGTCCACCACTGTCTCGGCGGCCGAGGGTGCCTGCGGCAGCTCGGCCAGCGCGCTCTGGAGGAAGGCGGGGCTCTCCTTCCAGGCGGCCGCGGGATCGGTCCCTGGGATCGACACCTGGCGTACATCGGTGCCGAGGTCGCTGAACCGGAAGAAGTCCTCCTCGGTGGCCTTCTGTCCGCCGGCGTCGTTGTCGTTGGCGAGCCACACCCGGCCGTTGGCCTTGCGTGCGATCGCCTCGGCTTGGGTGTTGGTCATCTGGGTGCCCATCGGGCCCACGCCAGCGGCCTTGTGGCCGGAGGCGAGGCTGACGGCCATCGCGTCGAAGGGGCCCTCGACGCGCACGAGCCGTGCACCAGGCTGGGCCTCGTAGAGACCGAAGACGTGGTCGCCCTTGCGGAACGCCGGCGTCTCGCCTGTGTTGCGCACCTTGGGTGCCTGCGCGCTCCCGGACAGGTCGCGGCCAAGGAACCCGACCAGCTCGCCGGTCTCGTGGTCGCGGATGCCCATCATCGCCCGGTCTCGGAAGACGTCGCGCACACCGAACTTGCCCGGCTCGGCCAGCCCGGCCGTGACCATCTCGCCGTCGCTTGCCCCCTGCGAGCGGAGGTGGTTGGTCAGGTTCTGCCAGCCCGGCCGCGCATAGCCGAGCGTCCAGGGCCCTGATTCAAACTCCGGGCCGAGCCGGTCGGCGAAGTACCGGTGGCCTGGCGTGCCAGGCCGCAGGTTCTTGGCGTAGAAGTCAGCGGCCATCTCGTTCAGCTCGATCACCCGCTCCCGGCTGATCGCCTCAGCGGCCTCCCCGGCCGTGCGGCCGACACCGGCCGCACCGGTCGCGCTCCCGCCCACCGCGGCGGCGGCCGAGGCCGTCGTGCTCGCGCCGGCGGGACCGGCGGCAGTCGTCGACGTGGCCTCGGGCTGTCTAGTCACCTGGTCACCAGAGGCCGGCGCGGGGGTGGAGTGGCGAAGTGCCTCCTCGCTCGCGCGGGCCCGGTCTTCGGCGGCTCGCCGAGCCTCGGTAGTCACCGCGGCCTGCTCGGTGAGTGCCTCGACCAGCAGCGACTCGGGGTTGAGTCCGCGCCGCTGCCGCATCATCTCCGCGATCCGGTCGGCCGACCGCTTCGCCCCGACATCACCGGTCAGCGCGGCCGCTGAGGCGTCGCGCCACGCGCGGGTGATCTGCTCGGGGGTGGCGGCATCGAACCGGGCCGGCGTCAGGAAGGCGTTCCAGGAGTGGTCCTGCACGATCTCCTTGGGCACACCGTCGCTCACGTCGCCGATGTGCTGGGCCAGATGCCCCATCCCGGCGGCGTGCATGGCGGCCTCGTGGTCGGCCAGGTCGCCGGCCACTCGGGTCTCGCTGCCCTCGGCCCAGACCGCGGCCAGCGCGTCGTCGCGGGCAACCTCGTCGAGATTGCCGGCGCCATCGAGCCACCGGCTCGGATCGAACTCCTCACCGCGGCCCACGTGGTTAGCCCACTGCTCCCACTGCGAGCGCTCGGGGAGCACGCCGGACTCGGAGAAGCACTGCCAATCGGCGTGGAACCGCTCCTCGACCTCGCCCGCCGGCGGCCGGTCGGTCTCCAGCGGCTTGACCTCCTCGGGGATCGAGTACCACGACGGGGCGTGCGTGGCCGCCAGCGTGTAGGCCTCGTTCATGCTCAACAGCTTGGCCGGCGGGTTCGGGTCGGCCTGCAACGACTTCGGGTCGGTCTTGTGGATCAGCACCGAGGGGTGCTGCCCGAACTTCTCCATGATCCGCTGCGCCATCTCCTGCTCGGCCATCCTCGCGGCTGGGTCCATCCCCGACCACGCCGCGGCGGCCGCCCACTTCTGCGAAGCGGTGCGCGAATCGAGCTTCTCCAACCGCCCCGGACTGGTCCACGGCATCCACTGCCGCCGGGCGGCATCGCGATGGGTCAGCCACTCCTCCCGCACCCGCGCGGCGGTCTCGCGGGACCGGTCCTGGCTGCGACGGGCATAGCGCTCCATCATCTGTGCCAAACCGGTCACCGCAGCCCGCACCGTCCGGTCCAGCTCGTGGCCGACTTCGAACTCTTCGTGCTGTGCCGTCATGGTCAACTCCCGAGGGGCTCGTGCTGCTGTGCTTTGTGAAGGTCGAGATCAGCCGTGCCCTCCCGGGCCGGCTCACCGTGGTCCTGGTCGTGGTCCTGCTCCTCCGCCTGGCCGCCGATCTGCGCGTGCTTGATCGGCTTGAACATCCCCTGGGGCGCCGGGTCCGAGGGCCACTGTGGGTGGGCGGTGTGCTCGTCGCGGTCGGCGTCGCAGTCCCAGAACACGCCTTCGGGGTCGGTCAGGACCCGCATGTGTGCGTCGAAGTGGTCCCGCAGCCACGTCGAGAACGACGGTGCGGGCTGAAGCCGCATCACCTCAAAGGCCTCCCACAGCGCCTCCAACCGGGAGAGCGCCTCGGCGTGCGCCCACCACTTCCGGCACCACCGGACCCGGTCGTCCACGTACATGTGCGTCCAGTTGGGCAGCACGAACTGCTCCACGAACAGCTCGACCGTCGCGAACCGGGGCGGCTCCTTCTCCTCCCCCTCGTCGGCCTCGCCCTTGCCCATCGTTGCCAGCGCGGCCTGCTGCTCAGCGCTCACCTGCGCTTGTGCGGCCTCCACTCGGCCCTCGGCACGGACCAGTCGCCGGCCGGCGTGGTCGAACGCGCGTCGCGCTCGCGCGAGCTCCTCCCGCGCGGCCGCACGCTGCCACTCCTGCGCCGTCTCATCAGCCTCGACCGCGGCCACTTTGTGCTCTAGGACTGCCACGCGTCCCTCAGCATCCGCCAGCACCGTCTCGGCGCTCTCGTACGCCTCCTGGGCCCGCTCCAGGGCAGCGAGCGCCCCCGTCAGGTCACCGGTGGCAGCCGGTCCCGCTCCCCCGGCCCCAGCGGCCGGCTGGGCGCCCTGGCGCCGTCGCTGCGCCGCCTCAGGAGCGGCCGGGTCGCCGTCCGTGGGCGGTTCCTCGGCGTACGCCGGCGAGAACATGTCCTCATCGAACCAGTCGGTCTCGTCACTGCTGATCGGCATCACGCACCCGCCTTCGGAGTGAGTCGCGGCGCTGGCTCCCGGACGGCGCCAGGGGCGACACCGATGGGCTGGTCCGCCACAGTCGAGTCGACGACCTCGCCGGCCACCACGGCGTTCGCCGCGGTGGTCTGGTCGTCGGCCGAACCCATCCAGGGCTGGAAGAACGCCTCCTTGGATGCCTCGATCCGCTCCGCGTCGCGGCGGCGCGAGTAGTCGACCAACTCCGCCAGAATCGGTCGTGTGCCCGCCACCATCAGCACGCCGCGGCCACGAGGCAACGCCCGCAGGTCGGCCTCGGTGAAGATCCGCTCGTCGCGCAGCGACGTCGAGGTGCTGTTGTGGCCGGTGCTAGTGCTCACCGACCGGTCGCGCTTCTGCCGGTCACCGATCAGACTGGCCATCGCAGCCAGATGCTCTTCGTCGTTGATCCCGCGGCCGACGAAGGTGATGTTGGCCGTCGACCACATCTCGGTGAAGCCTTCCTTGCCCCAGCAGCGCTGACCTTGGGCGCGGGACTGGAGGATCACCACCAGGATCAGCCCAAGGCTGCCCGAGTAGCTGAACAGCGAGGGCAGCTCGCCCCAGCGCACGATGTTGGCGCACTCGTCGAGCGTGAACAGGACCGGCACCGGCACCCGATCGCCGACTTCTTCGGCGTACTCGCGACCCGCCTCCCACAGCGCGGCGGTGAGAGCCCCCACGAGGGCTCGCGCCGAGCCGGGACCGTCCTTGGACAGCAGGTAGATCGTGTCGGTCGAGCGGACCAGGTCAGCCGTCGAGAACTCCGGCACCTCGCTGCCCTCCGGGGGCGGGGTCACCCACTGCGTGAACTGCGGGTTGCGCAGCCACAACACGCCCGATCGGGCGCCGGCGAAGACGCCGTCGCGGGTCTCGGGGACCAGCTTCCGGTCAGCGTCGACGCTGTCGGCGACCGCGTCGAACCCGTGCTCGCGCAGAATCTTGACCGGGTCCGGGGTACCGGCCGGCGGGCGGGGTCCCTGGAGCCAGGTCAAGATCATGGTGACGGGCTGCCGTCCCACGGCGGCAGCCAGGACCATGTTGGTCAGCAGCGTCCTACCGGCCGGCCCGAAGTACGGGTCCTCTGATGCCGAGGCTTCCGACGCCGAGCGGGATTCGAGCCAGATCGCCGCGAGCTTCTCGGCACGCTCCAGCGCGTTCGACTCCAGCAACGGCACCCCGCTGTCCCACGTCGAGGTGACGTACGAGAGCGGGTTCCACCAGAACGTCACGCCCTCGCGGTACATGTGCTGCGGGTCGAAGATCCAGCAGCGTCCCAGCTCCGAACGCGGCCCACGGGTCAGGTAGACGATGTCGCGCTTGTTCGACGTCGCGACCGCCGGGCCCTGGTGCTCGACGAGCTGGGTGACCGCCACCGACCGGGTCTTGCCGGCACGGGTGCCCATGATCCACACCTGGCACCACTCGTAGGTGCCGTAGAGCCACTGGCCGGTCAGCACCGACTTCGCCAACGAGACACCGATGCCAGCCTTCTGCGACCCCAACCGCTCGGTGTCGGCCGCGACTGCCTCGGGCAGCAGCTCGGCCATGTCCTCCCGCGTCGACATCCACTTCGCGGACCGGTCGGTCCACTGCCGACCCTTCCGGGCCGCCAGCACCGCCCGCACCGCCACCCAGCCCAGGCCCGCCAGCGGCACCAGGAACGCCGCGAGGTAGACCGTGGCCTGCCCCGACCACCGACCCTGCGGGCCGGGGTCGAGCAGCCACACGCCCGGACCGCCGGCGCCGTGGCCGGCGAGCGCGGCCGCGACGTAGGCGAGGAACCAGCCGCCCACCACGACCAGCAGCACGCCGAGCAGGCCCAGCCACAGCCAGAATCCTTCCTGGCCCAACTCGGGCAACTTGTTCGGTCGTCGTGTCGACATTCCTCGCCTCCCGGTCTCAGCTCCGGCCCGTCACAGGCCGTACTCCTCGTCGACCAGGCGGCCGCCACGGTGTGCGGCCGCGATCTGGTCCTCCCACGACTTGCTCGTGCTGTGGACCCCGCCCTCGATCTCGACCGGCGTCAGGTTCACCCGGAACGGGATACCGGGCCGCTTGCCGCCCTTGATCATGAACTTCCCGCGCCCCAGCGGCGCGGCGCCTTCGCCGGTCTCGGGGTCGGCCTCACCCATCTGCGCCCACTGCGTGAGCAGGTCACGTTCGGTGTCGGAGATCGCGAAGACCTCCTCCAGATTGCCGAACTCCGAGGGGTTGAGACCGCCGAGGAAGAGCATCTCCGAGGCCCGCACGAAGCCCCACGCCTTCGCGGTCGCTTCCTCGTTGTGCAGTTTCAGGTCGTCCATGCCGTGCGTGCACAGCAGCTGCCCCAGACCCATGCTGCGGTTCAGGCGGGTGATCTCATCGACCCGGTCGACCATGAACTCCGCAGCACGCAGCGCGCGCCACAGCTCGTCCATGATCAGCAGGTAGACGCGGCGGGGAGCCAGACCGGCCTCCGCGAGCACCTTCGCACCGGCCAGCGCCGTCGAGCCGTACGTCCAGCACACCAGCTGCACGCCTGCCTGGAGCGCAGGGTCCATGTCTTCGAACGCCGACAGGTCGAAGACCATCGGCTTCTCCAACTCCAGCGGCGTCGTGGTGTGGTTGGCAAATACCTGACCGAAGACCTCGTCCCCGCCGGTCAGCGAGTTGAGCGCATCCAACAGTCCCTCTGCGCGCTCGTCGTACCGGTCATCGGAGCCGCGGTCCTGGGCCTGCATCCGCACCTTGGGGTGCCGGCTCCGGATCACCTCTTGGATGTCGGCCAGGATCGGCACCATGCCGGGGCGGTCAGCGTCCCAGGCGTTCAGCGCCGCCGAGAGCATGTTGCGCTCGTGCGCCTCCAGCTCCCGGCCCAGCGCTAGGCCACACAGCCCGACCGCCACGTTGATGCGGCGGCCTCGGATGTTCGCCTGCACCCGCACCCGCAGGTTCTCGGGAAGCTCCGGCAGCAGGGCGGCCACCGGGCCCGGGTCGAGGGGGTTGATGAAGGAGTCCGACCGGTTGAGCGCGTGCACCCGGCCGTCCATCGCCCGGATCAGGTCGGCGTAGTCCGGCCGCCAGTCCGACAGGATCATCGGGAGCACACCCTTGTAGGGCAGGAAGCCGGCGATACGCCGGATCAGGGTGGACTTCCCGATGCCTCGCCTCCCCAGCACGAACCCCGAGGGGTTGTTGACCAGGCCGTGCAGGAACCACGAAACCGGGTCACCACACACCCACCCGCGGCCCTCCAGGTGCTCACCGAGCGGCGTGCCGATCAGCGGCAGGCTGGAGCCCACCACGAACGGGTAGAGGCCACAGGCCTGCACCGTTGGGCCCCGAAACTCCGGGGTCGGCATGACCCGCATCGTGCGGCCACCACCCGGCAGCCGCCAGCCCTTGGGCCCGAGCTGGCCCTTCTCCCCCTCCTCCTCGTCGCGCTTCTTCTTCCGCTTCGCCTTGCGTCCCCCCGGCGGAGTCACCGGCGCCTGCAACGCCTTGCGCTCGCGCCGCGACAGACCGCGCGTCGAGAACAGCGCATCACGATCCGCGGTGCGCGTCGTGGTCGGAGTAGTGAATGCCATCGCCCTTCCCCTCTCGCTCCCGCTCAGACCTGCTCGGCCAGACCCGACAGGCCGGCGTGCTTGGCCGGCACCATCCCCAGCGGCAGCGCCGCCACGAAGGCCGAGTCCTGCGCCCCCGACGCCAACCGCAGCCGCAGCCGCGCCTGCGGAGCCAACTGCGTCTGGATCAGCCGCGAGACCCGGTCCAGCTGCTCGCGCTCGGTCACCGTGGCGGTGATCAACATCCCCACCCGGATCAGCGGCGCTCCCAGCGCCTCCTGCTCCGCGGTGCGCTTCGCCGCGATCAGCCGCTGCTCCTGGGCGGCCTTGGCCTGCGGCGACTGCGAAAGCGCCACCCGCGCCGCGGTCACGTCGTTCTCCGCGATCTGCGCCGACTTCAACGGCGACTCCGTCCGGTAGCACAGCGCCACCCGCTTGCGCGCGATGTCGCGGTGCGGCTCGAGGAGCCGCTTCAACACCGTGGCGAAGAACGTGCCCTTGGGCGGCTGACGCATCTGCCACGTCCTCGACCACGCCATCTCGTGCTGGTAGTGGTCGAACCGGTTGACCGCCGTGGTCGGCCCCGCCTCGTCCCACGTCAGCCCGGTGCCGCCGTTGAGCTGCGCCTCCTCGACCAGTGCCGCCACGCTCGGGTCGTACGCCACCCGGGTGAAGTCGATGATGTGCTCGGCGCGCGCGGCCCGGCACGACGACCCCGCCCCGGTCGCCACCAGCGTCGAGACCAGACCGGGCAACACGTCCGCAATCAGCGCCTGCATCTCCGCGGCCGTACGGGTGTGCACCTCACCGGTGTCCTCATCGGTCTCCTCACCCGAGAACGTCACGGTCACCCGAGTCGTCACCCGCGGAGCGCCCGTCGAGCCCGACGCCTTGATCTGCTCCGCCATCAGCCGGGAGAACTCCGGCACCCGCGACGGGTCGACCTCCCCCGGCCTGTCCGGGTCCTCGGCACGGCCGCGGTCCACCGCACGCGCCAGCCGCTGACCCGAGTCCGGCGAGGACTCGATGACGACCTGAGCGGCCACCACGTTGCCGATCGTGTTCAGCTGCCCCTTCCAGGCCGCCCACTGCGCGACCTCGGCATCGAACACATCCGAGTCCTTGCCCGAAGGGCCCGCAGGGTGGGTGTTGATCACCACCGAGTAGAGGTTCGTGTCCCCCCAGGTGATCAGTCCGAACGGGTTGCCGTGGATGTCGTAGTGCTCACTGAGCGTCGTCGTGGCCGCCACCCCAGGCGGCGTGAACTTCATCGACGGGACGGTCCCGGTCAGGCCCTGCGAGAGGACCGTCTCACCGGTCTTCTCCCCGCGACGGAACGCCCGCTTGGCGAACCACTTCGTGTAGTGGCCCTGCCCGTCACGCGTCTTGATCGCCTCGGGGAGAATCCCGCCCAGCGCGAGCAGTACCCACACCGCGCCGGCGATCAGGGTCCACACCCCCAACCCCACGACCATCCCGACCGTCACGATGCCGGCCAACACGATCGCGGCCACCACCAACAGTGCGGTCGCTGCCAACGACAGGCCCCACAGGCCCGTCAGCCGAGGCGGCCTCAACTCGGCGTACTGCGTCTGGCTCATCGTCATCGCTCGTCATCCCCCTCGCCGAGCAGCCCCCGCCGCACGGCCTCGTCCTGGTCAGTCACGAGAGGCGTCCTCTCCGGCCTGATTGATCTGGCCCGTGATGCTTTGCACCGTCTCGGCGCCCACGCGCCCAGCCGACCCGCCGCCGGAACCGGTCGAACCGCTCGACGCGCCGGCCTCGCTCGGCTCAGTGCGCGGCGCCCCCGGCGCCCCCGGCGCGCCCGCGGCCTCTCCAGTGCCGCTCGATCCGCCGGCCCCGCTCGCGCCCGCTGACGCCGGCGCACGACCAGCACCAGACCCAGCCGCCGACCCAGCACCCGACCCAGCCGCGGACCCAGCCGCGGACCCAGCCGCCGGCCCTGCACCGGCACCGCCGCTCCCGGCGGTCGCCGGCGCACCGGCGCGGTCCTGGGACCGTCCCGCACCCTGCGCGGCACCGGGCGTCTTGCCGCCGCCAGCGCCGCCCTCGTCACCGCCACCGGTGCCCGGGGGCGGCCCCGAGGCACTCGCCCCAGGAGTCCCGGACGGTCCCTGACCACCCGAGGCACCCTGCGACCCGCCCTGCGACTTCGCCAACGACGTGCTCGACGAGGCGCCAGCGGCCGCACCGGCGCCACCACCAACGCCGGCCAAGGCGACAACCGCCGCACCCGTCGCGACCGCGCCCACCGCAGCACCACCCGAGAACGCCGACGAGCTACCCACCGCGGCCGCCGGCACCACGAACTTGATCAGCGCCGGCAGGGCCAGCGCTGCCATCAGCAACACCGTCAGGCCGTACATCGCGTTCATCAGCTGGTCGGAGGTGTCAGCCCCCGTCGACATCAGCTTCAACCCCACGCCATAGATCACCGCGGCAACCGGCTTGTAGAGCACGAACCCGAGCAGGATCATGCACATCCGCTTGAAACGCATCCAGCCCTCCTCGCTGGCCGTGCCGGCCGCGAGGAGCTGCGCGAAGGACAGCAACACGATGATCGCCGCGCCCCGCACCACCATGAAGAAGCACTGCATGATCGCGCCGATAATCGCGAAGATGTAGAGGATCAGCAGCGCACCCGAGGCAGACGGCGCTCCCCCGGCCGCGCCCATCATCGAGTCGGTGAAGAACTTCGCGAACCCCTCCGAGGTGTCCTCACCCGAGGCCTGTTGCAGCACCCACGGCGAGAACTGGTCCCCGAACTCGATCAGCAGCGCCGTGATCGCCAACACCGGCAGACCCCCGGCCAGGGTCACCACCAACGACCGCAGGATCTGGTTGAACCCCTCCCCCGCGCGGCGAGCGTCGTACGAAATCTTCAACAGCGCCGACGCCAGGCCCACCAAGAAGAACACGAACGCCAACGGCGAGATCCACCCCTGGATCGAGGTAATCGCCTCAGCACCCGTCCACTGCTGACCAGACCCCGACGCCACCTCCGGCGACGGGATACCCATCCAGAACGACGACACCGTGCCCAGCCAGGCACGGGCACCATTCGCCATCGCCTGGAAGAACTCCTCAAACGCGCTCCCTGCAACGGCGCCAGCGGCGTCGCCGAGCGCGTCCTGCGCGCAGCCGACCGGGTCTTCGATGCACGACATCGCTCACGCCTCCCACGACACATAGCCGGCGGGGATCGACTCGACAGGACCGCCTCCACCGTCCCGCGTGCCGTCGATGCGCCAGTCCCCCTGGCTCCAGACCATCGGCAGGTAGAGCCGGCCGAGCGAGGCGCCCGCCTCGATGATGAACGCGACGTTGCACCGCTCGGCGTTACACGCCTCGATGTCGTACGCCACGAGACGCCAGCCAGGATCGCCGAGCTCAGCGCCCATCGTCTCGTTCTTGAACGCACCGGCCGTCATGGCCGAGTCGATGACTCCGCTCCGCTCACCGTCAGACGCGCTGTGAATGGCGATCATCAGGTTGAACCCCGCGAAGATCGCTCCGGTGGGGCTGTGCTGGTAGCACGAGCGGATCGCGCCATCGACCCGCTTGGGACCGTACGTCTCCGATACCGGGGCGACCATCGTCCCGACCGGCTCCCAGGTCGCCTCGGGGGCAGTGAAGGGCTCCTCCCCGTTCCCCTTGGTGCCGTTGCAGCCCAGGTCGTTCCAGCCGGTCCCGGTCGACGTCGACTCGCTCTGAGGAGAGGCCGGCGAGGAGAGGGGGGCCGGCGGCTGCTCGGTCGGCTCGGGCGCGGCGGTCCCGTCGTCCTCGGAACCGCCAGGCAGGACGAGGATCGCGATCAGGCCCAGGACGACCACGATCATCAGCGCGGCCGAGACGTACCACCAGCCGTTCCTATCGAAGAAGCCGCTGAACTTCCCCGGCTGGACGTGCTCCGAGCCGCTGGTGGTCTGAGTGGTGTTGTCGCTCACGAGGTCTCCCTTTGGTGATTCCCGAGGTCCGGGCCGGACAGGTGGGCGAGGTCGGAGGGTCAGCCGATGACGAGGAACGTCGTGAAGATCGCCGACGCGGCGCCCAGGACGATGCAGCAGACGAGGATGATCACCGAGGCCTTGCCGCCGGTGAACTCACCCCGGGTCAGAGCCTGGAAGCCGGTCATGCCGATCGAGATCAGGAAGGCCCAGAACAGGCCGAAGCTCAGCAGGCCGGTGATCCAGGCCGAGATCGTGGTCAGCTTGCCCATCCCTGGCGGGAGAGCCATCGGCAGAACGTTGGTCAGCTGCGCGGTGATGTCGGTAAGCATGTCTCTCTACTTTCGTGAGTGCCGTTTAGGTGTTCTGTCTGAACTGTGGGTGTTAGCGCGCGTGGCGCATGGTGGTTAGGCGTGCGTGTGCGCGCCGTTGGTGGAGGGCTCGGTGGTGGTGCTCTCTCGGAGGGCGGTGGCCTTGCGGAGCATCCGGCGGATGTCGCGCGCGAGGCGGCCACGAGTCGCGGGCGCCGGCAGCGCCGGGTCGTGGCGGAGATCTTCGTCCCACGCGACGGTCCAGCAGTTCGGCAGCGACTTCTGCACCGAACGCAGGATGCGGGCCAGGCCCTTGGTCAGTGTCGGTGCGTCCTCGACGACGCAGACCCCGAGGATCATGAGCGGGTCCAGGCTGCGGGCGGCGTACTGCTGTCCCAGCCGGAGCGCCAGGTCGAGCCCGCGAGCGTGGCTGCGGGTCACGAACAGCACCGGCAGCTCGGTGGTCACCAGTGCGTCGAGTCCCACGCCACAGTCGAGCGCGGCCGGCCCGATCTCTGCGGCCAGGGTCGAGGTGCCAGCCCCGCCGTGCAGCCCGACCAGCTGGATCTGTGCCGCATCCGGACCGCTCGGAGCGGGGGCGATCGGCCACGACTCCGGGACACGCACTGCCGGGTTCAGCGGAGCCGGCGCCACCGGCGGGTCGACCGGCCCGGTGGTGTGCCCCAGACCGCGGGAGCGCAGCCCACTCCCCCGCCCCTCGCTGACGTCTCCCTCGTCGAGGTCGTCGTCCTCGGTCGCGGTGTGCTTGCCCGGGGACCGGTAGGCATCCTCCAACAGCGGGTTCACTCCGCGGCCCGTCGAGGGCTCGGTGGGAGCGAGGTCGGGGCGCGCGTCCGGGCGGGAGAAGAACCGCCGCTTGCGTGCTCGGACCTGCTCCTCGGACGGAGCAGCAGCGGCCGCGTGCGGCGCCTCGGGCGCCGGACCGGCGGTGCTCGCCCGCTCAGCCCGGGTCTCAGCCCGGGCCTCAGCTGGAGTCTCAGCCGGAGTTTCGGGTGCGGGGCCGGGGGCGTGCCCGCCGCCGGCCTCGGCGGCTTCCTTCGCTCGCCGGGCAGCAGCCAGGCGGGCCCGGTCGGCCCACTTGCCCGCACCCGCGCCGATGGGCGGGGTGGTGTTCGTCGAGTTCTGGTCGCTCATGCGTTTGCTCCCTCCGGGAAGCCGATCTTGGTCAGCCGCCACGGATCGGTGGTGCTGCGCCTGGACAGGAACAGCGAGTAACGGCCTTCGTCGGTCGGGACGTAGACCTCAGCGGTCACGCCCGGTGTCTCGGGCGGTTGTGGTGCCTCGGTGATCTCGCCGGTCACGGTCGGCACCGTGAACGTGCCCGGGTTGTCGTAGGAGTGGACAGCCGCAGCTGCCGGCGACAGCAACGGGCTCAGCTGCGACCACCAGTAGTCGTAGCCCCGGTCGGCGTTGCCGTAGAAGGCCTGCCAGAAGGCCTTCCCGAACGCGACCGGGTCGGTCTCATTGGCGCCAGAAACCGTCGTCGACGGTGACGGAGGCGCTCCGAGCGCCGAGGCGATGTCCTCGGGCTCGGTGGTCCGAGCCGAGGCATCGGCCGAGGCCGGGTCGGTGTCGTCCCCGCCGGTGCACCCGGCCAGCAGCACACACAGGGCCAGAGCAGCGCCGGCGAGGAGAGAGGAGGGGCGGACCCGGCGCATCATCACCGGGCGGGGGGTCAGGGGTCGCGTCATCGGTCAGGCTCCTCTCACTGCTCGCCGCTGTCGCGGTGGCGGTCGACGATGTCGGTCGGGGCCGGTCGAGGGTCCGCGAACCAGCCGAACAGGACATCGGAGACGGTCGTCGGCTTTGCCCGCCAGCGATGGAAGGCGGCATAGCCGCCCACCAGGACGAGCAGGCCCGGGATCGAGATCCACCAGTTGGAGACCGCGACGCCGATCAGGATCACGATGGAGCCGACCGGCACGGCCGCGGCCGCGAGACGGAGCCCGATGCCGCGCACCCCAGCGGTCATGTGGTCAGCCATTGCGCACACCCCCTCCTGCGAGCTGCTCGCGGGCTCCTCCGAGCTGCTCGCGGGCGTACGGGGCACCGGCCGGTCGGGGCCCGGCGGGCGCCGCGCCGTTGTGGCCGGTGTTGGCCACCTCGGAGCCGGCGTCGGTGCCGGCGCGCGGAGGCTTGACCGGGATGTCGTTCTCTGCGGTCGGCCACGGGACCACCCAGCCGAGGTAGGTCTGATTCCAGATGCCGCCGGTGAGGTCGGTGGCCTTGCCGATGCCGATCTCACCGGTGCCCCAGGTGTCGGTCCCGGCGACCATCCCGTTGCCGAGATAGGTGACGACGTGGCCGTACGGGCGGCCGCTGTCGTAGTAGAGCCACGCACCCGGAGGCGGGGCGTAGCCGTCGACCCCGTTGGCCGGGTGGGCGACACCGCTCGCCACGAACAGCGCCCAGGCATCCCCGGCCGAGTAGTAGCCCGACGTCGGTCGCCCGGCCAGCTGCGCGACGAAGTTCTGGCAGTCGCCGTACCACGACCCGTCGTTGCCGCGCGGGATCAGTGGTGGCTCGGCACCCGAGGGGTTCTCGGCGCGGGCGCGCAGCACGTCGGGCGGGTAGGGGCCGACGTAGTCGGCCGCCGCGTTGACCTGGAATCCGCTGCCGCCGGCGTCGGTGCCGCCACCGGTCGCGTCGTCGCAGTAGGTCGGCCCGCCGACCGTCCCGCCCTCGGTCTGGGCGCTGAACGATGCGCTCACCCACGGGTGATCATCGCTGGACACCCCCAGGGCCCCGTTCGCCGAGCCCGTCAGGGCCGCGCCGTTCTGCGGGTAGAAGATGATGTCCACGCCGTGGTCGACCCAACCGAAGCCGGCCGCCTTCATCTTCGCGGCCGCCGACCACGGCTCGCCCTGCTGGCTGGTGTGGGTGTTGAAGTCGCCGGCCACGAACACCGCCGACCGCTCCCCGAGCCGCTCGGCGAGGTCGACCACCACATCCATGCCCTGGCCGTAGAGCCGCTGACGCAGCGGCTTGTTCGGGCCGTACTTCGCCGGATTGATCATGTGGTGGACGCTGATCAACGAGACCAGCTGCCCGGCGGCGTTCTGCACCGTGACCCAGGTGGCCGACCGGCCGCCGTCCCAGCGCTGCGGGCCACTCGCGACGATCTGGACACGACCGGAGTCCGTCAGACTCCAGTCGCTCGCGCGCCACATGACCGCCGTCGAGGCCGCCTGTCCTCGAGCGGCGGGGTCCTTGTAGACCTCATAGCCCGGCGCGGCAGCACGCAGGGCGCGCGCGCTGCGCTGGCTCTGCTCCTGCAACGCCACCAGCCCTGGTGAGGAGGCCAGGACGCGACGCAGCGCGGCACCGAAGCCCGCGCCGGCGCGGCTCGGGATGTTCGCGGTCGAGACGTTCACCGGCACCCGCTCCCCATCCGTGCTCGGCTGGTCGGCCACCGGAGCGACGTCGGACCCGGCCGCCGGGCTGCCGCCGCCGGTCAGGTGTGCGAGCAGCTCGCCGGCCTCGGTCCAATACTTCGCCGCGGCGTACGGGTCGGCGTTGCCCTGCACCGCGTGCGAGGCCAGCGTCGGCGGCATCTGCTCCCAGCCTTCGACCTGCACCAGCCGCTCGTAGAACTTGTTGGTCGCGTAGACGGGGTCCATCACCTGCTCGCGGGTGCCCCAGCCGTACTTCGGCGTCTGCTGGAACAGCCCCCAAGCGGTCTCGGGGTTGTCCTCGCTCATCCCGTGCTGCTTCTTCGGGATCAGGGTCGACTCGTTGATGGCCGTCATGAGCGCGATCTGCTGCCCGCGGGGCGGGATGTTGCGCTCCGCGCCGATCCGCACGATCAGCGCCGCGTTGGTCATCTGCTCGGCGTTGAACCGTCCCCACGGCGCCTGACTGCCGCCGGCGAGCTCCAGTGGAGACCCGCCGCCAGGCGTGCACGGCGGTGGCTCCTCCTCGCCACCCATCACCGGGATAACCACGAAGAGCAGGAAGACCACCGGGAACGCGACCGTGACCGCAATCAGCGCCTTCATTCAGGCTCACCGCTCTCGGCCGAGACCGACCCAGAGGGGCCAGCGAGGGGAGAGGGGGCAGCCGCCGCCGACGATCCAGCCGGGGTGAGCGCGTACAGCCATGGCGTGGTGCCGCCACCGGCGGTCACCAGGTAGGCCGACGACCCCGAGACGGCCTGCGGAGCGAGCACCTGCATGGTGTTGGTGGTCGAGCCCATCGCGTCAGGCGGGTTGACGCTGGCCCGACCACCAAGGCCTTTCGGGCCGGCTGAGAGCACCTCGCTGGTGCTCGTGCTGGTCCCGAACGCGATCTCGTCACCGACCGCTGACGTCGTCCACTCCGCCAGACCGGTCAGCTTGCCGGTCGCCAGGTCGACCACGGTCGAGCCATAGATGCCCCAGGCGCCGGCCGGGCCCGCCATCAGCGGGAGCACGTTCCGCCCCACGCCGGCCACCGCCGTCATACTCGTCGAGGCCAGCGGCTGCGAGACCCACTCCCGCGTCCACCGCCCGTCTGCGGTCTCGGGGACGGCGTACGCCGCCAGCCGAGTCGCCGACCCGGTCGACGACGACGCGCCATAGGCCAGCACCAGCCGGTCGCCGGTCCACCCCGCGACGGTCATCGCGCCGCCGGTCGCCGGCTCGATCGGCTGCCCCGCACCCGAGACGGTGTCCGAGGTCGAGGCGTAGACCCGGTCATGAGTGGCCGCGATGAGCGAACCACCCGGACCCGGCGCCACCGGCATCGCACCGGCGGGCAGCATCCGCGTGACCAGGTCGCCCTCGTCGATGATCTGCGCGGTGTTCGTCGCTCCGACCACCACCGGCCCGGTCGCGGTGATCTGGACCTGCGACCCGGCGGTCTCATCCAGCCTCCACTCCCCCACCGTGGCGCCGGAGTCGGGATCGAGGGCCCGCAGCTGCGAGGAGGTCGCCGCCACCACCGTCGGCTCCCCGTCGACCACGGTCAGCGCCGGGCCGGCCGACAGGGTCGCGCCCAGGTCCACACTCCACTCCTCGCGGCCATCGACAGCGGCGTACGCCGTGACGTGGTCGGCCGCTCCCGAGGCCACATAGACCCGCTCGTTATCGGCCGCGACGCCGCCGGCCATGCCGGAGTTGGTGCTCAACTTCACCGCCCAGGGCGCCACCGGGGAGTAGCCCTGCGGCGCGACCACGGGCAACTGTCGCGGCTCAGGCAGATCCACCGTCTCGGTGGTCTCACCACCACGGAAGAACAACAGCCCGAGCACGGTCGCGACCAGCACCAGCGGGAACCCCAGGATGAGGAACAACAGGGGGTGGGGACGTCCCTTCTTCGAACCGGTGTCGTCGGGAAGCTGGATGCTCGACTTGGCCGCAGTCTCCTTCCGGCCCCACGGCCGCACCCCACCCGACCGGGCCGACGCACGCGACGGAGCCTTCACCGCGGCGGGCTCCTCCGCCGGGGTCGTGGTGTCATACACCTTCCCGTCGGCGGTCACGACCGCCAAGAACACCTCAGCATCAGGCGAGGTGACCCGGACTCGGATCGCCTGCACGCTGCCCTCTCGACGAGCAGCCAGCCGCGCAGCGGCCGCCACGATCTCGTCACGGACAGGCTTCATGTCCACGTTCGTGGCGATCACATCGCCGTCGACCAGGCCCAGGTAGTCACCCGAGTCGGTGTCGCGGATCTCGGCACGCACGATCGGGTACATCGGCACCACCGAGGGATCGAACCCGGACCCCTCAGCCACGCTCAGCTCAGGCTTCGACACCGCGGACCACCTCCCGAGAGTGCGTGCCGATCACGACCAACTCCGACCGACGACACCGACGACCCCGAGGACGCCGGTGAGGGGAGGGGAGGGGAGCATAGGCGCGGGCACCGACACTTTTCGGCGACAGCCCCGCAGCCGGCATCGCGCACGACGACACCCGATCTGCCAGCGGCGTGGTTCCCGAGAACACCACTCCCCCTCTCCTCGCGGATCTCTTCGGTCTCTTGCTGAGGTCAGGTCGCGACGCGACCCAGCCCGTCCGACTCGTCGCCCTGCTCGTCGACCTGCGCGGCGAGATACTCCACAGCCAGCCGGCCAGCGGCCACCCACCGATCCGGCCCGGGCGCCGGCCAGTCAGCCGGTGCCGCAACGCGCATCGGCTGCACCTCGGCAGGTTCCACGAGCGCGGGCGCAACCGCGGCATCGTCCAGTACCGGATCGGCGGCCGCGACCGGCACAGGCTCCACGGCCGGGACGGGAAGGGTTTCGCCGGCGGGGGTCAGGACGAACTCCCCAGGCTCGTCGCCCTCGATCCGCACGTGGAGCTGTCCGCCGGCCGACTCGGCGGCGGCCAGGAGCAGGGACATGACCTGGTCCTCCAGCGCCTCCCGGTCCGCAGCGGTGCACTCACGGATGTCGCCGAACGCGCTCACCGTGGCACTCAGGCCGCTCACCACCGCGACCGCCAGCGGCAGCTGGCCCTCGTCGTGGCTCATCGACGATGTCATCGCGTACTCCTCTCAGGTCGCAGGTCGCTCGCCAGACGGGATCAGGTGATGTTGAACGGGACGTTGCAGGCCGAGGAGGAGCCGCGGATCAGCGCACCGGAGTTGATCGAGGTCTTCCACACGTACCAACCGGGCTTGCTCACGGTGACGTTCGGCATCCGCCACTGCCCGTTGGCGCCGACGGTCTTGCGGACGGTCTTGCCCGGGGTGCGGGACTGCTCGCCACACCCGACCCGGTCACGGGACTTGAACGGCCCGTAGAGCGCGCTGGTCGCGGTGTGCGTCTCGTGGCGGTCGAAGCCACCGATGCGCAGGTCGACGTGGAACGGGCGGCCGCGGGGCACGTTGGTGCCGAACCCTGCCGGGCGCCACTGCGAGAGCGTGGACTGCGACTGGACCGTGATCACACCCGAGCAGGTCCGTGCCGAGGGTGAGGTCATCGCGTTGCCGCCGATCTGGCCGGCCCACCGGTAGTACCCCGAGGAAGGCGCCTTGATCGAAGACCAGGCCGGGATGCCGTACGCGCCGGAACGCCGCACGGTCACGGTCCCTCGGGCACGGGCAGCGGAGTTGCAGGTCGACTGACCGGTGGTCGGGAACGGGCCGTGCAGCCACAGCGTCGCGTTGCGGGCGCCGGTGCCGCCGTTCACGATGAACCGGCCACCGAGGTACTGCCCACGCATCATCGGCGTGAACGGGGAGATCGCGATGGTCTGGCCCTGCCCGGTGGCCGTCACCACGCCACCGCAGGTCGAGGCCCGGGGGGTGTTCGCGTTGCCGCCCACGACCACGGAGTAGCGGTAGTAGCCGGTGCGGGGAGTGCGGTAGGCGGGCAGGTTGTAGTTGCCCGCCCCAGGGATGCGCTGCGACCAGGACTTCGCCGTCGACGAGCTGCACGAGGCGGCCACCGAGCTGGCGAACGGGCCGTGGACCCGGATCGTGGCCGACCGGGCGCCGTAGCCGCCGGTCACGGTGAACTTGCCGCCGATGTTGGCGCCAGCGGTCACCGTGGAGTTGGAGTTGTGGATCGTCACCGACTGGCCCGAGGTGGCCGACCCGTTGCCGGTCGCGGTGAGGTTGCGGCGTACGCCAGCCACCGCGAGCGGCGAGGCCGCCTTCCCGTTGCGGGACTTCCTCTTCGGGTTACGGACCCACATCCGGTGGTCCGGAACCCCCAGCGCGGTCGCGGTCGACCGGGTCGCGCCAGCACGCGCCACGGTCACCGGCACCGAGGCAAAGCCCTTCTTGCCGGTGTACGCCGACTGGTTGCTCATGCCGGGGTAGCGGAACACCACCTGGATGTTCGGCACCCCGTGACCGGCCGCGGAAACCAGTCGCGCCTTCGCGGTCACGCTCGAGCCGACCGAGCCCCGGGCGATGGAGTAGGTGAACCGGTAGGGGCCGGCGTACTTCTGCGAGGCGGCGAGCATCGTGCGGGCGTAGCGACGGATGTAGCGCGAGCTGCCGGCCTGACGGATGCGGGCCTTGCCGCGCTTCTTCTTGATCCGCCACTTCTTCCCCACCAACAGGTGGTACAGCGCCGCGTCGACGGCCGCCGCCTGGATGCGATCCTTCCGCTGGCCGTAGTTGGCCAGCAGATAGGCCGCCACGTGCGTCTTGCGCGCCGAGGGTCGCTTGCCCCGATAGAGGTTGCGGTAGGCCCGGGCACGCTTGTACTTGCCCGCCCACACCCCACGCTTGGTGGGCTGGGTCCGGTAAACGACCTGGCGAGCCTTGCCCCGCCGCTTCTTCTTGATCGCGTACGACCCGATCCAACCCGAGGCGGCCGACGTGCCGCCCTTGATCTTGTAACCGGCGTACCGCGACCCGGTCGCAGCCTCAGCCGCCGGTGTCGGCGTCACCACCGCCACCAGGCCGGCCACCACCAGCGCAGCGACCGTCGTGGCCAGCAGCCGCATCACGCGCCCACCGCCCCGAGGGGACTTGATCGAGAACATCCTGCGTCCTTCCCTGTCTGCTCTCCCGAGCGATCGCCACACCGAGTCGGTCACTGCACCGGTCTGGTCTTCCAACGTCGTCAGGTCGCGCACCTCGCGCGGGCTCCGCGCCCTCATGGCCGAGGTCCACTCGGCGGGTGGGTGTCATGACTGCCCCGCGGCCCATCGGGCTGGCCCCCGCCACCATCGCCATCGCCACCCGAGGACGGCTGCTCAGGCTCGGGCTCCGGCTGTGGAGCCGGGGCCGGCGAGTCATAGCCGCCCTCGTCCGAGGGAGGCGGCGTGTACGTCGGTTCCTCCGGCACCTCCACCGGCGCCGGTGCCGGCGCGGGAGCAGGAGCGGGTGCGGGCGGCCTGCGGACCAGCACCCGGCCATGGACCGGCTCACCTGCGGGCACCGTGACCCGCCACGTCGCGCGCCCCGGGGCGACCTCATCCAGCACCAGCACACCGCGGCCACGTCGCAGCTGCACCTTCCGTTCACGCGGCTTGCCCTCCGCGGGCGAGAGCCGCAGCCAGGCCACCGGTCGCCGCGCGTTCTTCACCGACACCACCACCCGCACCTTGCGGGCCGCCGGCGAGGAGACCCGAGCCCGCGCACGAGCCGCCGGGACAGCAGGAGCACTCGCGGATGGCGCTGCCTCCCCCGTTCGCGGCGCGGCACTGGTCGACGCCGAAGGCGGCACCGTGGGGGCGGGGGTCGCAGCCACGCCGTCGTCGTCCGACCCTGCGGCCCCGGTCAGCGACACCACGCCAGCACCGAGACCCGCCACCAGCGCCACAGCGCCAGCCACGACCCCGCCGCGAAGCGCAACCACGCGAGCCGGAGCCGTCACCACCCGGACCGACCCATCAGGGCTCACCGCCAGGTGATGCACCCCCGACTCATCCGACACCCGCGCACGAACCGGGCGCCCAAGATCCCGCGCGAACGCGGCCACCTCAACCACGGCCGCCGCCTCAGCCGGGAGGTCGGTGCGCTCCACCGGCCGATCGTCGACCACGACCTCATCGCCACGAACCGTCACCATGAAGCGCGGCCGCAGCGGTACGCGCTCCATCGCCTGACGGCGGTTCTCCCCCATCACCACTGTGCGTCTCCCCCGAGGCGATCAACACCAAACCCCCGGTAGGTGACACCGGTGGGGTTCGGATGGTAAAGGACGCCGGCCAACAGGAACGAACAATCTTTCGACCTAGGCCCTAGGGCCCACGGGCGCGGGCTGCTGGGGTGCGACCGAGTCGTGGTCGGGCTGATTCGCGTCAACTCCGCCCCCTCCTTCGCTGAGTCGCCTGCGGCGCGAAACCGCGCCGTGTTCTCGCGTGCGCTACGCTACCTCACATTGGGCTAATAATCAGCCCAAAACGTAAGGAGGTTTCTACGTGCCACTCCGACTCATGCAAGCGCACGGCACAATGCGACCGTGCCCCGCGTCGCCCGCCCTACCAACGTCAGCACGCCCCAAGCCGTGCTAGACGCAATCGCTGCGCTCTCACCGCCTGGGCGCATGGAGCTGCTCCGGCTCTATCGACGCGAGCCGAGCACGCAGGCGGATGCTGCACGCGTGCTCGGGCTACCGAAACGCACCGTCTCCGGCCATACCGCGGCCCTCGCCGATCTCGGCCTCCTGGTCGAGACCCAGGACCCAGACAAGGTCCGGTCTGTCTACGGCGTAGACGAGAACAAGCTTCGTGAACTGCTCGCCGTGCTGCACGAGTACGTCACGCGGGGGGAGAACGGGACTAAGGCGCCAGGCGCCTAAATCGCCGACACGCCGCTCAAATGGCTATCAAATCGCAGTAGCGCCGCCATGATTCTGGGCATGGCTACTTCCCGTCCACAGGTCAACATGAGGTTGTCCCCGGAAGAGAAGGCTCAGCTTGACGCTGAGGCTGAGGCGCAGGGCGTCACCGTGGCCACACTCGTCTACCAGCGGGTCTTCAACAAGCCGGACGTAGTGCGCCGCGTTGGGCGACCGCGCAAGGAGAAGACCGACCAGCCCATCGAGGGTCTCGAAAGGTTGGGCATGACTGGTTGATCAGATCAGGGCAATGCCCTGAAACGACGGAAGGCCTCCTGGCAGGGAGACCTTCCGTTGTCACCGAGTTGGCAGCTCGGTTCCGTATTCACCCACTCCCAGCATGGAGGTGAGGTGGCTTTGTGCTACCTACGCTAGCAAATAGATCTAGGAATTTCGCGCCTGCGGCCGGCGACGCGCGTGTCTGTGCGCGTCCAGCCTGCTCGGCGACACCGGAGCTGTTCTTCGACTCTCGTCGTGCCTCCGTGGCTGCGCGGGTGTGTGCGGCGTGCCCGCTGGCGGATGGGTGTCTGGTCGAGGCGATGCGCCTGCACGTGGCGTACGTGACGGGCCGCGACCCGATCCCGGTCTACGGCTGCTGGGCGGGTGTGTGGTTCGAGCATGGCCAGGCCCCGCGGCGGATCACTCCTGCCCGCCGAGTGGCGGGCGAGGAAGTGGTGGCGGCGTGAGCACTGCCCCTCAGCCACCCGCGTCCCTGATGGGGCGCCGGCCCGCGCACGGTCGCGCGTCGCGCGAGGTGACGGCGCAGCTGGCGGCGGCCCGGGAGGCGTACGCCGCGCTCGCCCCGAGGCTCGCCGCGCGCGGTCGCGTGCGAATCTCCTCGGATGGCCGGAACTACCCGGCGAAGAGGGAGCGCGACGTCTCCCCGGTGCTGCCGAAGCAGCCGTCCGCGGTGCTGCTCTACGACGACGCCGGCCTGCTGCCGGTCTTCGTGGTCGACCTCGACTCCTCCAAGCACGGTGTGTCCCAGGTCGACGTCGACCACGAGCTGCTCGCGGGCCTGCTCGATGAGACCGGCTGCTCGTGGTTCAGCGACCACTCCCCCAACGGTGGCCGCCACGTCTACATCCCACTCGCGACCGCGCTCGCCTTCCACGACGTTCAGCCGATCGCGGTCGCGATGTGCGAGCGGCTCCCCTCGATGGACCGCCAGCCCCTGGCAGGTCTCGTGCAGGGCTGTCTGCGCCCGCCGGGCGCCTGGCACAGCACCGGCGGGCACCAGGTGCTCGACCAGCCCCTCTCCCACGCGATCGCGGCCCTGGACGCCCCAAGCAGTCCCCAGGCCTGGGCCCGGTTCGTCTCTTCCTTCCCCTCACCGGCTATCCCTCAGGGTGAGCCCGCGCCTCGGCTCGCCACCCCTCGGCTCGGCACCGTGGACGCACCGGTCCGGCACAGTGACGAGGGCGCCCGCCTGCCGGCGCTGCGTGGCTACACCGAGCCCGACGCCCGCTTCCAGCAGATCGCCCGCACCGGCGAGTACGAGCCCACCGCCTACGCCAGCCCCTCTGAGGCCCGTCAGGCCGTGTTGTGGGCTGCGGCCGCCTCCGGCTGGTCGCTGACCGACGTCGTCACCCGCCTCGAGGACGGCACCTGGCGCGGCCTGGCCGCGATGTACGCCAAGTACCGCACCCGAGCCCGCCAGGCCCTCGCGCGTGAGTGGCACCGCGCCCAGGCCTTCGAACGAGCCCGCCGCGAGCACCGCGGCCACACTCCTACGGCTCGCCACCGGAGCAGCAGTGCTCCGGGCACCGAAACCACATCGGCGGAGTCTGTCCGCGGATCCCTCACTAGCCGTTCGAAGACACGGCGGGGCAGGGCACAGGGCCCCCTCGCGGGCGGCTCGGCGCGTCCGGTGGCTGGCTCTCGCTCTGAGGTCCGGGAGTGGGTGGCGGCCTGGACGGTGGCGTGTGACTTCATCTACGCCAAGCAGGACGGCCAGGAGGGTGCGAACCCGGCTCTGAGGGCTGTGCTGCGGGTGCTCGGGCAGATCGCGGTCCAGACGAACTCTCTCGTGGTCGACCACGGCCAGCGGGCGTGCGCGATCGCCGCCGGCGTCGACGACTCGACCGTGGGCCGCTACCTGCGCGAGCTGCGTGAGGAACCCAGCGACCGCGCCGTGATCCAGCTCGTCGAGCCCGCCCGCGGCGTGAAGGCCCACGCCTACGAGCTGCGCATCCCGCCGCTCCTGCGAGCAGCGTGCGAGCGCCAGGCCCAGACCCGTCGCGGAGCCATGCACCACGGCATCCGCCCCGCCTTCCGGGAACTCGGCCTCGTGGCCGCCTTCGTCTACGAGGCACTGGAGCACCACCACCGCAACGGCACCGGACCCCTCGACGGACGCACCCTCGCCACCGACGCCCGCCTCGGCAAGACCGCGACGTACAACGCCCTCCAGGACCTCGCCGCCTGGGGACTGGCCGACCGCGTCCCGGGCGGCTGGCAGCTCGGCACCGCCTCGCCCGCGCGTGTGGCCGAGGCCTTCGGCGTCGATGAGGCCGTCCGCGCCCAGATCACCCGCTACCGCGCCGAGCGGATCGCCTGGTGGCACTGGCTCGCCGACCGCGGCCTGCTCGACTCCTCCCGACTCGACCAGATCCGCCCCCGACCGGCTCCCCCGCCCGAGCAACAGCCACCACCACCCGACGACACGAGCCTGCTCGACCTACTCCACCGCGAACTCGGCGCAGTGACGATCGCCAGCTAGCGGTTTCTGACCGGGGAGGTTGGGCACGCGTAGACCGAGCCCGCGACGGGAACGCTCCCCCACAGGAGCCGATGACGGCGCCGGTTTTCCACAGCCCGAGAAGGTCTGGAAGACAGCGCGCCGAGATCGGTGTGTGATGGTCTCTGTCAGACACAGGAAGGGATCGGGACCATGCCCGTGGCGACCCAGCAACACGAGACGCAGCTGTTCGAAGTCGCGCTGCACCTGAGCCGCGCCCATCTCGCGGTGCTCGACGACCTCGACGCCACGGCGTACAGCGCCGAGCACGGTGACGTCTCCTCGGCCGTCAAGGACTCGATGGCCCTGGGCATCCTGTTGGCCCAAGGCCACGCGGGCGCGCTCATCCCCGACCCGCCCACCGAAGGCGGCGTCGTGGCAGCGGTCCGAGCCGGCGAGGATGTCCCCGCGCTCGACCCGGCCACCGCCCCGCCGATGACCGTGCGCGAGATGCTCCAGGCCGCGTTCACCGCGACTGAGGGACTCCCCCCGGAAGTGCCCGGCGTCAGCGACCTGATCATCGAGATCTCCGACCTGGTCCACGAGGCGCGCCGTCTTGGCTACTGAGCCCCTCGGCAGCCAGGCCGCCGGCGACGTCCCGCTGTTCGCCGAGGAGACCGTCCCCACGCTCGGTGACGTCCGCAGTGTGGGCGAGTTGCTGACCGATGTCGACTACCGCGCCCGCCAGCTGCTGCACGAGGCCGAAGGAGCCGACGCAGCCGCGCTAGTGGCCGCATGGCCCCGCGTGGCCGCATCCGCCGAGCGACTCTGGCGAGCGCTGCCCGGCCGGGAGACCCCAGCCAGCCGCGCCGGCGGCCAAGAGCGTCCCGTGGCCGGCGACGATCAGATGGCCCTCATCGCCTCCGCCGGCGTGGCCATCTCGGCCGAGGTCGCCGCGAACCCGAGGTGGCCTGGTCCCCGTACTGCCCCTGACTCTCGCCTCGTCGACCTCGCCTCGACGATCGACCGCGCGGCCGGTCTCGTCGAGAGGTACGGCGGCGACATCCTGGCCCACCTCGACGGGCCACCACGTGCCGACGTCCTGGCAGCACGTGCTCGACTCATGCACGGCGTCTACCTCAGTAGCCACGCCGTGAGCCGCTGCCTGCACGACTACGGCGCCGAGCAGAACCGAGCGAACCCGAAGGCCGCACCGCTGGCCACGACCCGATCCCCCAACATCGTCGCTCCGCTCGGGCCCTGGCACGACCGCTTCGCCCGCATCGAGGACATCGCCCGCTCTTACGTCGCCCCACGCTGGCCCGCAGCGCTCGCCGGCGAGGTCACCGCCCGTGACCACGCCCCCGCCCGCATCCGCCAGGCCGTCTCCGCGTGGAACACCGCCGCGACCAGGACCGCAGCCGACATCAGCGCCTCCCCCGCAGACCTCGCCTTCGTGGCCCGCACCCAGCGACTCATCGCCGGGCACACCAGCATGATCGTGGGCAGCCTCCGCGCCGACCAGATCGCCCCAGACCTGGCCCCCACCGTGGACCGCCTCGCCGAGCACGCGAGTCAGGCCAGCGGACTGTGGTCGCAGCTTGGCCGACGATGGAGCGAGATCGGCACTGCCGACCCCACCGCGCCGCGCAACCCCGCGCTCGACCGTGCCGCCAGCGAGGTCCGAGCTGCCATGCGGCAACTCACCCACGACGACAACGAGCCTCGCGCCGCTGACCTGATCCGACACCACCCGCTCTACCCGCAGGCACTGGCCGTCGCGCTGGAGACGGCGCCCACCTCACGCGAGGTCGCCTCCGCGCTCCGCATCCAGGCCACCCGCACCGACCTGGCCGCATCCCCCCGCGTGGTCCACCAGCGCCTCCTCCACGACTTCCCCGACGACCGGGAGCACAGCGCCACCATCGCCGCCCAGAAGCAGCGCGCCGCTGCCGCCATCCGGGCCGGCGGACCCATGCAGATCCCCACCCCCATGCGTGACCGCCTCATCCGCACCGCAGCCGCCACGGCCGAGCACACCGCCACCCTCGACCGGGTCGCGGCCACCACCAGCCCTGACGAGCTCCTCGGCACCGCCGCTCCCCTCCCCTCAGAGGCCCAGACCGCGCTGCACGCCTCCGGTCACGCCGCCCCACGACGCGGACCTAACCCCACCGTGACCGCCCAGGCCGCCGCCCAGACCCCCACGGCCGGCCAGCAGGCCCGCGCCGTCGTACGACAGCACTGGCACCCCCGCCAGAGCAGTGCACCCAACAAGGGCACAGCACCGCGGTCGTGATGTCTAGCGCGCATAGCGATCACATGACGCATAGCGCTACTAGCGTGCGTATCGTATTTAGCGGCTATGGCGCGAACATCTGAGATGGCTCATATGCCTCATAAGCGGCCACTGATCGCACTGTTCTGATCTGGCGCGAGGAGACCGGCCTTCGGCCGGGAGGCTGGCGAGGAGAGAGGGGACGCCCGGGTCGGGCGCATGGCTCAGCGCCGATGCGAGGCCACGTAGGTCTGTGCAGCCCCCTCCCGGAGCACGTCCGAGAAGGTCCGACCCTCCTCGGCTGCCGGTCGAGTTTCTGCCTTGCATCTATGGACAATGCGCGCCATGTGCGCTAAACTAGAGGTATCACAAAGCACGGAACAACCTCTAGGAGAACCGCATGACTACCACGCCTAGCGCGATCCCCGGATACGCCTCCAGTCACTGCGACGGCACCGCCGGGATGGAGTATTTCGTCGGCGACCACGCCTTCGCCTGGACCGGGCTGGCCCAGGACCCCATCGAGGTCTCCCCCGGCGGCTACGGTGAGCCCGTCCAGTACCTCATCGACATCAGTCGCATGATCGAGTTCGGCCTCCCGCGTCCCGTGGCCTATCACGTCGACACCTTCATGCTCATCGTCGATCAGTGGATGAACTGGAAGAACGGGCAGCGCCACCCGGCGCCTGCCTGCCGTGCCACCGGCCTGGCCCGCCGCCTCGTGATGTTCGAGCGCCTAGCCGAGCCGACCGCGTACCGCTCGCGGCGATTCGTGGAGCGGCTGGGACGATGAACGAGCAGAACCCGGCCCGGGGTGAGGGGTCGCGAGACCCCTACCCCGGGCGCCCCGGGCACGAGCGCGTGACGGAGACCTGCGGCAAGTGCAGCGGCACCGGCCGCCTCGTCGGCTTCGAGGCGATCGACAACGGCCGCTGCTGGTCCTGCGGAGGCACCGGCACCCACAGCGTGCTCATTAGCTCGATCCGCGCCCGCCTGCGCCGCCAAGCCCGACGCGAGGCCGAAACCGCCCAGGCCCAGAGCGAGGCGCAGCTGCGGCTCACCACCGAGCTAGAGCAGGCCAGTGCCGCACTCATCGAGGCACACCCGCCGTTCGCCGATGCCCTCGACGAGCAGGGTCTACCTCTCACCGCGCTCGCCTCGGCTGCCCTTGCCGACGTCCGAGGCGGCGTCCCTGTCGCCGAGGTGATCCAGGACTACCGGTGGCGAACCGGCGAGATCCTGATCAACCCCCGCCCCAACCGCTACCCCACGCGCTGCCACGAGTGCCGCGCACCCGTGCTGGCTGGCGAGGGCCAGACCGCCGAGCACATCCACCACGGCTGGCTCACCCATTGCTCAAAGCACGCACCCATCACGCCCACGAGCAACGAGCGCTAAACCAACCACGCGCGCCAGAACGGAACGACAGCCGCCGAGGAGAGGGCTGCTCCCCTCTCCTCGGGGCTTCCTCCGGGCGCAGCAAGGTGCCGAAGACGCGCTAAATTACAACAAATAGGCCGCCCGAAGGCCTAGGCCATGAGCGCTATGTGCGCTAAACTAAAGGTATCACAAAGCACAGAGCAAACCCCTAGACCTGGAGACGCACATGGACCTCCTCGACCTTCTCGCTGAGATCGAAGGCGCCGACGAGCCTGGCGCCGACACCGTGCACGCGATGCTGCCCAACATGTGGTTCGCGTGCGGGGGAACCCCGGTGCGCAACTGCCGTTGCGGCAAGTGCGACGGCTGCTACCGGCCCGGCCGCTGGGAGTACCGCTACAAGAGCACCAAAGGCGTGACCTGCCTCGAGTGCCTTGACGCCCTCGCCGACCTGGCCCGCACGCCGCCCTCCTGGTGGAAGTAGACGGGCCGCGGGGGAGCGGCAGCGAGGAGAGAGGGGAGTGGCGGGGTTCCGCCGCTCCCCTCTCCTTTGGCCCCTCCGCGCGCGCTAAATTACAACAAAAGAACAGGGCACATTCCTAGGCTTGGCGCGCTACGTGCGCTAAACTAGAGGTATCACAAAGCACGGAACAACCTCTAGGAGTATGCGATGGCCGCCAAGAAGAGCCGCAAGACCCGGAAGACGCCGGAGCAGCGGGCCGCCGAGGCCCAGGCCCTGCACGACACCCTCACCGCCAAGGTGGAGGCGCTGACCGAGTCGGGGGAGTGGGCTCGCTACCTCGACTTCATGCAGTCGTTCCACCGCTACAGCCTCGCCAACCTCCTGCTGATCCTGGCCCAGAAGCCCGAGGCCACCCGCGTGGCCGGCTTCAAGCAGTGGATCGAGAAGGGGCGCCAGGTCCGCAAGGGGGAGCGGGCTATCAAGATCCGCGGGTTCTCGACCAAGAAGATCACCGAGGAGGACGAGGCCACCGGCGAGGAGACCGAGCGCGTGCTGCGACGCTTCCCGATCCTCTCCGTCTTCGACATCTCCCAGACCGACCCGATCGAGGGCGTCGAGCAGGTCGAGAGTCCCACCCGCCTCCTGTCGGGCGAGGACCACGCCGGCATCTACGACGCGATGGCCGCCCACATGAGCGCCCAGGGCTGGACCGTCGCCCGCGAGGAGATCACCGGCCGCAACGGCTACACCACCGTCGACGGCAGCCGCCGAATCGTGGTCAGGGCCGACATGGAGCCCGCGATGGCCGCCAAGACCATGCTCCACGAGGCCGCCCACGCCATCCTCCACGCCGAGCAGCTGGAGGCAGACAGCGCCGACTACGTCGAGCACCGCGGCCGCTACGAGTGCGAGGCCGAGTCGGTCGCCTACGTACTCGCCGGCATGGCCGGCCTGGACACCACCGACTACAGCGTGGGCTACGTCGCGAGCTGGACCGGGGGAGACGTCGACCAGGTCCGAGAGACCGCCGAGAACGTCCTGCGCGCCGTCCAGCACCTTGCCCCGGCACTCCCGGGCATCGCCGAGGAGGAGGGGACCGGCAGCCAGGCGGCCTGAGAAGGCGAGCCACCACACGGGGCGCCCGCGCGGACCAACCGCCGGGCGCCCCGTGGCCCATTTCAGGCGACCCGACCTAAAAAGAGATGCGCGAAACACTAGACTGTGTGCGCTAGGTGCGCTAAATTAGAGGTATCACAAAGCACACCACCTCAGAAGGAGCGGACCTCGTGCGAGAGATCAGCATCAAGAAGCGCTGCGAGGCGATCGGCAGGGCCTCGGCGGCACTACGCGACCTCGGGGCCTATCCAGAGGCGAGTCGCCGGCGACTCGGAGCCGCGCGTGACCAGCTGCTCATCGTGGCGAACCGACGCGATGGCGGCGAGGTCTGGGGCGCGGTGGCCGAGATCGAAGCCAGCCGCGACCTGATCGCCGCCCGCGCCGAGAAGGCGGGGGAGGGGCGATGTGAATCGGACATAGCAGTGCGGTCATGGGATTGGTTGCTGTCCGCGACCGGGCCCTACCCCCGGATCTTGGACACGGGGTGTGATTACGCGGCGGGCTGCAGCGTAGTGGCGTGGCCGGTGAATCGCCCCGGGTCTGATGGAGGCTCTGGTGTGTCCCGGGTTCGGCGTAGTCGAGATTCTTGGGATTCTCATGCCACGGTGATGATGCGGTTGCGTTCGAACTCTATCGGGGTGAGCCATCCGAGCTGGCTGTGTCGGCG
>Ga0164243_10002183_pt1 | contig 32674 bp, 25 predicted proteins | sample OricompcompostOP_FD_108781 | JGI IMG/M metagenome (GOLD analysis project Ga0164243, IMG submission 108781) | Organic Plus compost microbial communities from Emeryville, California, USA - Original compost - Organic plus compost (OP) | ecosystem: Engineered > Solid waste > Mixed feedstock >... | reverse complement strand
TTCATATAACCAATGTGGTTCTGTATGTCAAGCCCTTATTAGCCCCTCCCCTTAGGGGAGGGGTTGGGGAGGGGTGGTGCCTCCAAGTCAAGCATTCGCCTGGGGCCAGACCCCACCCCCTGACCCCCTCCCCTCAAGGGGAGGGGGAACTACGAGTTCAGTGGGGTTTCATTCCGTAGGGGAGTTCGGCCGTGTAGGCTTCGACCCGCTCGATCTGGCCCTTGTTGAAGCGGAACAGTTCCACCACCTGCTGGGTGCGCGGATAGGTCTGCGCGTCCTGGCCGGTGGCGGGGAAGTCCTCGAAGGTCGAGACGGCCACCAGGCCGCGTTCCTCGTCCACCGCCAGCACCTTGCGGTCGCGGATCTGCTCGAGCGACTGGAGCAGGCGGCCGGTGAAGGGGGCAGGGCAGGGCGAAAGGGTGACGCCGTTCACCGCCCATTGGCAGTTCTTCGCCAGGCCCGCCGGGGCCCGCCCATCCTGGCGTGCGATCGCCTGATAGAAGCCTTCGACCCCGCTCAGCATCTCTGCGCGCGCGGTGCGGCTCTTCGCCGGAAGGACGGGGAAGGATGGGGCTGCAGTCGGCTCGGCATAGGGCGGGCCGTATTCCTTGCGGCGCACCAGCGCATCGATCGCTGTGATCTTGCCGCCCGCGCCGCTGACGGTGAACGCGCCCCAGGCCGGCTGGCCATGCTCCTCGATCCGGCCGATCCACACGGCCTTGCCGGTGGACGGATCGGCCACGATCAGCGGCTTCGCGTCCACCGCGGTGATCGAGCCCCAATTGCCTTCGCCGACCTGGATGCCGACGCTGTTCTCCGCATTGCCGACCTTGTCGGCCCAGGGGAGCGTCTTCCAGTCCTTCGAGACATAGGCGCCCATCACCTGCCGGGCGAGGCCGGTGAGGCAGGCCGCGTCGCAGGACGTGGGGTCGATCTTGTATTGCGGCGCCGTCGAGCCGGGGCCGGCGAAGGGATTATGCATGAAATAGGGCACATAGGTGAACACCGCCTCGATCCGGTGGATCTGCGCGTCGGTGATCTGGAAGGCTTCGAGCAGGGTGATCGAGTTCGGCCATTTGAGCGCGGTCTTCATCTCGCGCCCGTCGGTCAGCTTGTAACGGTCCCACTCATTGGCGTGGTCGAAGAAGCCGGTGGCGACCACCACGCCGCGTTCCTCGTCGATGATCGGATATTGCCGTTCGCGCACGCGCTTGTTGATCCGGTAGATGCCGAGCTTGAACTGCGCCTCGCATCCTTCGGCGATGCCGGCCGCGTTGCCGCCCGGCCGCTGGTTGAGATTGCTGGTGGTGCTGATCCCGTTCTCCAGCCTTCCGCAATCGTCGGAGAAGGGCGCGAAGACCTGCCCGTCATTCAGCTCCACCGTGTCGAAATAGCTGTCCGCGATCGCGCGCAGGCGCTCGCGCGGGCGGCGCTTCTCCGGCGGCAGCACTTCGGCGAAGGCCGGATCGTGCACCATCTTCGTGACGTCGCCGAACGGCGCGGGCAGGGCGCCCTTGCGATGGACCACGCTTTCCACCTGGTCGATCTTGCCGTTCGTCACATGGATGCGCACCGCGAAGATCGCCGGTTCGCCCTTCTCGCGCACGGAGCCGAACCAGGCGGCGTTGCGAGTCTGCGTGTCCGCCACTTCGAGGCCGGTCCGGTCCACATCGGTCACCGTGCCCCACAGCCCCTTGCCGAGCGGGAGGACCACGTTGTTCTCGGTGAAGGTGAGGCCTTCCGCCGCCGGCACTGCGCCGGGATCGCGCTTGCGCAGCGCGTCGACATAGGCGCGCACCGCGCCGATCAGGCATTCGCGATCGCAGCTCGCGTCGTAGACCGCGCTGTCCTGCCCCGGAGCCTGCGCCATGAGCGGCGCGGGCGAGGCGAAGGCGGCGAAGGCCGCGGCGAGCAGTGTGGATTTGCGCATCATTTTCCTCCCCTGGCGGCGTCGTCCGCCCATTCCTCGTTGGCGCGGGCGATCAGATAGGCATGGATCGCCTCGGCCTGCTCCTTGGTCAATATGTCCGCGAAGCTCGCCATGCCCTGCTCGGAACGGATGCCGCGCAGCACGATGTCGAGGAACGCCTCATGGGTTTCCGGCGACATGTAGCGCAGGTCCTTCACCCCGCCATTGGCGTCCTTGCCGTGGCAGCTGGAGCAGGTGTCGGCATAGAGCTTCGCGCCTTCGCGCACCACGTCTTCCGTCGCGGTCAGGCGCGGGGGCGGGGGCAGCTTGGAAGCCGGCGGCATCGGCGGCAGCTTGGCGGTGCCGCCCAGCTTGAACACCAGCAGCCGCCCGGTCGAGGTCTGGAAGCCGCCGGGGATCTTGTTGAGCCCGGCCACCGGCTGGCCGATCCAGCCGACATTCATCGCGATATACTGCTCGCCATCGACCATATAGGTGATCGGACCCGGCGCGGAGACGTTCTGCACCGGCATCTCCCACAGCTTCTGGCCATTGTCGGCGCGGTAGATCGCGAAGTTCTTCTCGATCGTCCCCTGCATCAGGAGGTTGCCGGCCGTGGTCAGCACGCCGCCCGAGCCCGGATAGGGATAGGGGATGCGGAAGACTTCCTTCTGGTGCACCGGATCCCAAGCGAGCAGGTAGCCCTTCTCGCGCTTGTCCGCCTCGGCCTGGAGCTTCTTGCGCTGCTCCATGTTGCTCACATAGTCGAAGCCCGAATTGTAGCGGAACGGCACGAACTTGAAGGTCTCTTCCCTGATCTTGGCGAAGACCATCCATTGTTCCTGCGCCGGGAAATAGACCAGGCCGGTCTTGGGGCTGTAGCTCATCGGGTGCCAGGTGTGGGCCGCCAGCGCCGTGGGCGTCATCAGCTTCGGCTCGTAGGTCAGGCGCGCGCCGGGAAGCTCGACCGGGCGGCCCGTCTTCATGTCCACATGGCTCGCCCAGGTGTTGGGCACGTAGGTCTTGGCGGAGAGCAGTTCGCCCGTCTTGCGGTCGAGCACGTAGAAGAAGCCGTTCTTGGGGGCCTGCATGATGACCTGGCGTTTCTTGCCGCCGATATCGAGGTCGGCCAGCATCATCGGCTGGGTGCAGGTGTAGTCCCACTCCTCGCCGGGCGCCATCTGGTAGTGCCAGCGATATTCGCCCGTCGTCGCGTCCACCGCCACGATCGAGCAGAGGAACAGGTTGTCCCCGCCGCCGGGCGAGCGGATCGACTGGATGTGCGGCGAACCGTTGCCGGTGCCGATATAGACCAGGTTGAGCTTGGGATCGTAAACCAGCGAATCCCACGCCGTGCCGCCCCCGCCATATTTCCACCATTCGCCGGTCCAGGTCTTGGCGGCCATCGCCATGACCGAGTCCGACGCCTCGCCGTCCGGCCCGTCGGCCGGATTGCCGGGGACGAGGTAGAACTTCCACAGCTTCTTGCCGGTCTCCGCGTCATAGGCCGCCACGAAGCCGCGCACGCCGTAATCCGCGCCGCCATTGCCGATCACGACCTTGCCGTCGAACACGCGGGGCGCGCCGGTGATCGAATAGGCCTGGTCATGGCTGTAGGTCTGGGTGGTCCAGACTTCCTTGCCGGTCTTGGCGTCGATAGCGATCAGCCGGCCGTCGAGCGCGCCGATATAGATCTTGCCGTTCCAGGCGGCGATGCCGCGGCTGCTCGGGCCGCAGCAGGCGAGGCGGGCCCATTCGCGGCCGACCTTGGGATCATAGGTCCACAGCTTCTCACCCGTCTTGGCATTGTAGGCGGTGACGATGTTGAACGCCGAGACGTTGTAGAGCACCCCGTCGATCACCAGCGGCGTGCCTTCGATCCCGCGCAGCGTGTCCAGGTCGGCATACCAGGCGAGGCCGAGCTTGGAGACGTTGGTGTCGTTGATCTGGTCGAGCGGGCTGTAGCGCTGCTCGTCCCAGGTGCGGCCATAGGACATCCAGTTGCCGACATTGGCGTCGGAATCCGCGTCCCGCATCTTCTCGCCGGTGACGGCCGCCGCGCCGCCCGAGCCGGAGGACATGTTGCAAGCGGCAAGGGCCGCCAGCAGCACCGCCGCCAGCGCGGCTTTCGGGGCGGCCGGCAAGGCGGCCGCCAGATTTCCGGTCTTTCGGATCATTTTCCTCCCCCAACGCTGGCGTCCTGCCAGTCTTCATTGGCCCGCGCGATCAGATAGGCATGGATCGCCTCGGCCTGGCTCTTGGTCAGGATGTCGGCGAAGCTCGCCATCCCCTTGTCCTTGCGGATGCCGCCCAGCACGATGTCCAGGAACTGGTCATGCGTTTCCTTGCTCATCCAGCGCAGGTCCTTCACTCCGCCCACGGCATCCTCGCCATGGCAGGTGCGGCAGGTCTGGGCGTAGAGCGCCTGGCCTTCCTTCACCTGCGCCTCGCTGGCGCTGAGGAAGGGCGGACGCGGCAATTGCGAGGCGGCCGGCATCGGCGGCAGCTTGGCCGTGCCGCCCAGCTTGAACACCAGCAGCCGGCTCTGCGAGGTGCGGAACCCGCCGGGGATCTTGCTGAGGCCGTAGACCGGCTGGCCGATCCAGCCGACATTGAGTGCGATATACTGCTCGCCATCCACCATGTAGGTGATCGGACCGGGGCCGGAGACGTTTTGCACCGGCATCTCCCACAGCTTCTGGCCGTTGTCCGCGCGATAGATCGCGAAGTTCTTCTCGATCGTGCCCTGCATCAGCAGGTTGCCCGCCGTGGTCAGCACGCCGCCCGAGCCCGGATAGGGATAGGGGACGCGGAAGGCTTCCTTTTGCGTGATCGGGTTCCACGCGAGCAGGTAGCCCTTCTCGCGCGAGTTCGCGATCTCCATCAGCTTCTTGCGCAGCTCCGGCTCGTTGGTGAAATCGCGCCCCGAATTGGAGCGGAACTTCACCCATTCGAACTGCTCGTCGGGCAGGCGGGCATAGACGTCCCACTGCTCCTGCGCCGGGAAATAGACCAGGCCCGTCTTGGGGCTGTAGCTCATCGGGTGCCAGCTATGCGCGGCGGCCCAGGTGGGCGACATCAGATGCGGGGTGCGGGTGATCTTCGCATCGGGATAGACGTTGGGGCGGCCGGTCTTGGGGTCCATGCCGCTGGCCCAGGTATTGGGCACGTAGCTCTTGGCCGAGATGAACTCGCCCGTCTTGCGATCCAGAACGTAGAAGAAGCCGTTCTTCGGCGCCTGCATGATGACCTGGCGCTTCTTGCCGCCGATATCGAGATCGGCCAGCATCATCGGCTGGGTGCAGGTGTAGTCCCACTCTTCTTCCGGCACCATCTGGTAGTGCCACACATATTTGCCGGTATCCGCGTTCACCGCCACGATCGAGCAGAGGAACAGGTTGTCCCCGCCGTTCGGGCTGCGGAAATGCTGGACATGGGGCCCGCCATTGCCGGTGCCGATATAGACCAGGTTGAGCTCGGGATCGTAGACGAGCGAATCCCACGCCGTGCCGCCCCCGCCATATTTCCACCATTCCCCGGTCCAGGTCGGCTCGGCGATCTTCATCGCGGAATCGGAGGCTTCGCCATCGGGCCCATCGGCCGGATTGCCGGGGACGAGGTAGAACTTCCACAGCTTCTTGCCGGTATCGGCGTCATAGGCGGAAACGAAGCCGCGCACGCCGTAATCCGCGCCGCCATTGCCGATCACGACCTTGCCGTCGAACACCCGCGGTGCGCCGGTGATCGAATAGGCTTCGTCGTTATCGAAGGTCTTGGTGGTCCAGACTTCCTTGCCGGTCTTGGCGTCGACCCCGATCAGGCGGCCGTCCAGCGCGGCGATGATGATCTTGCCGTTCCAGGCCGCGATGCCGCGCGTGCTGGGGCCGCAGCAGGCAAGACGGGCCCATTCGCGGCCCACCTTGGGGTCATAGGTCCACAGCTTCTCGCCGGTCCTGGCGTTGTAGGCGGTGACGATGTTGAAGACATTGGCATTGTAGAGCACGCCGTCGATCACCAGCGGCGTCGCCTCGATGCCGCGATAGGTGTCGAGATCGGCATACCAGGCGAGCCCCAGCTTGGAGACGTTGCTGTCGTTGATCTGGTCGAGCGGGCTGTAGCGCTGCTCGTCCCAGGTGCGGCCGTAGGACATCCAGTTGCCGACATTGCTCTGGGAATCCGCATCCCGCATCTTCTCCCCGGTGACGGCCGCCGCGCCGCCCGAGCCGGCGGACATGTTGCAGGAAGCAAGCGCCGCCAGCATCAGCGCGGCCAGCGCGGCACGCAGGCCCCCTGCCTTGCGCGCGGCTCCGGCCGTTTCCCGATCGATCCCGTTCATTCCAGACTCTTCTTTCCTCATTGCTCTTCGCCGGCGGCATAGCGCCGGGCGGTCATGTCGTATGCTTCGATTTGGTTGCATGGCCTGCCGGCGGCAGGCGCATGGGCCGGCCCCATAGGGGGCGGGGCGCGATGCGGCGCGGCTGTAAGGCGGGAAGGGATCGTTCGATGCGCCATATGCGGTTCAGTTCAGCCCTTCAAGCATGGCGGCGCTTGCCCGGTCTTTGCCGGGCGTGCCTTGCATTGTTGCCTGATCGGAACCGGTGGGTCCCGCGCAAAGGTGCACGGCAGGGCCAGGAACGGTGTGCATGCCCCGAAAGGGCAGGGGGTAGGCAGGACGCAAAAAACGCCTGATTTCCGCGCTTTTCAAAGGCATCTCAGCCCTTCTCTCCATGGCTTCGACCCGGCCCGAACGGCCGCGCGAACGAATGCTTCGCCTTGCCCGCGCAGGATGTGCGCGGCAGGGCACAGGCGAGCCCGGTGCTTGCCTATTGCTAAACTTTTCCATACTTCTGGCGTCCAGCGCGGGCGTTGACCGACGTGGAGGAGAGGCTTGCCACAGTTGGAACCTGCATTTGCCGTAGCGCTGCCGCCGCTTATCGATCTCCGCGAGATCGAGGAACGGCGGCGGGCGATCGAATGGGACGGCGCGGTGCGCAGCACCTTCCCCGGGCTGTCGGTCAAGATTCGCCCGGACCTGCCGCCTGTCGGCACGATCAACCGCATCAAGCTGGGCGCGGGCGAACTGTTCGTCATCGATTCGGCAGCAGCGGAGGTCAATTACCAGCCGCCCCTGCTGCTGGCGGGCTCGCCGCCGCCGCTTTCGCTGATGGTCCAGCGCGAAGGCTCCACCGTGGTCGTTCAGGGGGAGCATCGCTGCGAGCTCAGCGAAGGCGACATGTGCCTGATCGACGAGGCGAGCGCGTTTCGGCTGGTGGGGGAGGATTGCAGCGGCATCCTGTTCCTGCGCCTGCCGCGCAACGCGGTGCTGAGCCGCTATCCCCAGCTCGAGCGGCTGTTCGCCCGCGTGCTGTCCTCGGACGATCCCGGCACGAAGCTGCTGGCGGACACGCTGCGGCGGCTGCCCGCGGAAACGCCGTGCCTTGCCGAAACGCAGCGCAGTGCGATGATGGGGGCGATCATCCAGCTTCTGGGCATTGCCGGGCCGTTCTCGGCCCTGCCCGAAACGACCGACTGGCGCGTATGCCGCGCGCTCGACTTCATCGAATTGAACCTGTCGGTCGCCGGGTTGACGGCGGAGGACGTGGCGCGTGACCAGCGCATCAGCCGCCGCCGGCTCGACCAGATCATGACGGATGCGCTGGGCCATTCGATCGCCAGCCATTTGTGGAGCCGCCGGCTGGAACAGGCCGCGATCGACCTGCGCGATCCGCGCCGCTCGGGGTCTTCCGTGGCGCAGATCGCCTTCGCCAACGGGTTCGAGGACGCGGCCCATTTCACGCGCGCGTTCAAGCGGCGCTATTCCGTCACGCCGGGGCAATGGCGGCTGAATTGAGCGGTGGATTCGGTCCGGCTCCCACCGGATCGGTCAATCCGTCGTTCCAGCTTGGTCCATCCGGAAGACTTTTTCATGTGAGTTTAGCATCTTATCATGGCGCTAAACCGGGGTGACATCGGCAAGTAATCGGAGTGGAAGATGAGGCATCACCGTGCAACCTATCGCCGCGCGCTGGCAGGCGCGACCGGATTGGCCCTTGCGGCGGCCTTGCTGGCGGGTTGCGCCGGCATGGCGGAGGCGGCATCGGCTTCCGCGCCGGCGGACATCACGATCGTGGGAACGCGCGTCTTTCCCGAAAGCGTGACGTCGGATTCGGCCGGGAACGTCTATGCCAGCAGCAATGGCGGCACGATCTATCGTGCGCCTCCGGGCGCGAGCGAGGCGACCGCGTGGATCGTCCCGAACGAGGAGAACGGGCTGTCTTCCCTGTTCGGCGTGTTCGCCGATGAAACGCATGGGGTGCTGTGGGCCTGCTCCAACCCCAACCTGTTCATCAAGCCGACCCCGCCGGGCCCGTCGGCGTTGAAGGCATTCGACCTCAAGACCGGAGCCTTCGTCGCCAGCTACGCCCTGCCGGGCGACGGCAATGCCTGCAACGACATCGCGGTGGCGCCCGACGGCACGATCTGGCTGTCCGAGACGATGAAGGGCGGGATCTACACCCTGGCCCCCGGCGCGAAGGCGCTGTCCGAATTCGCCAAGGGGGAGGAACTGATCGGGATCGACGGCCTGGCCTTCGCGGATGACGGCAAGCTCTACATCAACAATGTCCGCCAGAACCTCGTCCAGCGCGTCGAGCGCAAGGCGGACGGTTCCTATGGCGGGCTGGCCACGCTGACCCTTTCGCTGCCGCTCAACGGCCCCGACGGGCTGCGCTCGATCGGCGGCAACCGCTTCCTCCAGGCCGAAGGGCCGGAAGGGCGCGTCGCGCTGATCGAGGTGAACGGCGACAGCGCCACCGTGACCCCGGTGAAGACCGGCCTCGAATCCTCGCCCGCCGTCACGCGGGTGGGGAAGGTCGGCTACGCCAGCGAAGGGAAGATCAATTATCTTTTCGACCCCGCATTGCGGGACAAGGACCCGGGCACCTTCATGATCCGGGCCTTCACACTGCCGGAGGAGCCATGAGAAGAATGATCCTAGCCGGGCTGGCGCTTGCTGCGCTGGCCCCCCAGGGCGCGCATGCCCAGTCGACCGCGGCGCTCAATGCCGAGATCGACGCACTCACGCAGCGGGTCGAGGTGCTGGAGGGCAACCGCGCGATCAAGAAGCTGCAGCGAGCCTTCGGCTTCTATGTCGATCGCGGGCTGTGGGACGATGCGGCCGACCTGTTCGCCGATGACGGCACGATCGAGATCGGCGCGGACGGCGTCTATGTGGGCAAGGCCCGGATCAAGGAATATCTGAAGCGGCTCCATGGCGGGCAGGACGGGCTGATCTACGGCCAGCTCAACGAATGGGTCACGCTCCAGCCCGCGGTCACCATGGCGGCGGACGGGCGCAGCGCCACCGCCCGCTGGCGCGATCTGGGCATGCTCGGCCAGTACAAGGAACATGCCGAATGGCGTGACGGCATATACGAGAACACCTATGTCCGGGGCAGCGACGGTGTCTGGAAGATCAAGTCGCTCCACCTCTATGTGAACTTCCTCGCCCCTTACGAGAAGGGCTGGGCGCGCCTCGCGGAAGGCGAAGGGCTGGCGCGCAGCAAGGCCTCGCTCGACTTCCCGCCCGATCGTGGGCCTACGGTCGCCTACAAGCCATTCCCGCAGCCGCAGGTCCCGCCCTTCCAGGCGCCGAACCCGGTGACCGGCAAAGCGGTGAAAGGAACCAAGTGATGCAGGCAGGCAAGACAATGCTGAAGCTCGGCTGCGCCGCCGCCATCGGGCTTTCCGTCCTACTCTCCGCAGTGCCGGCAACGGCCGCGGATTCGCTCCAGGCCCGCGTCGCGGCCTATCGGGAGCGGGTGGCCCGGCTGGAGGATCAGGACGCGATCGAGACGCTGCAGGCGACCTACGGCTATTATTTCGACAAGGGCCTGTGGGACCAGGCGGCTTCGCTGTTCACCCGCAACGGCGAGTTCGAATACGGCCAGCGCGGCGTGTACGTCACGCCCGCGCACATCCAGCGCGCGATGCTGCTGTTCGGCCCGCAAGGGCTGGACCGGGGCTATCTCAACAATCACATGCTGCTGCAGAACGTGATCATCGTCGCGCCCGACGGCAAGACGGCGACCGGGCGCTGGCAGGGGATGGTGATGCTGTCCAAGCCGGGCGCCAACGGCGTCTGGGGCGTGGGCGTCTACGAGAACACCTATGCCAAGGAAGACGGGGTGTGGAAGATCTCCAAGCTTCACTTCTACGTGACCGGCATGACCGATTACGATCAGGGCTGGGCCAAGTCCTTCCTGCCGATGGACGGGCAGAGCGCGCTGTTCCCGCCGGACAAGCCGCCGACGGAAGTCTATCGCTCGCTGCCTGCAGCCTATCTTCCGCCGTTCAGTTTCAAGCACCCGGTCACCGGCAAGCCGCTCACGGGCCTGCCGCTCGCGGGTGACGATGTCGTGGGGCGCAAATGATGACCCGGAAACCTCTCTTCGCGGCGCTGCTTGCCGCTTCGACCCTGGCGGCCGCCGCTCCCGTCGCCGCCCAGGATGCAGGGACGGCCGCTGCCCGGCTCGACGAGCTCGATGCGCGGATCACCCGGCTCGAGGACATGAACCAGATCGAGCGGGTCCAGCGCACCTACGGCTATTTCGTCGACAAGAGCCAGTGGACCCAGCTTTCCGAGCTGTTTGCTGACGATGCGACGCTGGAGATCGGCGGCAAGGGCATCTTCGTGGGCAAGGCCCGCGTGCTGGAATACATGCAGAAGGCCTTCGGGCCCGACGGCACCAAGGCCGGCTCGCTCGCCAATCACATGCAGTTCCAGACGATCCCCGACGTCTCGCCCGACGGCAAGACCGGGTGGATGCGCGCCCGGGCCTTCGTGATGAGCAATGGCGGCTGGGGCCTGCCGCTCTACGAGAACGAATACAAGAAGGGGGCGGACGGCAAGTGGCGGATCAGCCGCCTGACCGGGCCGTTCACCATGTACACCAGCTGGGAAGGCTGGGGCAAATGGGCCATGAACAATACCTGGCCGGACAAGTTCCCCCCGCCGCCGGACCTTCCGCCGTCCACCGTCTATCTGACCTACCCGGCCTATTACATCATCCCGTATCACTATCCGAACCCGGTCACGGGCAAGGCCATGGTGCCGGATACCGGGCAGGTGGGCGCCTATGCCGCGCCGCCGGGAACCAAGGCACAGATCGATTCGCTCAAGGTGGGGCGCCTGGTCGACGGCACGCAGCCGATCGCCGAGCCGCCCAAGGACTGAGCGGCTGGATCGCGATCTCTACCAACCATTTGATTTTCAGTTTCTTTCTAATTTCCGGGGATGGAAGATGATGTTGTGGAAACGTCCCGCCGCGCTGTTCGGCAGCATGATGGGCGTTTTCGCCCTGCTCGCGCTCGCGTCGTGCGGCGGGGGCAGCGGCGGTTCGGACGGGGCGGCGGCCGTGGATGCGGCGCGGCTGGCCAATGCCGAGAATGAAGGGGAAGCCTGGCTTTCCGACGGGCGGACCTATTCGGCGCAGCGCTATTCCCCGCTGACCCGGATCAATGCCGACAACGTCAAGGATCTCGGCCTTGCCTGGTATGACGATCTCGACACCTATCGCGGGGTGGAAGCGACGCCGATCTATGCCGACGGCGTGCTCTACAACACGCTCGCCTGGAACATCACCACCGCTTACGACGCGAAGACCGGCAAGAAGCTGTGGACCTTCGATCCCAAGGTCCCGCGCGAGATGGGCCGCTATGCCTGCTGCGAGCCGGTGGCGCGCGGCCTCGCCATGTGGAACGGCAAGATCATCATCGCCACGCTGGACGGGCGCCTGATCGGGATCGACGCCAAGACCGGCAAGGAAGTCTGGAGCACCCGGACCTTCGAGCAGGACATGCCCTACACGATCACCGGCGCGCCGCGGGTGTTCAACGGCAAGGTGGTGGTCGGCCAGTCGGGCGGCGACATGGGCGTGCGCGGCTTCGTGATTGCGGTGGACGCCGATACCGGCAAGAAGCTGTGGAAGTTCTACCTCACGCCCGGCGATCCCTCCAAGGGGCCGGACGGGGAAGCGTCAGACCCGATCATGGACATGATCCGCAAGACCTGGTCCGGCGAATATTGGAAGCTGGGCGGCGGTGCGAACCCGTGGGATTCGATCTCCTACGATCCGGAGCTGGACCTGGTCTATGTCGGCACCGGCAACGGCTCGCCCCTTTCGTGGCATTATCGCAGCGACAGCAAGGGCGACAACCTGTTCATCTGCTCGATCGTCGCGCTGCACGGCAAGGATGGGACCTATGCCTGGCACTACCAGATGGTGCCGGAAGAGGATTGGGACTACACCTGCACCTCCTCGATCGTCAGCGCTGACCTGAAGATCGACGGGAAGGACCGCAAGGTCATCATGCAGGCGCCGAAGAACGGTTTCTTCTACGTGCTCGACCGGGCGACGGGCGAGCTGATCTCCGCCAAGACCCATGTGAAGGTCACCTGGGCCTCGGGCATCGATCCCAAGACCGGGCGGGCGATCGTCAACCCGCATTACGGCACCGATCCGCAGCTGGTCTATCCGGGGCCGGGCGGGGCGCATAACTGGTTCCCGATGGCCTACAGCCCGCGGACCCAGCTGGCCTATTTCCCGTCCTACCAGTCGGCCCAGGTCTATGCGATCGATCCGAACTGGAAACCGCAGCCTTTCCGCTCGAACAGCGGCTGGGGCGGCTATTCGGGCGATGCGCTGGCCAAGCGGATGAAGCTCATGGAGCAGGCCCACAAGGACGAGAAGGCCTGGCTCACCGCCTACGACCCGGTGAACCAGAAGATCGCCTGGCAGGTTCCGCTGCCGCGCCACGGCAATGGCGGCGTGATGGTCACCGCCAGCGACCTGGTGTTCGAGGGCACGACGAAGCAGACCTTCGCCGCCTTCGATGCCCGGAACGGCAAGCTGCTGTGGGAATATCCCACCCAGAGCGCTCCGGTGGCCGGCGCGATCACTTATGAGCTCGACGGGGAGCAGTATATCGCGATCAATGCCGGCTGGGGTGGCGGTGCCGCCCTGGTGGAGCGGGGGGCGGGGATCGAGATGCCGCGCGCCCAGGCCCGCCTGCTGGTGTTCAAGCTGGGCGGCACGGCCAAGCTGCCGCCGCTGGCCAAGCAGGAGGCGATCCCCCAGCCGCCGCGGCTGACCGCCAGCGAGGCGGAAGTGAAGAAGGGCGCCCAGCTCTTCGCCGATACCTGCGCCGTGTGCCACGGCCAGAACGCGATCGGCGGAGTGAAGGACCTGCGCCACCTCACGCCCGAAACCCACGCCAAGTTCCTCGATATCGTGCTGGGTGGCATCTATCAGGACAAGGGCATGGCGAGCTTCGCGGATATCCTGAGCAAGGAAGACGCCGAGGCGATCCATTCCTACATCATCGCCCGCGCCAACGAGGATTGGGGCGAAGGCGGCAACTGATCGTGCCGGAGAGACGCCGGCCGCAACCGGGCGTCGCCAGTAATCTCCCCTCCCCTTCAGGGGAGGGGTCGGGGGAGGGGTGTCTCCTCCAGCGCCTGCATAGCCCGTCCCCACCCGGAGGGACCACCCCACCCCAACCCCTCCCCTGAAGGGGAGGGGCTCAAAAGGCTCGTCCTCCCTCCCCCCTTTCGCCCCGGCAAAGGAGCTGTGCCTTTCGAGGCAAGCGCGCGCCACCCCGGCACCCTAATCGCACCTGAGGCGATCGCGCGAGGAGGGAAGGGACATGGCGAATTTCATGGATCGGCTGAACGGCGGCGGGCGGGGCCTGCTGGGCACCTGGGCCAAGATACCCTCGCTCGAGACGGTTGAGCTGATGGGGCATGCCGGGTTCGATTTCGTGGTTGTGGACCTGGAGCATGCCCCGCTGACGGTGGAAGCCGCCTATCGGATGATCTTCGCTGCCCAGGGGGTCGGGATGGCCGCGCTGGTCCGCCTGTCCGACCGGCAGGGATCGCAGATCCAGCGCCTGCTCGATTCCGGGGCGGACGGGCTGCTCGTGCCTCATGCCGGCGATCTGGAGACGGCCGACAGGATCACCCGGGGCATGGTCTTCACACCCCGTGGCACGCGTGGGCTGGGCACCACGTCCCGCGCCGGCCGCTGGGGCACGATCCCGATGGAGGAATATCTCCGCCAGGGAGATACGCAATGCCTGCGCATGCTCCAGCTCGAGGATTGGGACGTGATGGGCCGCGCGGCGGACTATCTCGCGCTGCCTCATGTCGGCGGGGTGTTCGTGGGCCTGGGCGACCTGATGCTGTCGAGCGGCCGCTCCCCCGGCGATCCCGAGACGGTCGGGATGGTGGAGCGGGTGCTGGCCGCGGCGCAGGCGGCAGGCAAGGCATCCGGCATCGCCGCCGGCTCGGCCGAGGAAGCGAAACGCTATCTCGACATGGGCTATTCGCTGGTGATGGTCAGCAATGACGGCACTATCTTCGCCCGTGCGGCGAACGAGATCGTCATGCGCTCGCGGGGCGGCTGATCGAGAGGGGCAGCGCAACTGACATGACCCTCCATCCTCTTCGTCATTGCGAGGAGGCGAAGCCGACGAAGCAATCCATGGCTCCCATGCAACGGCTCTGGATTGTTTCGCTATGCTCGCAATGACGAAATGGCGAGGCGCGCGAAACCTCGGGCGGGGTTTCCTCGGCCTTCACTTGCCTTTCGCGGAAGCGTCTCTTTTCCTATGCGGCATTGCTTGGCGATAGAATTTGCCGCCGCCGCATCGTTGCCCGATAGCCATGCCTGTGCGGTGATCCGACGTCTTTCGGCGTCGGAACGTGCGGAGAGGATATGCGCGCAGCACGGCTCATAACGGCGTGATGCGGAAATGATGCGCCTTGCGCGCCGCCCTTCGCCTTGCCGCTCGAGACAAGGGAAGGATGCATGATGATTTCCAACCACATTTCCCGTCGTGCCTTCATCGGCACCGGCGCGGCCGCTTCCGCAGTCGCCGTGGCGGGGGTAGTCCCTCTGCCCCTTGCCAGGCTCGATGCCGCTGTCCTGCACGGTGATGGCCGTCATGACGATACCGAAACCCTGCAGGCGCTGTTTGACGGTCGTCCGGTGCGGGTTGCGCGGCCTGGAATGGTCGCGAGCAATGAGAACGGCACCGTTCGCCTGCTCAACGGCACGTTCCGGACGCGCCGCCCGATCCGGGCGAGTTCGGCTGTCAATCTTTACTCCGGCCATTGCAGCTTCCGTATGGGCGATGTCGCATCCCCCTATCCCTGGCTGGATTGCGTAGACTGAATAACCGCCCGAACGGGCCGATATAACAAGATGGAAGCTCTGAAAGACGGATCAATCCTCCATTGATGAAAATTGCCGTGAGGTTGTTCGTTCAGTGCCGTCTCCGACAAGATTGACGTATATCCTATATCTTAATTGTCTCCAATCAATCGGCGAAATGCCGATTCCAAATGGAGGGAATCATGAGAGGACGTATTGCGGCTTTTACTGCATCGATACTTGCAATCGGTGTGGCGCAGGCGGCTTACGCTCAGCAGGAGCGGGCCGAGAGCCAGCGTAGTGCGGAAGGCGGAATCGCGGATATTGTGGTCACGGCCACCCGGCAGGCGACCAATCTGCAGGACACTCCGCTGGCGATCACCGCCGTCACGGCCGACGATCTGGAAACGCGTGGCCTGACCAACGCGGCGGAGATGTCGCGCGTGGTGCCCAACGTGACGTTCGAGCGGGCGCAGGGCGCCTATGGCCCGGGCATGACCGCGTTCATCCGCGGCCTCGGCACGGGCGATACAGGCCTTTCCGGTGAGCCGGGCGTCGCCTTCTATATCGACGATGTCTATTATCCGCTCGTCTTCGGTTCCCAGTTCGACCTGATCGACCTCGATCACGTGGAGATCCTGCGCGGGCCTCAAGGCACGCTCTTCGGCCGCAACTCGCTGGCGGGCGCGGTCAATCTCGTGACGAAGAAACCGAGCCTCACCGAAGCCACCGGTTATGGCGAAGTGACGGTCGGCAGCTACGACCGGCGCGAATTGCGGGCCGGGTTCAACGTGCCGCTCAGCAGCACGCTGGCTTTCTCCGTCTCGGCCCTGGCGAAGAAGCGCACCGGCTATCAGAAGCGGCTCGATTTCCGCTGCGAGATGATCCGACGCGGCACGCCGGAACTGGCGGGTACCTTCCCGACCTTCGACCCGAGCCTGCTGAACAATTCTGATATCGAGCCTTCGAAGGACTGCACGATCGGCCATCTGGGCGGCGAGGACGTCCAGGCGGTGCGCGGCCAGTTCTACTGGGAACCGAGCTCGCGCTTCTCGCTCTCGGTTTCGGGCGACTACATGAACGACCAGTCGGATGGCGCGATGGACACGGTCGTCGCCGTCGATCCGAGCGTCGCGGCCGCGCGGCCCAACATGGTCACGCTCTACAACACCTGGACCGCTCCGGGCGGACCGATCTTCGCTTATGACGAGCGTTTCATCACCGGCGATCCCTACACCACTTATGCCACCTTCGCCGATCCGATCGCGGCGGGTACGGCCATCGCGGGCAACACTTTCTACAATGGTTCGCCCTATCGCGGTGGTGTGATCAACCCGGCCAATTCCCCGCAGGAGAGCTGGGGTTTCTCCGGCAAGGCCGTGTATGAGATCGCGGACGGCATCGATCTGACCGCAGTGGTCGGTTATCGCAAATACACCGCGATCTTTTCCTACGACGTGGACGGGGGCCCTGTGGTTCTCGAAAACAACCGCAACGACGTCGTGCAGGATGACTGGTCGGCCGAACTCCGGCTTTCCGGAAAACGCAGCTGGATCGACTGGGTCGCCGGGCTGTTCTACTACAGCGCCGACGGCGTGCAGCGCTTCTCAGGTTCCTCGCCTTTCAACGGCACGCTGCGCTATCTTTACAGTCGCTATACGCCTGAAAGCCGCGCCGCCTTCGCCAACGTAACCCTGCGCCCTTTCGACGACCGTCTGAGCTTCACGCTGGGCGGGCGGTACTCGGATGACAAGAAGCCGGTGGAATATCGCAGCGTCCTCGACGGCACGGACGCAAATTCGACCGAATTCGAGATATCGCCGACCGGGCAGACGATTTTCGCCTTCGATATCGAGGCCGAACGCTTCGACTGGAAGATCGGGGTCGATTACGAACTGGCGGACCGCACCATGGTCTACGCATCCGTGGCCACGGGCGCGAAGCTTCCGGGCTTCAACTCCCGTCCGCTCCAGCCGAGCCAGGTCCAGCAATATGACGGTGACGAGACCCAGTCCTATGAACTGGGCATCAAGACGGACCTGTTCGATCGCCGCCTGCGCGTGAACGCCGCTGCGTTCTATACGGACTACAAGACCCGCCCGAGCAGCGTTTCGGGCCAGGAATACCAGATCGGCTCCAACGGCCAGCCCAATCCGGGCGGCCAGATCGAGATTCCCCATCCGATCAATTCGGACTTCACCACCTGCCGCAATCTCACCCAGGCAGAGATAAACAGCGGCGTTCCGGGCTACACCTGTATCGGCCGGACGTTCTACCAGAATACCCCGGGCAAGGTGAAAGGCTTCGAGCTGGAGATGGAATTCCGCCCGATAGGCGGCCTTTCCATGAGCGGCGCCGTCGGATACCATAAGTTCACCGCGCCCGATCTGGAAGAGCGCCCGGAAGGCGCGAACAAGCGGTTGAACGCGATCCCCGAATGGAATGCCAATTTCGGCATTCAGTATGAGATCGAAGCGCCGGGCATCGGCGGTTCGGTCACGCCTCGCCTCGATTGGTTCTATACCGGCAGCCAAGTCTACGATGCGACCCGGACCGAATACAATCAGGACGGCTATTCGCTGGTCAACGCGCGGCTGACCTATCGCAACGACGAGCACGACTTCACCGTGGCCGCGGGCGTCACCAATCTGTTCAACCAATTCTACTGGCGCAATTACTTCGTCTACCAGTCCATCGGTTGGCCGCAGGTGAATGGGCAGCCCGGCACGCCCCGCGAATGGTCGGTGAAAGTGAGCAAGCGGTTCTGACGGAGCCGGTGCAGGGATCGCGGGCAAAGTTCCCGCGCCCGCGATCCGCCGCATGAGGAGGAGAGGAAATTCCGATGCAGATTATCGATGGACAGATCCATGAACCGCATATCGGCGGCGGCATGGTGGCCAAGCGGCCGGACGGGCCGGAAATCACGCATGAACTCGAGATGTTCATCAATGTCGAGCTGGCGCGCGAGGCGATAGACTGCGTCGGGGTGGACAAAGCGATCATCTATGCCGGCCGTGAATTCAACGAGGCGGCGGTGCGCTATTATCCCGATCGCTTCGGCGCGGTGGAGGTGTTCGATTATGCCGCGCCCGATCTCGAGCAGCAGATGGCCGCCTTCAAGCAGAAGCCCGGCATGGTGGCCACGCGCGTGCTGTTCACCAATTACGGGCAGGTCTGGCGCCAGCCGGGCGGCCAGATCAAACTGAACCCGCTGGTGAGGCAGGGCGCGTTCGACAAATATTTCGCCATGGGCGCCAAGTACAAGATCCCGATGTTCGTAGGGGCGCATGAGTTCGGTGCAGAAGCGGCGGTCTATGCCGAACGCCATCCGGACATGACCATCATCATCGACCATTTCGGCGTCACCCAATCGCTTGCCGCGCCGCCGCCGCACCGCTGGGCCGCCTTGCCGAAGCTGCTGGAGATGGCGCGCTATCCCAACGTCTACGTCAAGCTGTGCGGCACTCCGATCATCTCCGAGGAGCCTTATCCCTATCATGACATCTGGCAGTATATTCACCCGATCCTGCATGCTTTCGGGCCGGAGCGCTGCCTGTGGGCCAGCGACATGACGCGCCAGCGCTGGGGCACCGAAACCCCGCCGGGACCGGGCGGTTTCCCGCCGCGCAGCGACTGGAAGCCTTATGCGGACGCGCTCTACTACCTGCTGCACACCAACGAGATATCCCAGTCCGACAAGGAATGGATCCTCGGCGGCACGGTGCGCAAGGCGCTGAACTTCGGCTGAGCAGGCGGATGCCGGCTTGGCCGGCGATCGGGATGGACCGGGAACTCCAAGGGGTGAGGCCGACCATTTGCACTTTGCGGAATCCAGTTTTTTCCCCGCCGGAACAGAGCGGCACTTTGAATTGCGGGCGAGGCGGCGCGATGCCTAGGTGCGTCGGCGGCCGGAATCCGCATGAACAGAAGCCTGTGGAGAGAATGATCATGCAACATGAACTGAGGAAGTTCGCGATGGCCGCCCTTGTGGCGGCAAGCGGGATGATGGCAGCCTGCGCAAGCCATGCGGAGGCTCCGGCGAGTCCCGGTCCGATCGCGATTCATGGCAACACCTCCACCTTCGAGATCGCCCCCGTCCTGCTGGCGGCCGACAGATATTATCCCGGCGAAGCCACCGTGAAGATGGGCGGTATTCCCAATCTGGTGGGCGAGGCGCAGATTCAGGGCTTCGGCTCCGAAGGTGTGGCCGATGTGGCGACCCATGCGGAGACCCAGGCGCTGCGCTATTCGGTGAAGAACCCGAACATCCGCATCGTGCTCAACGTCACCAAGGGGCTCTACCGCGTCGTCGCGCGCCGCTCCGCCGGCATAGAGAAGGTGGCGGACCTCAAAGGCAAGAGGATCGCGACCATCGCGCAGACCTCTTCGGGCTATTTCCTCTTCCGCACGCTGCAGACCGCGGGCCTGACATTCGACGACATCACGCCGGTGCCGGTGATGCCGCTCGAAGGCATGGCGAAGGCGCTGGAAAGCGGCGAGGTGGATGCCGTGGTGATCTGGGAGCCCTATAGCGAGCATTCCGCACGCGTGCTGGGCGAAGACATCGTCGAATTCAGTGACGATTCCGTCTATTCCGAACACTTCAATCTCAACAGCACGGCGGAGAACCTGGCCGATCCGGCAAAGCGCGCGAAGATCGTCGCCTTCGTGCGGGCGGTGATTGACGCCGCGGCGGAGATCCGCCGGGATCCCGCGGCAGCCCAGGCGCTGGTGGCGGAACGGGGCGGCTTCGAACTGCAGGATGTGAAGGATGCCTGGAAGCACCACGCCTATGACGCCGATTATCCGGCGAACCTGCTCGATATCCTTGTGGTGGAGGAGCAGTGGCTCGCCGGCCGCGACAATCGCCCCGCGCGCAGCCGCGAGGAACTGGCCCGCCTGATCGATACGAGCGTCTATGAGGAGGCACTGGCCCTGGGCAAGGGCAAGTGACGGTGACTGGCCGCCCCGTCACGACTCGGCGCACGCTGCTGCTTGCCGGCGCGGGCGCCGCCCTGGCCGGGTGTGCGGCCCACGCCGCCTCCAGTGGGCTTGTCGGCGCAGGCGGGGACACGGAGCTTACCGCGCGGCTGGAGGACATTCGCTCGATCCGTGAGATCAAACGCCTCCAGCATGCGTGGGGCCACTATGCGGATGCCGGGCAGTGGTCGGAGATGGCTGGCCTCTTTGCAGCGGATGGCGTCTGGACCGATGGTGAGCGGACCGTTGCCGGCAGGCAGGCGATCGAAGCCTTTCTCGGCCGTGAGATGGGCGGTGGCGCTTCCCCGCTGCCCGCGGATCGCATCAACCTGCGTCTGTTCCTCTGCCCGGTCATCACGCTTTCGCCCGATGGACGTATGGCGCGGGGCCGCTGGCATGAAGTGGCGATGACAGGGAAGAAGGGGGCTTCTGCCGACTGGGCGGGCGGAATACATGTCATCGAATATGTAAAGGGTGCGGGCGGCTGGACGATCGCGCGGATGCATTATCATCCGCAATTCGCCGGCCCTTATGCCGAAGGCTGGCGTCACGTCTCGCAAGTGGTGCCGATGGTTCCGTTCCATTACACGCCCGACCAGGCGGGCAATCCTTGGGGCATCCCGCGCACCGCGGAGCGGCCCTTGCCGCGTGAACGGATTACGGCCGAGGCGGAGCTGTTGCTTGCCGCCGGCGCGGTCCAGAACATCCAGGCGGCTTACGGTTTCTACCTCGATCGCAAGCTCTATGACGATATCGTCGACCTGTTCGCGCCCGATGGCTGGATCGACGTCGCGGGCAGCGGGCTCTACCGGGGGAAAGACGGGGTACGCCGCTTCCTGGCCGGCTTCGGTCCGGCGGGGCTGGCGCAGGGGGAATTGAACGACCGCCCGCAGCTCATGCCGGTGGTGACCATGGCGGCGGACGGCCGCCGGGCTGAGTTGCGCAATATCGAGATCGGCATGACCGGGCAGCATGGGGGCGAGACCTTCTGGTCGGCCACCGTGCAGCACTTCGAGTTCGGGCGGGGGGATGACGGTATCTGGCGGATCACCGGCCTCCGCCGCCATCCCCGCATGCGCGCCGCCTATGAGCAAGGCTGGCAAGATCCGCTGGCTGTGGAGCACTCGGGAAGCGTGGATGCTCCATCGTCCTCCGCTCCGGCTGATTACCCCCTTCATCCTGCGCCACCCGTGCGCTTCTCGCCCACGCTAGTGAGCGAGCCCGGCTTTGCGGGGACGGGGAATACGGCGGCAATGCTGGCCCGTGCGGCGGCTTTCGACGGAGCCGAGAACGTCTCGGGCGCCTATGGCTATTATATCGACGAATTCCGCTGGGACGACACGGCCGATCTGTTCTCCACCGATGGGTGGAAGGAACTTTCCTATATCGGCACCTATGTCGGGCGCGAGAGAGTGCGCGGTTCGCTGTTCAGCCGTTACGGCAAGGCCGGGCGCGGCACTGCCTTCATGGCGATTCACCAGAAGACCCAGCCTTACGTCACCGTGTCGGACGATGGAAAGCGGGCGAATATCCGCCTGCGCCTGTTCCAGTTCAACAGCGCAGCCGAAGGGCCGGGTTCATGGATATCGGGCATATATGAGAACCAGGTGATCCTGGAGGACGGGATCTGGCGTATCCACGGGATGGACCTCGATTATGTCTGGCTGGGCGATTATCGAGGCGGCTGGGCGGGGATCGTTCCAGGAGCCAGCGAACGCTACAAGCCGAAGCCCGAGGATGTGGCCAGGTATCCCCCGGACGGGCCTCTGCGTGGGGTTACCTACGCCCCCTATCCGGAAATCGCCCCCATGGGATTTCATTTCGCAAACCCGGTGAGCGGCCGCGCTCCCGCCCTGTTCCTGAACTGGTCCGACGGCCGAAGGGCCACTGTCACGGAGTGAACGATGCACCACGTCGAATGTCCTTCTCTAGCGCATCGCACCGTCGCTTGCCGGAATGCCTGGCGCATCATCGCGTAGGGTGATCAACAGGGTTGGGGGACACCGGTAATGGCAAGCGCAACGACGTTCGTCGGCGATCCGATCGTGGATTGCCACGCGCATATCTTCCTGCCGGACATGCCAATTTCGAGCGGCGCGTGGATCAGGCCGGACTATGCCTTCACGGCGGACGACCTGCTGGCCGAGCTGGACCGGCATGGCGTGCATTTCGCCGTGATCTCGGCACTGTCCATTTCCGGGCATTACAATGATTACCTGATATCGGAACTGCGGTTCCACAAGCGTCTGCGCGGCACGGCGATCCTCACGCCCGATACGGAACGCTATGTGCTGGAGAGGATGAAGGAAGACGGCGTCGTCGGCATCCGGTTGCAGCTTGCGCGGCAGGAAAAGCTCGCCGATTTCCGCAGCGATGAATATCGCTTGTTGTTCCGCCGGGTGAGGGATCTCGGCTGGCACGTGCATGTCGCGATCGAGGGGCCCCAGCTTCCCGCCGTGCTCGATCCGCTGCTGGAAAGCGGGGTACACGTCGTGGTCGACCATTTCGGCCATCCCGATCCGAAAGCCCCGTTCGAGTGCCCCGGCTATCGCGCCATGTTGGAAGCGGTGGACAAGGGGCGCACCTGGGTCAAGCTGTCGGGCGGTTTCCGCCTTCCCGGAACCTCCGCCTGGCGCGAGGATCCGGATGGGGATCTTGAAGAATTGGCCCAATCCGTGGCCGAGCGGCTATTGGGGCAGGTGGGGACCGATCGCCTGCTGTGGGGCAGCGATGCGCCTTTCGTCGGCTACGAAAGCCGGGTGAGCTATTCCGACGTGCTGGCGAGCTATCGCCGTTGGGTACCCGACGAACGCAAGCGGGAGGAAATTTCGCGCACCGCGCTTAAGCTCTACTTCTCCTGAGAGACGCGGGAGCCCATTTGTGGCCCCGGCGTTGTTCAGCGGAAGGCTTCAGAACCCCACTGCGTCCGCGCCTTTCAGGCCCAGCATCTCGCGCGCTTCGGCGGGGGTGGCGATTTCGCGGCCCAGGGCTTCGACCACGGTGCGGATCTTCGCCACCTGTTCGGCGTTGGATCGGGCCAGCTCGCCCCGCCCGATGAACAGGCTGTCCTCCAGCCCCACGCGGACATTTCCGCCCAACAGGGCGCTCTGGGTGCAGAACTGCATCTGATGGCGCCCGGCGGCGAAGGCGGAGAACACGTAATCCTCGCCGAACAGGCTGTCGGCTATGGTGACCATATGGGCCAGGTTTCGCGGATCTGCGCCGATCCCGCCCAATATGCCGAACACCCCCTGGATCAGGAAAGGCGGGTCGATCAGCCCGAGATCGGCGAAATGGGCAAGGGTGTAGAGATGGCCGATATCGTAGCATTCGAACTCGAAGCGGGTGCCGAACTCGCGCCCCACTTCCAGCATGATCCGCTCGATATAGGCGTTGTCGTTATACATGATCCGCCCGCGCGAACCTTCGACATATTCCTTCTCCCAGCCGTGCTTCCATTCCGCCACGCGCTTGCCGGCGGCGGAAAAGTCGAAGATCAGCGGGCCCATATTGAGCGAGCAGACTTCCGGCCGGGCGGCTTTCGCCCCTTCCAGCCGGTCGTCGAGCGACATGGTCGCGCTGCCGCCGGTGGAGATGTTGATCACCGCGTCGGTCGCCTGCTTGATCCGGGGCAGGAAGGCCATGAAGTCCTTCGCCCGGGGGCTGGGGCTGCCGTCTTCCGGATTGCGCGCATGGAGATGCAGGATCGCCGCGCCTGCTTCCGCCGCGCCGATGGCGGCTTCCGCGATCTGGTCCGTGGTCACCGGCAGATGAGGCGACATCGAAGGGGTGTGGATCGAGCCCGTCGGGGCGCAGGTGATGATAACCTTTGAGTGCTTGCGCATGGAATGCCTTCCTCCTGCGCCGCGACGGGGTTCGGGATCGCGATCCTCAGAGCCCAGCGTGGCAGAGATATTTGAGGTTCTGATATTCGGCGAGGCCGTGGAGCGAGCCTTCGCGGCCCAGGCCCGACATCTTCACCCCGCCGAACGGGGCGAGCGGGGTGGAGATCAGCCCGGTGTTGATGCCCACGATCCCGCTTTCGAGATCACGGCCCACCCGCGCGATCGTGGCGGGATCGCTGGAGCAGAGATAGGCGGCAAGGCCGAAGGGCGTGTCGTTCGCCAGCTTCACCCCGTCCTCCACCGTGGCGAAGGCGATCACGCCCGCGAGCGGGCCGAAGGTCTCCTCGCGGGTGAGCAGCGCGTCCTGCTTCACCCCGCCCAGCAAGGTCGGGCGGGCGAGGCGGCCGCCCGGCGATTCGCCGCCCGCTATCAGCTCTGCGCCTTGGCCCAGCGCCTCTTCGCGGTGGGAATCGATCTTGGCGATGGCACGGCTGTCGATCACGGGGCCGATGTCGCTTTCCTCGTCGAAGCCGTCGCCGGCCTTCATCGCTGCGACCTTCGCGCCGAAGGCCTTGAGGAAGCGCTCCTCGATGCCCGCCTGCACATAGATGCGATTGGCCGCGACGCAGCTCTGCCCGCCATTGCGGAACTTGGCGACCAGCGCGGTCTCCACCGCGGTGTCGAGATCGGCATCGTCGAAGATCAGCAGCGGCGCGTTGCCGCCCAGCTCCAGGCTCAACCGCTTGATCGTGGGCGCGCAGGCTTCGGCCAGGAAGGCGCCCACCGGGGTCGATCCGGTGAAGGAGAGCTTCCGCACGATGGGGGAGGAGGTCATCACCTCCCCGATGGCCCTGGCATGGCCGGTCACCACGCTGAACACGCCCGGCGGCACGCCTGCCTCTTCGCTCAGCCTGGCGAAGGCGAGGGCGGTGAGCGGGGTCAGTTCGGCGGGCTTGGCCACCATGGTGCAGCCCGCGGCGAGGGCGGGGCCGACCTTGCGGGTGAGCATGGCGAGCGGGAAGTTCCAAGGCGTGATCGCCACGCATACCCCGATCGGCTCCTTCTCCACCATCAGGCGGCGGCCGGCTACGGGGGCGGGGATGATCTCGCCCAGATCGTGCGCGCCGGCATCGGCATAGAATTCGAGGAAACCGGCGCCGTAATCCACTTCGCCGCGCGCTTCCTTCAGCGTCTTGCCGTTCTCCAGCGTGATGAGGCGGGCGAGGTCTTCCTTGTGGCGGATCACCAGCTCGAACCACCGGCGCAGGATCGCGCAGCGTTCCTTCGTGGTGCGGCGCGCCCAGGCGGGGAAGGCACGGTTGGCGGCCTCGATCGCCTCGGCCACCTGGGCCTGGGCCACATCGGGAATCTCCCCGATCGTGCCGAGAGTGAACGGATCGTCCACCTCGATCGGCGCGCCGGAGCCATCGGCCCATTTCCCGTCTATATAGGCCTTCGAAAGCAGCAGGTCGCCGTCATCGAGTTTTCCGCGTTCGGCCGTGGGGGTCATTTCGCCTCTTCATCATCCAGGTTGGGGTTGGTGATGGGCGTATCGCTTTCGAAGAGATGCTGGAAGCGGCGATAAGTGCAAAGCCACTTTCCTTCGGGCGAGCGGACATATTTGTCGGTCGCGAGGGAGATGGTCACGGGGACGTGCGAGGGCAGGGGCGCGGTGCCGTCCGCCGCGTAGAGGAACAGGTAATTGGTCGCCTCCGCGCTGTCTGGCCCGGTGAACCGGGCGCGGAAATTGGTGAAGGCATGCACCGCCAGGCGATCGCCACGATCGGCGCGCCAGTCATAGAACTGCTGGATATTCTCCCGCCCTTCATAGGAGGCGAACTGGCCGTGGAACACCGCGTCCTCGGTATAGTAGGCGCTCGCGCCGCGGCCCTTGTTGGTGTCGATCTCGTGCCAGTAGTCGGCCAGCTGCAGCGACAGGGTCTGGTTGAGTTCGAGCAGGTCTTTATCGGCCATGATGCGCTGGTTCCTCCTCACGCGGGCGTTTCCTCAGCTCCGTGCGCTGGCACAGACCGACCGGGGCGGCTTGCCTTCACGGGAAGGATGTGTTGCGCGAAACGGCGCGGGAGGAGGGCTACCTTGTCCCTGCCGCCCGAAAGGCCCGCTCAATTCCTTGCGAACCGGCGGTAGTCGCGTGGCGCCATGCCGAAATGCTCGTGGAAGGTGCGGGTGAAATGCGCCGCGCTGTTGAAGCCCCAGGCGAAGGCGATCTCGGTCAGCGTGTGGCCGGCCCAGCTCGGATTGCGGATCTGCTTGGCGCATTCCTCCAGCCGGCGGCGGATGATGTAGCTCGACGCCTTTTCCCCGCGTCCGGCGAAGAGCGTGCGCAGATAGCGGGGCGAGATGCGCAGGCCGGCGGCGACGCTGGCGGGGGTGAGGCCGGGATCGCGCAGATTGTCCTCGATATAGCGGATCACCTCGGCCTGGCGGCTGCGCATGATTGCGGTGCTGTCCGGCTGCTCCTCGAAGCCGATCGCATAGGCCATGGAGAGCATCTCCAGCACCTGGCGGGCCATTCGCCCGTCATATTCCGAATGGAAGCCGCTTTCGAGCTGGCCGTTGAGCGCTTCCACCATGGCCGCCATGGTCCCGGTCAGCCCAACCTGCCGTTCCAGCCGCATTCCGCAATAGCGCTCCGGCGTGGGCAGGTGCTTCTTGATCAGCGCGGCATCCACCCGCAGCAGGATGATGCGGGAAGCATCGCCCAGGGTGAAGGAGTGGGGCGCGGCGCTGTCGCACAGCACGAAATCCCCTTCGCCCAGGCGTGCCTCGTTGCCGCAATGGTTCAGCACGCCCTGGCCCCGCGCCTGCAGCAGGAAGGAATAGAGCCGCGGGGCGCCGGGCGAGATGTGGCGGCGGGTCCGCTCGATATGCGCCCGATCGGCGGCCATGCTGGCGAACTGGATCGGGCCGAGCCGCCCCAGGCTGAGCCGGGCGGCGAAATCGTTGCGGTCCGCCGGGGTGAAGTCCACCCGGTTGAGCTGCTTGGAATAGAGCGTGTTCCACGCCGAAGCGCGCATCGCGGCCGGAAAGGCTTCCGTGCTGAAGGATTCCATATCGGTCTGCTCTCCCTGCTCGCGGTCTCGTCTGGCGGAACGCTGTCGCATCTTACGTTTCCCGAATTTTCCTCATGGTGGCAAGCGTTTTGCGCTGCCTATGCGCCTCCCGAAACCGCGAGATTGGCGCCCGTGACGAAGGAGGCGGCGTCGGACAGGAGATAGAGCACCGCTTCCGCGATCTCCTCCGGCTGCGCTACTCGCTGCAGCGGCACGCGCGAGGCGCCCAGCGCCTGCCGTTCCGCGCTCAGCATGTCTGTGGCGACCGGGCCGGGAGAGACGCAGTTGACGCGGATGCCTTCCGCCCCGACTTCCTTCGACAGGCCGATGGCGAAGCTGTCCATCCCGCCCTTGGAGGCCGCATACCAGACATATTCGCCGGCCGAGCCGAGCCCGGCCGCGCGGGAGGAAATCAGCACGATCGCGCCGCCTTGCCCGCCGCGCGCGGTGGACATGCGGCGCACCCCTTCGCGCGCGGCCAGCATCGCGCCGACCAGATTGACGTCGATCACCTGGCGCAGCGTATCGGCCGAAGCGTCCGCCAGCGGCGAAGGCACGCCAGTGATGCCGGTGGAATAGACCAGTGCGGAAACGGGCCCCAGCGCCGCCGCCCGGTCGAACAGGGCGACGAGATCGCCCTCGCGCGAGGCATCGGCCTGGACGGCATGTGCCTCCCCCCCTTCGGCGGCGATCCGCGCCGCCAGCTTCTCCGCCTCTTCCGCGCGGGAGGCATAGCTGAGCACCACGCGATAGCCGCGCGCGGCCGCGAGGCGCGCGACGGCGGCGCCGATACCCCGGCTTCCTCCGACGATGATGGCGACCTTGCCGGCCATGGGGTGGCTATAGCGCCGCTTCGTAGATCGCGCGCGCATCCTCTTCGGTCACCACGCGGGGATTGCGTTCCAGCAGGCGCTGCACGGTGATCGCGGCAGCGGCCATCTTGGGGATCGCATTGGCCCCGATCCCGAAACTGGAGAGCTTGCGCTCGATCCCCACGGCGGCGGAGAGCCGGTCGATTTCCGCGATGCCGGCCAGGGCGTCCGCCGTGTCGTCTCCGCTGCGCTCGACCCCCAGCGCGCTCGCCACCTCCGCATAGCGCGTGGGGGCCGCTTCCAGGTTGAAGCGCAGCACATGGGGCAGCAGCAGCGAATTGGCGACGCCATGGGCGATGTGGAACTCCCCGCCCAGCGGATAGGCCAGGGCGTGAACCGCGGCGGTGTTCACCGGCCCCAGGCACATGCCGCCCAGATGGCTCGCCCGCAGCATGGCGGCGCGGGCGGCCAGATCCGCGCCATCCCGGCAGGCGCGCTCCAGATTGCCGGCGATCAGGCGGATCCCTTCCAGCGCCCAGGCATCGACCACCGGATGGGCGAAGCGGTTGGCGTAGGCCTCGATGCAATGGGTCAGCGCGTCGAGCCCGGTGGAAGCGGTGACGGAGCGGGGCATGGTCACCGTCAGCTCCGGGTCGAGATAGGCGAAGTCGGGCACCAGATGATCGCTCACCACGCCCTTCTTGAGCTGGGCTTCCGGGTCTTCCAGGATCGCGATCGGGGTTACCTCGCTGCCGGTGCCGGCGGTGGTGGGGATGCAGGCGAGGGGCAGGGCGCGGCGGGCGAGCAGGCCGGTGCCGATCACCTCGTCGACCTGCTGCGCCCCGTCCGCCAGCGCGGCGACCAGCTTGGCCACGTCCATCGCGCTGCCGCCGCCCAGGCCGATCACGAAGCCCGCGCCGATCCCGCGTGCCGCATCCATCGCCGCGGCGAAATCGGCCAGGGTCGGCTCGGCGGCGATGGCGTCGAAGATCGCCGCCGCGACGCCCGCCTTCTCCAGCTCCGCCGCCAGCGCCCCGCTCAGCGGCCGCAGCGGTTCGGAGGAGACCACCAGCGCCGCCTTCGCCCCGCTTTCGGCCACATCCCGCGCGCAAAGCGGCAGCAGGCGGGCGCCGAAGCGCACCGTCCCCACATTCCGCAGGCTCAGCACCCTTTGGCTATCCAAGTCGGTCGTTCCTTTCCAGGTGAGTTTCCCCTCTCTGGTCCGCCGCCCGGAATATTCTTGATCGAGGCGGCAATACCCCTTGCGCCGGGCGACGGGCCCCTTCCGCACTCTCGTATTCCGCACCGCTTGCATCGTCCGCACCAGCCGCTAACCATGCCGCCGAACACGAAAAAGGAGAGGAACATGACCGGCAGGATCCGCAAGATCGCCACCGAGGAGGCCTGGAGCATCCCCGAAGTCGCCGCCGAGCTGCAGAAGGTCGCGCGCGGCCCCACCCAGAGCCTCGACAAGCTGCTGGTGAAAGGCATCTACGACGCCGCGCAGGACAGTTCCGGCTACGGCACGCATCATTTCCTCGACGGCTTGCTCGACGTGGAAGGGGAGCGGATGCGGCAGATGGACGAGCTGGGGGTGGACATGCACCTGCTCAGCCTCACCGCGCCCGGCGTGCAGATGTTCGACGCCGACACCGCCTGCGACCTCGCCAGCCTGGCGAACGACCGGCTGGCGGAGATCTGCCGCAAGCATCCCACCCGCTTCGCCGGCCTCGCCAGCTTCGCTCCGCACAGCCCGAAGCGCGCGGCGAAGGAGATGGAGCGGGCGATGAACGAGCTGAAGCTCAACGGCTTCATCGTCAATTCCCACACCTATGGCGAATATTTCGACGATCCCAAGTTCTGGCCCGCGCTCGAAGCGGCCGAAGCGCTGGACGCCTGCATCTATATCCATCCGCGCGGCGCTTCCGACACGCTCAAGGGCCCGCTGCAGGATTACGGGATGGACAGCGCCATGTGGGGCTATGGTGTGGAAGTGGGCACCCATGCGGTGCGGATGATGGCCGGCGGGGTGTTCGACGCCTTCCCCCGCCTCAAGATCTGCCTGGGCCATATGGGCGAGGCGCTGCCTTTCTGGATCTGGCGGATCAACTTCATGAACAGCCGCGCCCAGTCCGCCGGCCGCGCCCGCAAGACGGAGCGGAGCATGGCCGAGTATCTGCGCGACAATTTCGTGTTCACCACCAGCGGCGTGGAAGACCCGCTGGCGCTGCGCTACACGATCGACAAGATGGGCATCGGCAGCGTGCTGTGGGCGATCGACTATCCCTATCAGCCCATGAAGCCCGCGGTTGAGTTCATCGAAGGCTTCGAGGCGAGTGAGGAGGAGAAGCACGCGCTGTGCCACGGCAATGCCGAGCGGGTGTTCCATATTGATCCGGTGTAGTGGCCGAAAGACCGAAGTTCGTCATTGCGAGGGCTGAAAGCCCGCGGCATCCAGGGCGGCGTGCCGGGCCCGGATTGCTTCGCCGGCTCGCAATGACGGAACACGAGCGAAGTGGTTGGAAGCCGAATGACGAAGCCTGCCCCGCTCGCCGGGATCAAGGTGGTGGAACTGGCGCGTATCCTGGCCGGGCCGTGGGCCGGGCAGGTGCTGGCCGATCTCGGCGCCGAGGTGGTGAAGGTCGAGAGCCCGGAAGGGGACGATACGCGCCGCTGGGGCCCGCCCTTCGTCGAGAATGCGGACGGGTCGAGGGACGCCGCCTATTTCCACGCGGCCAATCGCGGCAAGCGCTCGGTGATCGCGGATTTCCGCAAGGAGGAAGGCCGGGCCACGGTGCGCGAGCTGGTGCGCGAGGCGGATGTGGTGATCGAGAACTTCAAGCTCGGCGGCCTCGCCAAATACGGGCTCGACTATGCCAGCCTGTCCGCGCTCAATCCGCGCCTCGTCTACTGCTCGATCACCGGCTTCGGGCAGGACGGGCCCTATGCTGCGCGCGCCGGCTACGATTTCATCATCCAGGGCATGGGCGGGATCATGGACCTCACGGGCGATCCGGCGGGCGCGCCGCAGAAGATCGGGGTGGCCTACGCCGACATCCTCACCGGTCTCTACGCCACGATCGGCATCCAGGCCGCGCTGATCCAGCGCGAGGCCACCGGGCGCGGCCAGCAGATCGACATGGCCCTGCTCGACGTGATGGTGGGCACGCTGGCCAACCAGGCGATGAACTATCTCGTCTCGGGCCAGGCGCCGAAGCGGCTGGGCAATGCCCATCCCAACATCGCCCCTTACGAGGCGTTTCCCACCGCTGACGGCTGGCTGATCCTGGCGGTGGGCAACGATGCGCAGTTCGCCCGCTTCGCCCGGCTGGTCGGGCTGGAGGAGCGGGAGGAATGGCGCAGCAATGCCGGCCGCGTGGCGGGCCGGGCGGAGCTGTCTCGCGCAGTGGCGGAGCGCACCGGGCGGTGGACGCGCGACGATCTGCTCGCCGCGCTGGAGAAGGAAGGCGTGCCAGCCGGCCCGATCAACGACGTGGCCCAGGCGCTGGCCGATCCGCAGGTCGTGGCGCGCGGCATGGTGCTGGAGATGGAGCGGGCCGACGGCAGCAGGGTGAAGGGCCTGCGCACGCCGATCCGCTTCTCCGATGCGGAGCTGGCGCTGGGCCGGGCGTCACCGGAATTGGGCGCGCCGGGACCAGAGGAGCCGGAGCGGGGCAACGGGGATTGATGCGCTTCTCCCGCCGCCGGCGGGAGAGGCAGGGAAAGGGGGGAAAAGAGGAATGAGCAAGTCGCGCCATCTGGTCGATCCGGAAATATTGGCGATGCTGGAATTGCCCGATCACGGGCTGAGCGCGGAAACGCTGGAAGAAGTGCGGGCCAACCCTTTGTTTTCTAATAAGGGGTTGCCCCCACCGCCTTTCCCGGTGAGTGAGGTCTTCGCCCCGGTGCCGGGTGGGCCCGATGTCCGGCTGCTGGTGATGAACCCGCCTTCGGAAGCCCGGTGTCGCTCCGCGATCCTCCATATCCATGGCGGCGGGATGGTGATCGGCACCGCCGACAGCGCGACCGGGGCCAAGCCCACCCTGGCGCTGGAGCATGATTGCGTGGTGGTCTCGGTCGATTACCGGCTGGCGCCCGAAACCCCCTTCCCCGGTCCGCAGGAGGACAATTACGCCGCGCTCGTCTGGCTGGCGGCCAATGCGGAAAGGCTGGGCGTCGATCCGGCGCGGATCGTGGTGATGGGCGAAAGCGCGGGCGGCGGGCTGGCCGCCGGCCTGGCGCTGATGGCGCGCGACCGGGGCGGCCCGGCGCTGGCGGGGCAGGTGCTGATCTACCCGATGCTCGACTGGCGCACCGGCGGGGCGGATGACCGCTGGGCCAACGCCCATACCGGCGAATTCGTCTGGACGCGGGCGAAGAACCGCTTCGGCTGGGAAAGCCTGCGCGGCAGCTACCAGCCCGCCGATGAACGCAAGGGCTGGTTCTCTCCCGCGCTGGCGGAAAGCCTGGCCGGCTTGCCGCCCGCCTATATCAGCACCGGCGCGCTCGACCTCTTCCTCGACGAGGATATCGATTACGCCCGCCGGCTGGTCGATGCAGGGGTGCAGGCCGAACTGCACGTCTATCCCGGCGCGATCCACGCCTTCGAACTGATCCCCGGCACCGGTCTGGCCGCCCAGGCAGCCGCCGACCTGCGGCGCGGGCTGGGCAGATTGCTGGGGTAGGCCTGGAAAATTCCTCCCTCTTCCCAGCCCCATCCGTCATTGCGAGGAGGCAAAGCCGACGCGGCAATCCAGAGTCCCACGCGACGGCCCTGGATTGCTTCGTCGGCTTTGCCTCCTCGCAATGACGGGATAGGGAGAGGGGAAGAAACACCCTT
>Ga0164243_10002182_pt1 | contig 32675 bp, 30 predicted proteins | sample OricompcompostOP_FD_108781 | JGI IMG/M metagenome (GOLD analysis project Ga0164243, IMG submission 108781) | Organic Plus compost microbial communities from Emeryville, California, USA - Original compost - Organic plus compost (OP) | ecosystem: Engineered > Solid waste > Mixed feedstock >... | reverse complement strand
CCACAAGGCGACGTGGTGCTGGGCAACCTGCCCGACAATTTGCCATCTTCACTTTTGCTGAAACGGCCCGATATCGCGGCGGCGGAACATCAGTTGCGCGGCGCTAATGCGAATATCGGCGCTGCGAGAGCGGCATTTTTCCCCAATATCTCTCTTACCGCGGCGTTCGGGACGATGAGCCTGGGGCTATCCAACCTGTTCAAATCCGGGAGCGACTATTGGTCGGTTGCGCCGTCGGCAAGCGTGCCCATTTTCGATTTTGGCCGGAATCAGGGTAATTTGCGATATGCGCGGGCCACCTATGACGCGATGCTCGCCACATATGAAAAGAGCGTGCAGACAGGCTTCCGTGAAGTAGCCGATGCTTTAGCCCGGCGTGGCACCATGACGGATCAACTGGCCGCCCAGACATCGCTCAGGGATTCTGCTCGTGTTGCCTACACATTGTCGGAGGCGCGATTCCGGGCAGGAATCGACAGCTTTTTGACAACGCTGGATTCCCAGCGCGCGCTCTATGCCGCGGAACAAAGCCTGTTGGCCACCCGATTGGCACGGACGGCCAATATGATTGAGCTTTACCGGGCCATGGGCGGAGGCTTGAAGTAGAAGCTCCCATGAACATGCATTTTTGATCGCGCGCCATGTTGGTACATAAGGTCATTGCGTCTCCGGTTGGACAGCTCAAGCTGGTGGCGAGCGACCGGGGCCTGAAAGCGGTTCTGTGGGAGGAGGCCGATCCGGCGCGCGTACCTCTGGATGCATCGAGCGAATCCGGCAGCCATCCCTTTCTGGCGCAGGCGGAAATTCAGCTTGGCCAGTATTTCGCGGGCGAGCGACACGATTTTCAACTGCCGCTCGATTTTGCGGGGACGGTCTTTCAACAGATTGTGTGGCGCGCTTTGCTCGATATTCGCTACGGCGAGACATGCAGCTATGAGAATCTCGCCCACAGGATTGGCAAGCCGACCGCTCATCGGGCGGTGGGCGCGGCAAATGGTCGCAATCCGATTTCCATCATCGTGCCCTGTCACCGCGTGCTGGGCAAGAATGGCGCCTTGACCGGTTTTGCCGGCGGGCTTGGCGCAAAGACTTATTTGCTGAATCTGGAGCGTCGTTGCAGCGACGCAGAATAGGTTTGCCGAATTTTACACGGGTGGCCGTGTGTCATAAATGCGCTCAATTTAACTACAAATAAAAGATCGCCTTTTCGGTATATTATGGCTTTCCTTGCGTGGTTTGTAACCACCCGGGGAATGCATGAATTGCGTATAATATGGTGAGCCTAGACCTAATCGGAGGTTTGAACTTTGATGCCAATTTCTGGTTGAGCACCAACCATCAGATGAGACTGGGTCATGAATCAACCGAGATTCGCGAAGCCGCTTAACGAAGCAAGCAAGGGAGCGGGATTGGGCAACCGAACGGATTTCCGCTGGGACAGGGAACCGCTGGACAGCAACCCGCCACGGGCTTTGCGTGGGGAATTTGCCCGCGCGGCCTATTTCGGAGCCTTGGCCGTTTCGGCGCGCCTTGCCGCACAATCGCTTCCCGACCCCCAACTCAGCATTCTGACCGATATCTATGTTCACGCTTCGCACCGTGTACCTTATACCGTGGCCGACGCCTCCGACATTTCTGGGTTGAAGGGGGAGCGCCTCTTCGCGCTGATAAGGCAGATGTGTTCCAAAGGTGTTTTGCGCCTTTATCGCAGGCGGATGGCAGAAGCGGAGATGGAAATGCACCTTCGCATTGACCTCATGCCCGCGAAACATGCCGAATTAAGCGGATATTTCGCACGAGCATGTCAGGAAGGCATGGCGATACCTCACGCTGTCTCGCGCTGATATGCTATACAGGGGAACAGTCCGCTGATGAATGGCGGCATGCCTCATTCATGAGAACGGAGAAAATGAGGATTTGAGCCAGGAGAGGAGCGATGAAATCGGTTCTGCTGCATATCCACGACGATCAGGGAGCGGAAAGCCGTCTTCAGGCGGCTTGTGATCTCGCCCGCGGCTGTAAGGCGCACATTCAATGCGTACAGGTTCGATCGGCGCCGGATCTTGTGGCGGCTGATATGTATGGCGGCGGCGCTTTTGCTCCCGTCATTAGCGAAGAATTGCGGGAGATCGATGACAGGCTACGCGTGCAGGTGGAAGATCGGTTAAGGCGGGAAGGGGTGAGTTGGGACTGGAGGCAGGTCGATGGTGAAACCGTCGGCGCGCTGTTGCGAGCGGCAAAGCTGTCCGACATCATCGTTGCGACCTTGCCGGAAGGGCCGCGCAAGGATTTCAAGGATCCCCTGCCGATCGTTTCCGACCTCGCGCTGGGTGGCCGCACGCCAGTTCTGGCTATGCCGCAATCGGCGAAATGCTTTAAGATGCCGGGACGCGCCCTGGTGGCATGGGATGGATCGCATGAGGCCGCGTCAGCCATCAAGGCCGCGATTCCCCTATTGCAGCGGGCACAGGATGTTCATGTGGTGACGGTGGAAGAAATCGATAAACGGGAATTTCCATCGACGGAGGTGCCGGAATATCTTTCCCGTCACGCCATCCCCGCGCAGATGCACAGTTGGTCGCGTGATGGAGAAGCGGTGGAGACGGCTCTGCTGGGCGCCATCAGCGCATTGGCGGCGGACTGGGTAGTCATGGGGGCCTTTGGTCACAGCCGCCTGCGTGAACTGGTTTTCGGCGGGGTTACGCGCCGCATGCTGCGGGATGCGCGGATACCCTTACTACTCGCTCATTGAAATTATTGGTGCGGACGGCGGGACTCGAACCCGCACTTCCAGGGGAAAGCGGATTTTAAGTCCGCTGCGTCTACCGGTTTCGCCACGTCCGCGCGCTGCTTCCCTGCGGCTTCGATGACAGGACGTCAAGCAATGCGTTCAGACATGCGCCTTGTTAAGACGTTCCCGCATTTCCTTGCCCGGTTTGAAATAGGGCACCCGCTTGGCAGAAACGGGAACCTGTTCACCCGTGCGGGGATTCCGGCCCGTTCGTGCTTCTCGCGCTCGTGTCGTGAACGCGCCGAAGCCGCGCAATTCCACCCTTCCGCCGGTCGACAGGCGATCGACAATCTCCTTGAAAAAGAGATCGACAATCCTCTCCACCTCCTGAAGGCCGAGCTCCGGATTTTCGTCTGTCAACTTCTGGATCAGTTCAGAGCGGATCATTTGGCCCTCCCGCATCCTTTTGGTTTCACCGTTTATTTTATAGAGAATCGGCAAATTGTTGACAATTGATTCATTTTATTCGTTGCGGTCCGAAAACGATACAAAAAATGCTCACCGGACATTCGGCCCGGCGAGCATTTTTTTCAATATATCAAAAGTATAAGGTTCAGCCTTCGCTTTTCGCCTTGAGCGCTTCGCCAAGGATATCGCCCAGCGATGCGCCGCTGTCCGACGAGCCATATTGTGCGACGGCCTGCTTTTCTTCGGCGATCTGAAGCGCCTTGACGGAGAAGGTCGGCTTCTTGGCCCGGTCGAAGCCGGTTACCATCGCGTCGAACTTCTGACCGATCTGGAAGCGTTCCGAACGCTGCTCGTCGCGATCGCGACCCAGGTCGCTGCGCTTGATGAAGCCAGTGGCGCCATCTTCGCCAGCCTGGACTTCCAGGCCGCCATCGCGCACTTCAAGCACAGTCACGGTAACGGTCTGGTTCTTCGACAGGCCTGCTGCAGCTGCCGAAGTGCCGCCAGCGGCCGGACCACCACGCTCAAGCTGCTTCATGCCCAGGCTGATGCGTTCCTTTTCGACATCGATGTCGAGGACCACGGCCTGAACCATCTCACCCTTGCGGTGCAGCGCCAGCGCGTCTTCGCCCGAAATGCCCCATGCGATGTCGGACATGTGGACCATGCCGTCCACATCGCCGTCGAGGCCGATGAACAAGCCGAACTCGGTTGCGTTCTTGACTTCGCCTTCGACGGTCGAGCCAACCGGGTGCTTGTCGGCGAAGCTGTCCCACGGGTTCGACTGAGCCTGCTTGAGGCCGAGCGAGATGCGGCGCTTTTCCGGATCGACTTCGAGGACGATGACTTCCACTTCCTGGCTGGTCGAAACGATCTTGCCGGGGTGGACGTTCTTCTTGGTCCAGGACATTTCGGAGACGTGGACCAGGCCTTCGATGCCCGGCTCCAGCTCCACGAACGCACCATATTCGGTGATGTTGGTGACGCGGCCCGACAGCTTCGCGCCGACCGGGTACTTGGCGGCGGCGCCTTCCCACGGATCGCTTTCGAGCTGCTTCATGCCGAGGCTGATGCGCTGCGTGTCGCGGTTGATGCGGATAATCTGCACGCGGACGGTATCGCCGATGTTGATCATTTCGCTCGGATGGTTGATCCGCTTGTAGCTGAGGTCGGTGACGTGCAGCAGGCCGTCAATGCCGCCGAGGTCAACGAACGCGCCGTAATCGGTGATGTTCTTGACCACGCCTTCGATGATCTGGCCCTCGGCCAGCGTCTGGATGAGACCGCTGCGCTGTTCGGCGCGGGTTTCTTCGAGGATGGCGCGGCGCGACACGACGATGTTGCCGCGACGGCGATCCATTTTGAGGATCTGGAAGGGCTGGGGAATGTCCATCAGCGGCGTGACGTCGCGAACCGGACGAATGTCGACCTGTGAGCCGGGCAGGAACGCCACGGCGCCGTCGAGATCGACGGTGAAGCCGCCCTTGACGCGGCCGAAGATGACGCCTTCGACGCGGGCGCTTTCGGTGAATTCTGCTTCGAGCTTGTCCCAGGCGGCTTCGCGGCGGGCGCGGTCGCGCGACAGCATCGCTTCGCCATGGGCGTTTTCGACGCGGTCGACATAGACTTCGACTTCGTCGCCGACCTTGAGGTCAGCCTTCTGGCCCGGCGCGGCGAATTCGCGCAGCGGCACGCGGCCTTCGCTCTTGAGGCCGACGTCGATGACGGCGAGGTCGTTTTCGATGCCGGTAACGGTGCCTTTGACGACGCGGCCTTCGAAGCCGCCATCCTCGCCACCGAGGGAATCATTGAGAAGCGCGGCGAAATCGTCGCGCGAGGGGAATGCCGTAGAGGCCATTAAGTCGGTCCTTCACTCATCATTGCTGGCCAATCGGTTGTGTCCGATGGTCTTTGGCCAAACTGCCCATGCCGCCGAACGCGCCACAGGCATCCGCGGGACATGGCGTGCGGACGCACAGGCGAGAAAAGCGAAAAGGGCGCGCGGAAGCACCGCACGCCTTGACGGGTCAGACCTTACCGGCGACCTTCAAGCTGAGCATCCACAAGCGCGATGGCCTGCCGGATGGCCGCTTCTATAGTCAAATCGCTCGTATCTAGCAAGTCCGCTCCGTCCGCCATGCGGAGCGGGGCGTGATCGCGGCTCATGTCCCGCGTGTCGCGCGCCTGGATGTCGGCGATCAGGCTGTCCATATCAGGGTGGCCGCCATGGGCCAGGGCGTCGTCATAGCGGCGGCGGGCCCGCACATGGACGCTGGCGGTCACGAAGATCTTGGCGTCCGCGTCGGGCGCGATGACCGTGCCGATATCCCGCCCGTCCAATATCGCGCCGCCCGGCTGCGTGGCGAAATCGCGCTGGCGCTGGACCAGCGCCTGCCGAACGCCTGGATGAACGGAAACGCGCGAGGCGAGCGATCCCACCGCTTCGCTGCGCAGGGCCGGATCGTCGAGAAGGGGGGCGTCGAAATCACAGGCCGCCAGCGCGTCGGCCTCGTGATCGGGATCGCCGCCCGCCTTCAGAACGGAAAGCCCGACCGCCCGATAGAGCAGCCCGGTATCAAGGCAGGGCAATCCATAGTGGCGGGCAAGCGCCCTGGCGATCGTGCCCTTGCCCGAAGCGGCGGGGCCGTCGACGGCGATAATGGTCATGCCATCGCTCTCAGGGAGTGGAGCAGGGCGGTGAAACCGGGAAAGCTCGTCGCCACCGGCCGCATATCGTCGATGGTGACGCCTTTCGCCGATACGAGGCCGGCGATGGCGAAACTCATGGCGATGCGGTGGTCCAGCCGGGTGGCGATGGGGCCGCCTCCCATAAGCGGCGTGCCGCCGCTTCCTTCGATGATGATGCCGTCTTCCAGTTCTTCGACGGAGACGCCGATGGCGCGCAGACCGGCGGCCATGGTGGCGATGCGGTCCGATTCCTTGACGCGCAACTCTTCCAGGCCGCGGAAGACGCTGCGTCCCTCCGCCAGCGCCGCCGCGATGAACGCTACCGGATATTCGTCGATCATCGATGGCGCGAGCGCCGGGTCCGGTTCGATGCCCTTGAGGCTGGAGGCGCTGACGATCAGGTCGCCGACCGGTTCGCCGCCGACTTCGCGCGCATTCTCCACGACGATATCGCCGCCCATGTCGCGCAGCAGGTCGATCAGCCCCGCGCGAGTCGCGTTGAGGCCGACATTGGCGATGAAGATGCGCGAACCGGGCACCAGCAGGGCCGCCACCATGGGAAAGGCGGCGGAGGAGGGATCGCCGGGCACGATGATGGACTGCGGCCGCAGTTCCGCTTCGCCGCGCAGGGTGATGATGCGCGTGCCGTCGCCCTCGATCTCCACGTTCAGTTCCGCGCCGAAGCCCTTGAGCATACGCTCGCTATGATCCCGGGTAGGAATGGGTTCCACGATGCGCGTGATGCCCGGCGAGTTGAGCCCCGCCAGCAGGATGGCCGATTTGACCTGCGCCGATGCGACGGGAAGGCGATAGTCAAGCGGCACGGCGGGGCACAGGCCGCGCATGGTCAGGGGCAGGCGGTCGCCGGGGCTGGCCGTGAAGCGCGCGCCCATGCGGGAAAGCGGCTCGGTGACTCGGCCCATCGGCCGCTTGCTGAGCGAGGCGTCGCCGGTGAAGGTCGCGGTGATGGCATGGCTGGCGATCAGGCCCATGAGCAGACGGGTGGACGTGCCGCTGTTGCCCATGTCGAGCGCGGACTGCGGCTGGAGCAATCCGCCCACGCCGACGCCATGGACATGCCAGATGCCGCTATCGGCGCGCTGGATGTCGGCGCCCATGGCGCGCATCGCGGCGGCGGTGGCCAGCACGTCCTCGCCCTCCAGCAGCCCCTCGATCCGGCTTTCGCCGACGGCGAGGGCCGACAGCATGAGGGAGCGATGCGAAATGCTCTTGTCTCCCGGCACGGTGACGGAGCCGGCCAGCGGAGGCGCGGCGGTGAAGGTCATGGGGGCGGGCTGGTCTGAGGAAGCGGTCACATGCAATCCGTTACAAGGATAAGGAAAAAAATGCGCCCGGCTTTTGACAGCGCGGTTCCGCTATGGCAAGGCGCCCGACGCTTCGCGGGCGACGTTGTCGCGCCGCGTGATTTCTATTTGAGCACTTTCGAAGAAGGACAAGGCCGGACATGGTCAAGGCTGAATGGGGCACGAAGCGTACCTGCCCGAAATGCGCCACGCGCTTCTATGACCTGGGCAAGGACGACCCGGTCACCTGTATCAACTGCGGCAACGCCTGGGAACCCGAGCCGGTGCTCAAGTCGAAGCAGCCGCTGCCTTATGAGGAAGCGCCCAAGAAAGTCATCGAAACCGCCGATGGCGAGTTGGAAACGGCCGATGACGATCTGGATCTGGATCTGGACGTCGATGACGACGGCGATTCGCCGGACAATGATGTCGATCTGGGCGGCGATGACGACCTTGGCGTCGACGCCGCCAAGGACAGTGGCGACGACGACAACTAAGTGATTTTTGCACTTGCCAATGGGACCGCTGCCCTCTAGAGGCAGCGCTCCCAAGACGCTGCTTCCCAGGCGGCGTTTCGAAGATGGGAACGGGGCCTTAGCTCAGCTGGGAGAGCGCCTGCATGGCATGCAGGAGGTCAGCGGTTCGATCCCGCTAGGCTCCACCATCTTACTATTTCAAAGTCAGCCGGTTGACCCCAAGCGTTCGATCCTTGGGCTGCATCGGATGGGGCCTTAGCTCAGCTGGGAGAGCGCCTGCATGGCATGCAGGAGGTCAGCGGTTCGATCCCGCTAGGCTCCACCAGGCTTCCCCTTACATCGGTTCATCAAATCGTGGTGGCCATGCCGTCTTGCCTATCCGTGCGGAGCTTATTGAGGGGCCCGTGAAGCGCCGGCTCTCATATTTGGAGAGAGGAGTGGGAATTGCCGGCCACGACCATGTCCCATCCTGCAAAAATATGCGAAGTTAAGCCTCAGGACTTCTATTTGGCGGGCCTCGCCGGGGTAACGCATCCTTCCCGGCGCATTCCTGTAAGGTCAGGCCGGGTTGACGAAGCTGTCCATCACCCGCTTGCGTCCCGCGGTTTCGAAGTCGATTTCCAGCTTGTTGCCCTCGATCTCCGCCACTGTCCCATAGCCGAATTTCTGGTGGAAGACCCGCAGTCCCACCGCCATGTCGTCCCGTCCCTTGTTGCCCAGCGAAACGGCTGAAGCGCGGGCCTCCACGATTCGCACCGGCTCGCGCGTGAATTGTCCGCTTTGCTGGGCGCGCTGCCAGCCCGGACCACGGCCGGTCCCGCGCTGCACATCGGCGAAGGGATCGGCCCGCTCCGACCAGTTGGCGCGCCAGAGCGACGCGCCGCCCGCCATGCTGCTTTCCTCCTCCACATGCTCGCCCGGCAATTCGCCGACGAAACGGGAAGGGATGGAACTGGTCCACTGGCCGTAGATGCGGCGGTTCGCGGCGTGGAAGATGACGCACCGCCTGCGCGCGCGCGTGATTGCGACATAGGCGAGGCGGCGTTCCTCCTCCAGCGCGTTGAGTCCCCCTTCGTCGAGCGCGCGCTGCGAAGGGAACAGCCCCTCTTCCCAGCCCGCAAGGAAGACCGTGTCGAACTCCAGCCCCTTGGCGGCGTGGATGGTCATGATCGTGACCTTGCGTTCTTCCGCCTGCGCCTCATTGTCCATGACCAGCGACACATGCTCAAGGAACGCGCCCAGCGTCTCATATTCCTCCATGGCGCGCGTGAGTTCGTTGAGGTTTTCAAGCCGTCCCGCGCTTTCGGCCGTGCGTTCAGCCTGGAGCATCGCGGTATAGCCGCTTTCGTCGAGGATCTGGCGGGCGAGTTCCGCATGGGGAAGCTGCGCCGCCCGGTCGCGCCAGCGGGCGAGATCGCCGATGAACGCCCCCAGCGACCGGCGGGCCTGCGGCGTCATCTCGTCCGTGTCAAGGATGCGGGCGGCGGCGAGCGCAAGGGGGATGGCTTCGGCCCGTGCGAGGCGGTGAAGCTTCTCCACGGCCTTGTCGCCCAGCCCGCGCTTGGGGACGTTGACGATCCGTTCGAAGGCAAGATCGTCGGCAGGCTGGTTGACGAGGCGCAGATAGGCCAGCGCATCCCGGATTTCAGCCCGCTCATAGAAGCGGAAGCCGCCCACGATCCGATAGGGCAGGCCGATCTGGATGAAGCGGTCTTCAAATTCGCGGGTCTGGTGCTGGGCGCGGACGAGGATGGCGACGTCGTCCAGCGAGCCGCCGTTGCGTTCCACCGCCTCGATCTCGTCCCCGACGCGGCGGGCTTCTTCCGGGCCGTCCCAGACACCGATAACCCGGACTTTCTCCCCCACGTCGATGTCGGTCCAGAGCGTCTTGCCGAGGCGGTTGCCGTTTTCCGCGATCACGCCCGACGCCGCGCCCAATATGTGCGGCGTCGAACGGTAATTCTGTTCCAGCCGGACGATCTTCGCGCCGGGGAAATCCTTCTCGAAACGCAGGATATTGGCGACTTCCGCGCCACGCCATGAATAGATCGACTGGTCGTCGTCACCCACGCAGCAGATATTCTTGCGCTGCTGGGCCAGCAGGCGGAGCCAGAGATACTGGCTGCTGTTGGTGTCCTGATATTCGTCCACCATGATATAGCGGAAACGCTGCTGATACTGCTCCAGCACGTCGCGATGGCGTTTCAGGATCGTCAGCACATGCAGCAGCAGATCGCCGAAATCGCAGGCGTTGACGTCCCGCAGACGGGCCTGATAGGCTGCGTAGAGCTTTTGCCCCTTGCCATGGGCATAGGCTTCGCTTTCGCCCGCGCCGACCTCTTCGGGCGTCAGGCCCTTGTTCTTCCACTGGTCGATCAGGCCGCCGAGCTGGCGGGCAGGCCAGCGCTTCTCGTCGATGCCCTCCGCCTGGATAAGCTGCTTCATCAGGCGCAACTGGTCGTCGGTATCGAGGATCGTGAAATTGGATTGCAGGCCCACAAGCTCCGCATGGCGGCGGAGCATCTTCGCCGCGATGGCATGGAAGGTGCCGAGCCAGGGCATACCCTCTACCGCCGGCCCGATCATCCGGCCCACGCGCTCGCGCATCTCGCGAGCCGCCTTGTTGGTGAAGGTGACGGCGAGGATTTCGGATGGCCATGCGCGCCGCGTGGCGATGAGGTGGGCAAGGCGCGCGGTCAGCGCCGCGGTCTTGCCCGTACCCGCGCCGGCGAGGACGAGCACCGGCCCTTCGGTCGTCAGAACCGCTTCGCGCTGCGGCGCATTCAGCCCCTGTAGATAGGGGGGGTCGGTGGGCGAGGGAGCGGCTGGCGTCATGGAGTGAACAACTAGGGTGCGTGGGATGAAGGAGCAAGGGACGGCCCTTGCGGTGACTGGCGAATTATGAGAACAAAAAGAGAATCATGCAAGGAGAAAGGCCCATGGCCACGGGACGATGCCAGTGCGGCGACATCCGCTACGAAGCGCGGGGAGCGCCGGTGCACAGCGCGCTCTGCCACTGCGCCGACTGCCGCCGGAGCGCGGGCGCGCCGATGGTGGGATGGGCATTGTTCGCCCAGGCGGAGGTGACGATCAGCGGCCAGCCGGTGCGCTATCAATCTTCGGAAGATGCGACGCGGCATTTTTGCGGCCGGTGCGGAACGGGGCTGTTCTATACCAATCCGGCGATCTTCCCCGACATGATCGATATCCAGACCGGCACGCTGGACGATCAGTCGCTGTTTCCGCCCATGGCGCACATCCAATATGCGGAAGCCGCCCCCTGGATGGAAAGCGCGCATGACCTCCTCAAATTCGATCGCTTCCCTGCGGGTTGAGGGCAGGCCGCATTTGATGGCGCCTGAGCAACGCTTCGTCGCCATGGCCGGAACGTCAGCGTCATGATTCCGGTTCTTGATCCGCCCGAATAGCAGAACGGGGCGACATGAGAACAAGGAAGGATGATCCTGATGAAACCGATGATGCTGGCAGCCGCCGCCATGATGTCCGTCGCCGCCGCGATGACCGGCGGAGCGATCGCGCAGGACACGCCCATGACGGCGGCTCCTCCTCCGCCTCCGGCCGATCCCAATGCGGGTCAGCCCACGGGTTCCGTGCCGCCCGGTGAGGACATGCAGCCCGCGCCCGCCGGGGTTCCCAATGACCCCAGCGCGCCCGTCGGTTCATCCGCCAATCCCGTGACGACGGGCGGCAATATGACGCCGCCTCCAACCGATGCGAAGGATTATCCGGTTTGCAGCAGGACCGTGCAGGATAGCTGCATCAATCCGGGTGATGCGAGAAAGGTGAAGAAGGCGCGCAAGCCGCGGTGATCGGACTATCCGGGCCAGGTGGGAGGCGATGATCGCCGCCTGCCCGGCCCGATCCATTGTTGTCGTTCGCGAGGACGGCTATCCTTCGATCCGAAGCAGGGTGAGGCGCGCTTTCCCTATGTCGCGCGTGGTTTCCACCGTGAAGCCCTTGACTTCCACATCCTCGCGCCGGTCCGTTTCGATGCTGATCCACGTGGCGGGGCCGGTCCACCCCAGACGGTGAAGCTTGTCCAGCGCCACCACGCCCGCACCCGTGCCATAGGGCGGGTCCATGAAGATCAGGTCCAGCGGCGTGCTCGCCAGACCGAGCGAAAGGACGCTGCTCTGGCGGATGTCGGGGCGGACGCCCAGCCGGTCGCCATTGGCGCGGATCGAGTCGATGGCGGCGCGATCCTGCTCCACGAAAAGGCAGCTTGCCGCGCCGCGCGAGAGCGCCTCGAATCCGAGCGCGCCGGACCCGGCGAAGAAATCGCCGACCGCCAGCCCCTCGAACGATCCGAGACGGCTCAAGAGTATCGAAAAGAGGGTTTCGCGGGTACGGTCCGCCGTAGGGCGTGTGGCGTCGCCCTTCGGAGCGGCAAGGGGGCGTCCGCGCCACTGTCCTGCGATGATTCTCATGATTCCAGTTTCCGTGTTGCTGCTGCTGTGTGAAAGATCGGGCGGCGGACGTTGCGCAGGCCTCTTCCGCCGTGCCGGCTAGGCTGATTCAGCCCTTCGTCCCCTTCAAGCTTTTGCGGAAGAGGATGAGGTCGTGCTGCCGCACCTCCTCCACCGCTCCGGAGGCCAGCTCGCCCAGATGGAAAGGGCCATAGCTGGTGCGGATCAGGCGATTCACCTGAAGGCCCAGATGCTCCAGCACCCGGCGGACCTCGCGGTTCTTGCCCTCCGTCAGGGTCATTTCGATCCATTGGTTGCGGCCGGTTCGGCGCTCCAGATTGGCTTCGATCTGGCCGTAGCGGATGCCGTCTATCTCTATCCCCTCGAACAGGTCTTCCAACTGGTTCTGGCTGACTTCGCCGAAGGCGCGGGCGCGATAGGTGCGGGGGACGCCCGTGGCGGGCAGTTCCATCTGACGCTTGAATTCGCCATCGGTGGTGAGGAGCAGCAGCCCTTCGGTCGTCATGTCGAGCCGCCCGATCGGCATGACGCGCGGCAGGTCGGCTGGCAGCTTGTCGTAGATGGTGGGGCGTCCCTTCGGATCGCGCTCCGTGGTCAGGAAACCCGACGGCTTGTGGAACAGGAAGAGGCGCGTGGGCGCAGGCTGATTCACCGGCACGCCGTCGACCGTCACGCCATGCAGCGAGGCGAGCAGGGTCGCGGGCGTGGCGACGGCCTCGCCGTTCAGCGCGATGCGGCCTTCCGCGATCATCCGCTCGATTTCGCGGCGGGACGCCACGCCGGCGCGGGCGAGCAGCTTGGCGATGCGCTGCGGTTCCGCTTTGCCGCCGGCGCTGGCGGCAGCGCGGGCCGGGTGCGGATTGGCGGCGTGGGGAGCCGCTGCCCTGGGTTTGCCGGGAGCAGGACGGGGCGAACGCGGGCCGGTGCGCGCGCGACCGTCGCCGGGCTTTTGAGCGCCGGAGCGCGGCCGGTGGCGCGGTCCTGATTTTTTTGGCGGTTCCACGGCTCAATTCCTTTTCGCGGCAACTGGCTCTCCCCATATCGGGAGAGTGCCGGCAATGTGACGAACGGTGCCGAGCGGGCGCTTGCGCGAGGCTGGATGGCCTGCGGGACGGAAACCAAGCGCATGGGCGCGGCGTTGGTTGGCACATGGCGCAAACGGGGCAGGTCGGCAAATGTTTTTCGGGCTGGTCAAAGGGGAAAAGACGGCGGCGGGCCGGGGACGCGCGATCCGCACGGTGCTGGTGGTCGAGGACGAGCCGCTGGTTGCCTTCGACAATGAACATGCGTTGCGTCAGGCGGGTTATCGGATCGCGGCGACCGTCGATGATTATGACCATGCGGTCCGGGTGATGGATGGGGAGGATGTCGACCTCGTTATCGCGGACGTGACCCTGCATGGGGAAAAGACCGGGATCGATGTTGCCCGCCGTGCGCATGAAAGGGGAGTGCCGGTCCTTTTCGTGACGGGCGCCTGCCCCGCCCATGTGCGCCATCTGGCCGTCGGCTGCCTTGCCAAGCCTCACGATCCGCGTGCGCTGGTGGCCTCCATCCGCACGATCGACCGGGTGCTGCGCGGACGCGGGGCGACGCGATTGCCGTTGGGGTTGAGGCTGTTTGCCGAAGCGGTCTGACGCCAAGCGGCTTGTTTCCCATATTTTTGTCCATATGGTGCCCCGACACGCGCAAGATCGGGGGACGAATGACGGACATAGCGCAGGGCACCGGAAGCTGGCTGGACGCCGTGAAGCCCTATGCCGAAAAGGCGCCGTTGGCCGCTCTTTTCCTTGGCATCTCATCGGGGTTCCCCTTCGCCATGATCGGCGCCAATCTGGCATCGCGGCTGGCGCAGGATGGAATCGACAAGAAAAGCGTGACGGCGTTCAGCCTCGTCCTGCTGGCCTATAACCTCAAATGGCTGTGGGCCTGGGTGATCGAGGGCGTGAAGCTGCCTCTGTTGCACCGGCTAGGCCAGCGGGTGTCATGGATGCTGCTGGCGGGTGTGCTGGTGATGGCGGCGGTCGTCAATCTGGCGCTGGTCGATCCGGGCGCGGACCTCATGGCGACGGTGCGGGCGGCGATCCTGCTGGGGATCGCGGGCGCGACCTTCGACATCATCATCGACGGTTATCGCATCGAGATATTGACGCCCGAACAACTCGGCATCGGCGCGGGCATGTCGCAATATGGCTGGCGCATCGGCGCGGCGGCGGCGGGCGCGGTGGGATTGGTGGTCGCGCAGCATTGGGACTGGACGACCGCCTATATCGTCTGCGCGCTCTTCGCGCTGCCCGCGATGCTGGCGGCGCTGATCGTGGGCGAGCCGGAACGGCATAAGGAGATTGCGGGCCGCAAGAGCAGCGGCGAACTGGTGCAGGCGATTATCGGACCGTTCGTGGATTTCTTCCAGCGCAAGGGCGCGCTGCTCGTGCTGCTGTTCATCCTGGTGCACAAGATCGGGGATACGCTGGCGAACCTGACCTTTCGCCTCCTGTTCAACGATCTGGGCTACAGCAATGACGAGATTGCGATCTATGATGTGGGCGTCGGGTTCTGGGCGCTGCTGGCGGGGATTTTCGTGGGCGGCGTCCTCTATGCACGGTTGGGGTTGAAGCGGTCGGTGCTCATCAGCCTCATCCTGATGGCCGTTTCCAATTTCAGTTTCGCGGCGCTGGCGGCGGCGGGGAAGAGCAATATCGGCATGGCGGGCGCGATCGGCTTCGAGAATTTCGCGAGCGGCATCGGCGGCGTGGCGGTCGTCGCCTATTTCTCGGCGTTGTGCGACCTGCGCTTCACGGCGGCGCAATATGCGATGATTTCGGCGGCGGCGAGCATCGTCGGGCGCTTCCTGACCGGGACCACCGCTGGCGCGATGATCGAGCGGTTCGGCTATGTCGACTTCTATCTGCTGACGACCGTGGCGGCGCTGCCGGGCATCGTGCTGTTCTGGCTGATGATGCGCGCCGGGCTCGTCGAAACGAGCGTCGGCAGCGCGGCGAGCGACGAAGGCGGTCAGCGCACGGCGTAGAGGTCGAGCGGGCGGCCGAGATCCGCATGAGCCTGCGCAACGGCCTGAAGGCAGGTGAGCGCGCCAAGGGCGTCATCGCTGCCCAGCAGGGAGGAGAGCTGCTCATAGGCTTCATGGGGCGCGCGCAGGGCATTGCCGATGGCCTCCATCGTCAGCGCCTCGTCGGCGGTCATGCGGGCGCAGCAGCAGGGTGCGACCATGATCTTGCGGCTCGACGCCCGCGCCAGTTCCAGCATCATCGCCCGCATCAGGATCAGCGGCCGGCGATAGCTGCGCCCGAAAGCGCCCAGCATGGCATTGGCGGCGTGGGCGTCATTGACCCCCGCGCTCGCCATGCGGCGCAATATGAAGAGAAACAGGCGGTTGCCATAGCCTCCCGGAAGGGGCCGGGACAGGTCGACGGACGGGGACTCTCCATATGCCATGTTGTGCGCCTTTCTCTGATAGCGAGGTGCATGTTACGCTATTGAGAATGAATCGCAATACTAATCAGTCAGGAAATTGCCCATTCGCCCGTAAAATTTCTCCAGCGAGATAGAGCGAGCCTGCTATCAGCAGCTTGGAGCCGGCTTCGCGCGAGGACGCGATAGCGGCGATGGCTTCGTCCGGCGTATCGTGGGCGGTGCAGTCTATGCCCCAGCGCGCCGCCACGGCGGCAAAGCGTTCGGGCGGATGATGCTCATGCCCCTTGACCGGCAGGGCATGGATGTGCGCCACCTGCCCTGCGAAGGGAGCGAGATAGGCATCCAGATCCTTGTTGGCGAGCATTCCGATGATGAGGTGAAGCCGCCGCCCCTCCAGACGATCAGGCGTGAAGAAAGCGCTGATGGCCTCGCCCGCGCCCGCATTATGGCCGCCGTCCAGCCACACCGTCGCGTCGTCGGGCAGCGGAGCCACCAGGGGGCCGCGATCCAGGCGTTGCAGCCGTGCGGGCCAATGCGCCCAGAGCGGAGCGGCCTTCAACGCGGCTTCGCTGACAGGCACGGCCTGCTGATGGCGCAGCATGGCGAAGGCGAGCGCGGCATTTTCCACCTGATGCGCGCCGGACAGGCGGGGAAGGGGCGTGTCTATCCGCCCTTTGTCATCGCGATAATGGAGGCGGTCGCGATAGGGCGCGGCATCCCAGTCCGTGCCCATGGCGAACCAGGTCGTGCGCGCGCGCATGGCTGCGTCGATCATCACGGGGAAAAGCGATTCGGGGTAGCGCTGGGTGACGAGAGGCGCGGAGGATTTCGCGATAGCCGCCTTTTCCGCCGCGATTTCCCGAAGGCTGTCGCCCAGGAACGCCTGGTGATCGATGCCGAGCTGAGCGATGCCGCAGGCAACCGGATCGGCGATCACATTGGTTGCGTCGAGTCGGCCGCCAAGGCCCACTTCGATGATGGCGGCGTCGGCGGGATGCTCCGCGAAGGCGAGGAGGGCGGCGGCGGTGGTCACTTCGAAGAAACTCGCGCCGATCCCTTCGGCCACGTCCAGCACGCGCTCCAGATAGCGGGCCAGCATGGGGGCGTCGATCAACTGGCCCGCGATGCGAATCCGCTCGTTGAAGCGGACGAGGTGCGGGGAGGTGAAGACATGCACGCTCCTGCCGTCTGCCTCCATCGCGGCGCGGAGGAAGGCGCAAGTCGATCCCTTGCCATTGGTGCCCGCCACATGAAAGACCGGCGGCAGCGCCCGATGAGGATCGCCGAGGCGGTGGAGCAGGCGGGTGATCCGGTCGAGGCCCAATATGTCCGCGCCGGGCGACAGGGTGGTCAGCCGGTCCAACTGGGCCTGGACCTGCGGATCATCGGAAACGGCGTGATCGGCCATGGCGCGTTCCCTGTTCGTGCGGTCGAAGCTCAGGCGGCGGCGCGCGGCGTCAGATAGGTGATGACCCGCGCCAGCGTCTCGCGCAGGTCGCGGCGGTGCACGACCATGTCGAGCATCCCGTGATCCAGCAGATATTCGGCGCGCTGGAATCCTTCAGGCAGCTTTTCACGGATGGTGCTTTCGATGACGCGCTGGCCCGCAAAGCCGATCAGGGCGTTCGGCTCGGAGATCTGGATATCGCCCAGCATCGCGTAGCTGGCGGTGACGCCGCCGGTCGTCGGATCGGTCAGCACGACGATATAGGGCAGGCCCGCCGCGTGCAGCTTCCGGATGGCGACGGTGGAGCGCGGCATTTGCATGAGGGACAAGATGCCCTCCTGCATCCGCGCGCCGCCCGCCGCCGTGAAGATCACATAGGGGCATTTGTGGCCGATGGCTTCGTTGATGCCCTGGATGAAGGCCGCGCCCACGCCCATGCCCATGGAACCGCCCATGAAGGCGAAGTTCTGGACGCCCATCACCACCGGAATATCCTCGATGGCGCCGCGCGCGTTGATGAGCGCTTCCTGATCGCCGGTCGAATGACGGGCGGCCTTGATACGGTCGGGATAGCGTTTGGAATCGCGGAACTTGAGCGGGTCTTCCTGTACCGGCGGCGTGGGCAGCAGAATGAAGCCCGCGTCCAGGATCTGCTCGAACCGTTCGGACGGGCCGATGCGGCCATGATGGTCGCAGCGCGGGCAGACGGAGAGGTTTTCCTCCCACTCCTTGATGAACACCATTTCAGCGCAGGAAGGGCATTTGTGCCACAGCGTTTCGGCGGTGGTTTCCTTCTTCGCGATAAAGGGGATGGCGTTGCGAACGCGGTTGATCCAGCTCATGCGGCTGTCTCCCGTGACTTGGCGGTGAGCGCACCGCGCAGGGCGGCGACGAATTCCTGGACGAAGGGTGCGGCGGCGTCGCCATGCGACCCGATGATGTCGACGATGGCCGATCCGACGACCACGCCGTCCGCAACGCGGCCGATGGCAGCCGCCTGCTCCGGCGTCCGCACGCCGAAGCCCACCGAAACGGGTAGGTCGGTGGCGGCCTTGAGGCGGGCGACGGCCTGCTCGACGGCGGCTTGCGCGGCCTGCTGCTTGCCTGTCACGCCCGCGACAGAGACATAATAAAGAAAGCCGCTGGCGCCGTCGAGGACGGCGGGCAGGCGCGCCGCGTCGGTGGTCGGCGTCGCGAGCCGGATGAGGTGGACGCCCGCCGCGCGCAGGGCGGGGCCGATCTCCGCATCTTCCTCCGGCGGCACGTCGACGCAGATCACGCCGTCCACGCCCGATGCCTTGCACTGATCCGCGAACCAGTCCGGCCCGCGCACCAGCATCGGGTTGGCATAGCCCATCAGGACCACCGGCACGTCGGGATGGCGCGCGCGGAAAGCGGTGGCGATGGCGAAGATATCCTTCGTCTTCGTGCCTGAACCCAGGCTGCGGAGATTGGCGAGTTCGATCGCGGGGCCGTCCGCCATCGGATCGGTGAACGGCATTCCCAGCTCGATCACATCCGCGCCGCCCGCGACCAGCGCGTCGAGGATGGCTCCTGTATCGGCGGCTGTCGGATCGCCCGCCGTGACGAACGTGACAAGCGCTGCGCGGCCCTGCGCCTTGCAGGCGGCGAAGCGGGCGGACATGCGGTCGGCGCTCATATCTCGACCCCCAATGCCTGCGCCACGGTGAAGATGTCCTTGTCCCCCCGGCCGGAGAGATTGACGACGAGCAGCTTGTTCGTGTCCAGCGTCGGCGCGACCTGCTCGGTAGCGGCGATGGCGTGGGCGGATTCGAGCGCCGGGATGATGCCTTCGAGCGCGGAGAGGCGCTGGAAAGCGGAAAGCGCTTCGCCATCGGTGACGGGCATATATTTGACCCGGCCGATTTCATGGAGCCAGCTATGTTCTGGCCCGATGCCGGGATAGTCGAGTCCCGCCGAGATGCTGTGCGCCTCGGTGATCTGCCCGTCCTCGTCCTGGAGCAGATAGGTGCGGTTGCCGTGCAGCACGCCGGAGGAGCCGCCCGTCAGGCTCGCGGCGTGCTTGCCGTCCAGCCCTTCGCCCGCCGCCTCGACGCCGATCATGGCGACGTCCGCGTCATCGAGGAAGGGATGGAACAGGCCGATGGCGTTGGAACCGCCGCCCACCGGCGCGATCAGCATGTCGGGCAGGCGGCCTTCGGCTTCCATGATCTGCTCGCGGGTTTCTTTGCCGATCACCGACTGGAAATCGCGGACCAGCTCGGGATAGGGGTGCGGTCCCGCCGCCGTGCCGATGATGTAGAAGGTGTCGTGGACGTTCGCGACCCAGTGGCGCAGCGCTTCGTTCATCGCGTCCTTGAGCGTCTGCGCGCCGGACATCACCGGGATCACCTCCGCGCCCAGCAGCTTCATGCGGAACACATTGGGCTGCTGCCTCGCCACGTCCTTCGCGCCCATGAAGATGGTGCATTGGAGGCCGAAGCGCGCCGCCACGGTCGCGGTCGCCACGCCATGCTGGCCCGCGCCGGTTTCCGCGATCACGCGGGGCTTGCCCATGCGGCGGGCGAGCAGCACCTGGCCGACGCAGTTGTTGATCTTGTGCGCGCCGGTGTGATTGAGTTCCTCGCGCTTCAGGTAGATTTTCGCGCCCTTGCCCTGCGGGGCTTGCGCGCGCAGCGCCTCGGTCAGGCGTTCGGCATAGTAAAGCGGGCTGGGGCGGCCGACATAATGTTTGAGGAGGTCGGCAAATTCCGCCTCGAACGCCGGGTCCTGCCGCGCGTCCTTGTAGACCTTTTCCAGTTCAAGGATCAGCGGCATCAGCGTTTCGGCGACATAACGGCCGCCGAACGATCCGAAATGGCCGCTCGCGTCGGGCTGGGAGCGGAGGGAGTTCTGAATGGTCATGATAGCTCAGCCGCTTTGCAGAAGGCGACGATCTTGTCCACATCCTTGATGCCCGGCGCGCTTTCCACGCCGGAAGAAACGTCGACCAGAGGCGCGCGGGTGATGGCGACGGCCTGCGCGACATTGCCGATGGAGAGGCCACCCGAAAGCCCCCATGGCGCGCCGATGGACGCGCCGCGCAACAGCGTCCAGTCGAAGCGAAGGCCCATGCCGCCGGGCAGGGCGGCGCCTTCGGGCGTCTTCGCGTCGAAAAGGAGGAGGTCTACCGCGCCCGCATAGGCTTCGGCGGCGTCGATATCCGCGCTGGTCTTCACCGAAATGGCCTTCCAGACTGGAATGCCGAAGCGCGCACGGACGGCGGCGGCGCGTTCGGGCGTTTCCTTGCCGTGGAGTTGCAGCGCGGTGAGGGCGTTGGTGGCGACCAGCGCCGCGATGGTTTCGTCCGCTGGGTCGGCCACCACGGCCACGCGCCCGACATGCGGCGGCACGAGAGCCGCGAGCGCGCGAATCTGCTCCGCCTCGACATGGCGGGGGCTTTTCGGGAAGTGGACGAAGCCCAGGTGCGATGCGCCCGCCCGCACGGCGGCGCCCACCGTGTCAGGCGTTGAAAGGCCGCAGATCTTGATTGCGAGTCGGGACATGGGAGCGGCTTTAGACCCGATGCACGCGCAAGTCACATGGCCCGCGCGACAGGTTGGGTCAGGTCCATGTCATGCAGGGCGAGCCATTGGTCGGCATGGTCGATGCACGCCTGCCCCAGGAAGCCGTCGATGCTGTCGAGCAGGACCGCGTCGTCCATTTCGGCCGGATCGAGCGGGGGGTGCCAGTGCAGGCGGAACTGCACGCCCTTCTCCCGTGCAAGATAGAAGGGCAGGAACCGCGCATTGCTGCGGCGGGCAAGGCGCAGGGCAATGGAGAGATTGCCGGATGCCCCGACGTCCCGGCCAAGGCGCGGGAAGGCGACCTGCATGTCGCGCCGTTCGTCGATCAGCATGTAGAGCATCGCGCGGTCGCTGTCCGACAGGTGCCGCACGATGGCGCGGGCCGCCCCGCCGCCGGTGATGGCCTCCCCCATATAGCTTTGGCGGGCGCGCTGGAGCATTTTCGCCTGCACCGGATCGGCGGGCGGGTCATAGACGCCCAGCGGGGCGCGGTCGCAGGATGCCTTGAGATGCGCGGCCAGCAGATCCCAATTGCCGATATGGACCGTCAGGAAGATCATCGGGCGCGGGGAATCCAGCGCCTCCCGATAGGCGGCTTCGTCCTGGATGGCGACCCGGCGGGGGTTGACCAGCCGGTCGACATTGGTGAGTTCCGCCATGGTGCGGCCAAGGTTGAACCAGCGGCGCGTCAGGATTTCCTCCCGCGCGGCGTCGCTGAGATCGGGACGCAACAGCGCAAGGTTGGTCCGGGCGCGCCGGTCGCGCAGCTTCATGTCCCTGCGCGCGACGGAGGCCGACAGCCAGCCGCCGATCCATGACGCCATGGCGGCGGGCAGCAAACGCAACAGGATGAAGAGAAAAGGGTTGGAGAGCATCGTCCTTTGCTCAATACAGCAGCCGTCGAAGCGGTAAAGGGCGGGAAGCGCGATGAGTTGGGCCTTGGGGCTTTGGCTGTTGTTGCAGGGGGCGACGGTGCTGGGCGTCGTCAATTATCTGCGGCATTTGCCCATGGACCGGCAGGAGGAAGCCCCCGGTGGCGTGGCGGTGCTGCTTTGCGTCAGGGACGATTGGGACGGCGGGCCGGACCTGATGGGGCGGCTGGCGGCGCAAAGCGTGCCTTTTCGGTTGATCGTGGCGACGTCGGGGGCTTGCCCCGCGGCGGAGTCGCTGGATTTCCCCAATGTGGAGATCGTGCGCGCAGGGGTCGCGCAGGATGAAGGGCAGAAGGTGCACAAGCTTCGGGCCGCGCTCCGCGCGTTGGGTCCGGACGACCGCTATCTGGTTTTCATCGACGCGGATATCGAGCCGCCTTCGCGGTTGCTGGGACGGCTGCTGTTTCCGTTGGTGCGGGACAAGGCGGATATCGTGACGGGCTATCGCCTGCTGCTGCCGGACGCGAAGCCCGCGCTGGCGCTGGTGGGCGCGGTGGAGATGCAATTGGCGACATTGCCCCGTGCGGCCGGTTCGACCATGCCCTGGGGCGGGGCGATGGCCATGACGCGGGCCGTGGCGGATCGGCTGGAACTGGACAGGGTGCTGGCGGGCCGGTTGTCCGACGATATGAGCATCGGCCTTGCGGGCTGGCGCGCGAAATTGCGCCTCCGCCCGGTGCGCGATCTGCTGGTGGGCAGTCCGTTGCAGGGAAGCGGCGAGGCGGCTTTGCGGTTCGCGACGCGCCAATATCGGCATGTCGTCACCAACAGCCCCGGCATGTGGCAGGGCGCTGCGCTGGTCGTTGCGGTTCAGGCGCTGGGGTGGCTGTGGGCGATCGGTTGGGGCGGCTGGGGCGCGGTCGCCATCGGCTATGGCGCGGCGTGGAGCCGGGCGCTTGTCCGCAGGCGGATCATCGCCGGGACGGTCGAGCCGGAGCAGGCCCGCAAGGCCCGCCGTTCGCTCGTCTGGGATGCCGTCGCGCCCTTTGCGGTGACATGGGCGCATCTGGCGGTGCAGATCGTTGGCGCGCTGTCCAGCCGGATATGCTGGGGCGGCTATGAATATTGGATGAAACGCGGGAAAGTCGTGCGGATGAAGAGGGCGGGATAGGCATCGGCCGCTTGCGGACGTGGGGAAGCCGACGCTCCGCTTCCCACCCATAACCGCCGGGGCTAAAACCCCGCCGGGAACTGATGCCGCCCCTGATCGTCCAGCCGCAGGATCACCTTCCCCGCGACCGCGCTCATCGGCAGGGGCGCATAGAGGTGCGGGAACAGCGCGCCGCCGCGCGACGGCTCCCATTTCAACGCGTCGTCGAAGGGGGCGAGGTCGATCATCACCATGACCAGATGGTCCTGCCCCGCGAAATGCCTGGCCGCCGTTTCGGCCGCCTGCTCGCGGGTGGACAGGTGGATATAACCATCCTCAAGGTCGACGGGCGCGCCATGGAAGACGCCCTCGGCCTTGAGCTGGTCGAATTGCGGCCGGGTCAGGATCTTGTAAGCGAAAAGCTCGCTCACGCCTCGGTGGCTTCCTGCGCCTCGCCGTCGCTTGCAAGGGCGCCATCCTCCTCGCTCTCCTCGATCCGCGCGGCGCTGACGACATGTTCGTCATCCGCCACGTTGAAGAGGCGCACGCCCGCCGAGTTGCGGCCGATGACGCGCAAGGAGTCGAGGCCCATGCGGATCAGCTTCGCCTGATCGGTGACAAGCATGAGTTGATCCTGCCGCGTCGCGGGGAAGCTGGCGACGACCGGCCCATTGCGGCCGATATTGTCGATATTGGTGATCCCCTGGCCGCCGCGGCCCGTCCGGCGATATTCATAGGCCGACGACAGCTTGCCATAGCCATTGGCGCAGACCGTCAGGATGAACTGTTCCCGCGCCTGCAATTCCTCGAAGCGTTCGGCGGTCATCTGGCGCGCGCCTTCCTTCTCCGCCTTCCACGGGGCGAAGCGGAGATAATCGTCGCGCTCCTCCTGATCCGTGATCCCGGCGCGATGGAGGATGGATAGCGACATGACCTCATCCCCTTCGCCAAGGCGGATGCCCCGCACGCCGGTGGAGTTGCGGCTCTGGAATTCGCGCACGTCGTCGCCGGGGAAGCGGATCGCCTTGCCTTGACGGGTCGCGAGCAGCACGTCGTCGCTTTCGTCCAGCAGGGCGACGCCGATCAGGCGGTCGTCGGTATCCTCGCCTTCGAATTTCATGGCGATCTTGCCGTTCGATGGGATGTTGGTGAAGGCGTCCATGCTGTTGCGGCGGACCGATCCCCTGGCCGTCGCGAACATGACGTGGAGCTTGCTCCATTCCGCCTCATCCTCGGGCAGCGGGAGGACGGTGGAGATCGTCTCGCCGGGACCAAGGGGCAGGAGGTTCACCATCGGGCGCCCACGGGTCGCCGGCCCGCCTTCGGGCAGGCGCCAGACCTTGAGGCGATAGACCTTGCCGATGGTGGAGAAGAACAGGACCGGCGTATGCGTCGACGTCACGAACAGTTCGGTGACGGCGTCCTCATCCTTGGTCGCCATGCCGGACCGGCCCTTGCCGCCGCGCGCCTGCGCCCGGAAAGTGTCGAGCGGGGTGCGCTTGATATAGCCCTGCATGGTCACGGTGACGACCATGTCCTCGCGCTCGATCAGGTCTTCGTCCTCGATGCCGTCGGCGGCGGCGGTGATTTCCGAGATGCGCGGCGTGGCGAAATCGCGTTCGATGGCTTCGAACTCTTCGCGCATCACGCCATAGAGCTTCACACGATTGCCCAGGATTTCGAGATATTCGGTGATGGCGGCGGCCAGTTCCGCCAGCTCGTTGCCGATCTCGTCGCGGCCAAGCGCCGTCAGACGGTGAAGCCGCAGGTCCAGGATGGCGCGGACCTGGATGTCGGACAGGCGGTATGTGTCGCCGGTCGCTTCGGTTTCGATGGCTTCGACGAGGCGCAGATAGGGCGCGATCTGCTCCACCGCCCATTCGCGGGACAGCAGGGATTCGCGCGCTTCGGCGGGGCTGGCGGAACCGCGGATGATGCGGACCACTTCATCGAGGTTCGTGACCGCGATGACGAGGCCCAGCAAGATATGCGCGCGGTCGCGGGCCTTGTTGAGTTCGTACTTGGTACGGCGGGTGATGACCTCTTCACGGAAGCGGACGAACGCTTCGATGATGTCGCGCAGGTTCAGGATTTCCGGGCGGCCGCCGCGAATGGCGAGCATGTTCGCCGGGAAGCTCGACTGGGCGGGCGTGTTCCGCCAGAGCTGGTTGAGCACGACTTCGGGCGTGGCGTCGCGCTTCAGGTCCATGACGATGCGCACGCCTTCGCGGTTCGATTCGTCGCGAATGTCGCTGATGCCCTCGATCCGCTTGTCCTTGGCGGCTTCGGCGATCTTTTCGACCAGGCCGTTCTTGCCGACCTGATAGGGGATGGCGGTGAGGACGATGGAGCGGCGGTCGCCGCGCCCTTCCTCGATCTCGTGACGCGAGCGCATCATGATCGACCCGCGCCCCGTATGATAGGCCGAGCGCGCGCCCGACTGGCCCAGGATCAGCGGCGCGGTCGGGAAATCGGGACCGGGGACGATCTGGATCAGTTCGTCCACCGTGATGCCGGGATTGTCGATATAGGCGAGGCAGGCGCGGATCACTTCGCCCAGGTTGTGCGGCGGGATGTTGGTCGCCATGCCGACCGCGATGCCGCCCGCACCGTTGACCAGCAGGTTGGGGAAGCGGGCGGGCAGGACCTGCGGCTCGCTTTCGGAGGCGTCGTAGTTCGGCTGGAAATCGACGGTGTCCTTGTCGAGATCATCGAGCAGCGCGGTCGTCACCTTGGCGAGGCGCGCTTCGGTGTAACGCATGGCCGCGGGCGGATCGGGGTCCATGGAGCCGAAGTTCCCCTGACCGTCGATCAGCGGCACGCGCATCGACCAGGCCTGCGTCATGCGCGCCAATGCATCGTAGATCGCGCTATCGCCATGCGGGTGATATTTACCGATCACGTCACCGACGATGCGGGCCGATTTGCGATAGGGCTTGTTATGGTAGAATCCGCTCTCATGCGCCGAAAAGAGGATGCGGCGATGCACCGGCTTCAGGCCGTCGCGGACATCCGGCAGGGCGCGGGCGACGATGACCGACATGGCATAGTCGAGATAGCTCGCCTTCATCTCGTCGACGATGCTGACTGGGCTGATATCCGAAGGGTCGGCGAGGATTGTCTCGTCGGTCAAGGCGACTCTCTTTTTTGCGGGTGGATGTAGTCGCGTCTGCACTAGCGGAGCGAAACGAATCTGTCACCCCTTGGACGGATTCACGCGCAATCCGCATGGCGCGGAATTTTCGGCGATTATTGAAATATGGAACGAAGCCCGACGCATGACGGTTGCAAAATCCGCCGATATAGGCTTGTTCAATGCGCGTTCACGCGTTGACCCCTAATCGACGCACAACATGGAAGGTCGCCTGGCCCCCTTCAGGCGAAAAGGAGATGAGGATCATGCGTTTTGTAACCCCGGTGGCGCTTGCGCTCGCCCTGGCGTTGACCGGCGGCGCCGTTTCGGTTCCCGCCCTGGCGAAGGACAAGAAGGCGAGCGCGCCCAAGCTCAACGTGTCGCCTGACGTCATCAAGGCTCTCCAGACCGCGCAGGAAGCCACGGGCAAGCAGGATTTCGCCGCCGCCAAGGCCGCGCTGGCCGATGCGGACAGTAAGGCCAAGTCGAACGACGACAAATATCAGATCGGCGCGCTCAAGCTGAACACCTCCATCGCCGCGAAGGACGCGGCCTTGCAGAGCGAAGCCCTCACCCAGATGCTCGACAGCGGCAAGACCCCGGCGGATCAGGTCGGCCAGTTCAATGCCGTGGCGGGCGAGCAGGCGCTGGAGGCCAAGAATTACGATCTGGCGATCCAGCGCGCGCAGGCAGCCGCGCAGGCGGGCTATAAGCCCGAAGCGGCGAATGTGACGCTGGCGCAGGCCTATTTCGGCAAGGCCGGCACGGCCAATCCGTCGGCCGAGCCGGCCCGCGGCCTCAACCAGCAGGGGCTGGCCGCGCTCAAGGCGGCGATCGACGCGAGCAAGGCAGCCGGGCAGCAGCCGCCCGCGCAATGGTATCAGATCGGCGTCAGCCGCGCGGCTGCGGCGAAGCTTCCCGAAGTCACGGATTGGGCCAGGCAGGCTTATGAAGCCGCGCCGAACGGGGAAAATCTCCGCACGCTGGTCCGTCTGTTCCAGCAGGCGAATCCCAGCATCACCAACCGCGAAAATCTGGACGTGCTGCGCCTGATGGCGGCGTCCGGCGGACTGGTCGTCGCGGGCGACTTCACCGAATATGCGGAAATGGCGTCGAAGACCGGCATTTACGGCGAAGTGAAGTCCGCCATCGACGCGGGCCGCGCCAAGGGCGTGCTGAACGCGTCGCAAGGCGGCGACCTGTATCAGGGAGCGGTTTCGAGGATCGCCGGGGACAAGAGTTCGCTGGGCGCGGCTGAAGCCGATGCGCGCAAGGCGGCCAACGGCAAGATCGCGGCGGCGACTGCGGACGCCTATCTGGGCTATGGCGACTATGCCAAGGCGGCGGCCATGTTCGAACTCGCCAAGCAGAAGGGCGGCGTCGACGCGGACGAGGTCAACACGCGTCTGGGCATCGCCAAGACGCTGGCGGGCGACACGGCTTCGGCCAAGGCGGCCTTCCAGGCCGTGCAGGGCGGCGCGCGCAAATCGATCGCAGGACTGTGGCTGTCCTATCTGGCAAGTAAAGGCGCCTGAATTCAAAGCGGGCGGAGGCTTATTATTCAGCCCCCGCCCGTTGCAAGGCTGACTGTTTTTTTTGGGGGAGGCCGATCGGCCATGCGGAAAAATTCGAAATTGGGATATATGTTGGCCGCTGCGATGGGCGTGGCCGTGCTGGCGGCGCCTGCCATGGCCAAGAAGAAGCCAGGCGGTCCGGCAATCCAGATGTCGGACGACTTCCGCGCCAATGTGCAAGCTGCTCAGGCGGCGTTGAAGACAGGGGATACGGCCACGGCCAGCGCTCGGATTGCCGCCTTGAATCCCGCCACGGACTTTGAGGCATATGCCGCGGCGGGGCTGCGATTTGAGCTGGCCGTCAAGCGTCAGAATATACAGGCCGAGCGGCTCGCGCTGACGGATATGTTCAAGACGAATTCTGTCCCCAAAAAGGATGCCCCGCGATTGCGCTATGTCGCTGGCTATCTTTCCTATACCGTCGGCAATTATGACGATGCCGTCGCGCAGCTCGATTATGCGCGCACCCTTGGCTATGACAATATCGATGCCAGCCTGTTGAGGGCGGACATCTATCTGCGCAAGAACAAGCCGAAAGAAGCCTGGCCGTTCGTGCAGGACGCGATGGCCCGCAAGCGGGCGGCGGGAGAAAAGATACCTGCTCCCTGGTTCGATCGCGCCATTTCCCTGGCCTATCAGGCGGGAAGCTGGGCGGACATGGGCGCGCTCTATCGCGAAAGGCTGAGTCTCTATCGCACCACGCGCGACTGGCGTTCCGCGCTGAGCAATTATCTGCCTGCGGCGGCGCTTGATCCGCAAATCCAGTTGGACTTGTATCGCTTGCAGGCGGCCAGCGGGGCCATGGCAAGCGAACGGGACTATCAATCCTATGCTCAACTGGCCGACAAGACGGGCTATCATGCCGAAACCAAGACGATTATCGAGGCAGGGCGGTCGGCAGGCAAGCTGATGCCGGCCCAGGCCGCCACCGCGCAATTGCTGAAGGCCGCGACGCCGAAAGCGACGAAGGAAATGGCGGCGCTCCCCGCCGCCGCGAAGAAGGCGGCATCGGAGCAAAATGGCGCACAGGCCCTTGCCGCTGCCGATACCTATTTCTCGCTCGCGCAATATCCCAAGGCGGCTGAACTCTATCGGCTGGCGCTGACGAAGGGCGGAATCAACGATGATCAGGCCAATGCGCGATTGGGCATTTCGCTGGCCCGGTCAGGCGACCTTGTCGGCGGCAAGGCGGCCCTTGCCAATGTGAAGGGCAATTGGGGCGATGTAGCGGGATTCTGGTCGATCTGGATCGAGGAGCAAAGCCAGAAGACGGCGCAGGGCGCGCCGTCCATGCCCCACACCAACAGCTAGGGTGGGACAGGTCGCGCTGTAATTCTTTGGGTATCGGGAACGGCGGATTTGGGGGAATGTCGCTCCTTGCTCGAAAACAACCATTGTAAGTTCAAACGGGCAGGGGAACACCCGGCAGATTTTTGGCGGTTCGGATGGTGAGCGAGGTTTTTACGCTCACCACATTAGGCGCGGGCGTCAGTTTCGATGTCAGGAATTGCTGAAAGCTCTGAAGGTCCTTTGCCACGACTTTCAGGATGAAGTCGATTTCGCCGTTCAGCATATGACATTCGCGCACCTCGGGCAGGGTGGCGATATGATCTTCGAAGGCTTTTAGATCCGCCTCCGCCTGACTGCGAAGGCTTACCATGGCGAAAACCGTAATCATGTAGCCCAGCATCGCGGGGGCCACCACCGCATGATAGGATGTGATCGCCCCGGCCTCTTCCAGCGCGCGCACGCGCCGCAGGCACGGCGGCGCCGTCAGTCCCACCTTCCGGGCGAGTTCCACATTGGTCATCCTGCCATCCTTCTGCAACTCCCCCAGAATTTGCAGATCGATGTCGTCGATATTCGGGCTCGCCATTATCCTGATTATTTCCTTACGTGGTTGTTGCGCGCTATCATAATAATGTTTCAGAACAATGCAATTGTCCCACAATGCTACGACGGTCCGGGAAAGCGCCGCACCCCCTTTCGTTTGGCGTGGGGAAGGCTTATCCATAGGACGAACATATGGTCGCGGAACGTGACGCCGACCGTGCAGACAAGGATTTGGGGTGCGCTTCAACGATCTCATGCAGACGGTGCTGTCCGCTGAAAGCAGAAGCGGTCCGGGGGCGGTAACTCTTTGGCGCCAATGCGTGGACCTTCTGGCCCAACATGACCGGATGGAACGCCCGATGCCGTCGGATGATCGGGACGCGCTGCTGGGACGTTTGATCGATCTGCGGCCCCAGCTATCCGAAGCCCAGCGGATCGCGACGGTCGTGGAACTGGGACCGCGGCTGTCCTCGCCGACGCTGGTGGAGTTTTTCGCCGGCGACCGGACTTCGATTGCAGCCGCCGCCATCGCCCGTGCCAGATTGGCCGACCGCGGCTGGGCTTCATTGATGCCGCGCCTTACCCCGACCGCGCGCGGCGTACTTCGTGGACGGCGTGACATTGGGCCGGAAACCCGGCGAGCGCTGGAATCCTTTGGCCCTGCCGATCTGGTGCTCACGACGGAGCGCGCTGACGCATTTCCGGGCCAGGCGATGCTGCTGACACCCGAAATGGCGGTCGGCGGAAATATGGAGGAGGGCGCGGCCGTTCCGGAAGGAAAAAGCCAGATCCGCAATCTGGTGGACCGGATTCAGCGCTTCACGAAGACGAAACGGCAATCCGTCCCTTCGGAAACCTTGCAGCACGATGGCTCCGAAATGGCGGCGACACGCGCCTTCGCCTTTGAAACGGATGCCTATGGCACCATTGTCTGGGTGGATCAAAAGCCGCGCGCCGCCCTCATTGGCCTTTCCCTCAATGAAATAGCGCTGGATGGCGGCAGCGGGCCCGACGGGCATGTGGCGGGCGCTTTCGCGCGGCGGAGTGGATTTCGCCATGGCCGATATCAAATTGCCGGCGGCCTCCTCTCCGGTGAGTGGCGATTGTCGGCTCTGCCTTTCTTCGATCCTAGATCGGGGCGATTCCAGGGCTATCGCGGGCAGGCGCGCCGTCCCTATATTCATGAGGTGGCGATCCCGTCGGATGCGGCGTCGGCTTCGATTGCGGGATTCCCGGCCGATTCCCTGCATCAGCTGGTTCACGAACTCAGGACGCCGCTCAACGCGATCCTTGGCTTTGCCGAAATCATCGAACAGGAGCTGTTCGGCGCGGCGGGCGCGAACTATCGGGAAATGGCCGGCAAGATCGCTGTCGATGCACGCCGTCTGCTCGCCGCGTTCGATGAACTGGATCTGGCCGCGAAAGCCCATCGAAGCGATGCGCCCGTCACGTCCCATGTCATCGATCCGGCGCTGTTGATAACGCAGGTCGTTGCGCGTTTTTGCGACCAATCGCATGAATCGGGTTCCCGGGTGAACATTCGGATGTCGGCTGATCTTCCTTCCGTACGGATCGATCCGGTTCAGGGCGAACGAATGGTGCAGCATCTGCTGCGGACTTTGATTTCGGTCGCTCCTCCGGAAGAGGGTTTGAAAGGAACCTGCTGGTTCCAACCCGACGGAGGAGCGGGCCAGGTGCTGTTGGCCCTTGACCGGCCATCCTCGCTCAAGGGGATGGAGGAGAAGGAATTGTTGGACCCCGGTTATACGGCGGGGGGGGACTGGGCGGACGGTCCATTGCTTGGGCTTGGCTTCTCGCTCCGATTGATACGCAGTCTTGCAGCAGGCTGCGGCGCTACGTTGGAAATCGATGCCGACCGATTTCTTTTGTCGGTGCCCGCGCTGGCCGAAGCGGAAGATCAGGCGGGGCGGGGGTAGGGCCGCGAAACCCTATCGCAACCATTGCGCGATAGACCGGCAGGCATGACCATGGCTTCCCACGATGGCAATCTGCTGCTTCCGCCCCGGCCGGAAGACATGATTTCGCTCGATCCGGATTTCGGCACGCGTTTCATGCTGTTCGTCGATACCGAAGAGGAATTCGACTGGACGGCGCCTTTCAGCCGAACCGGGCACAGTGTTTCGGCGTTGGGCGGGTTGGCGCGCGGACAGGCTTATTTTGCGGCGGCCGGGATCAGGCCGATCTATGTCACGGATTATCCAGTGCTCGACAATGATCGCGCTGCCGCGATGATGGGGCAGTGGGTCCATGATAAGGTAGCCGATATCGGCGCGCATTTGCATCCCTGGGTAAATCCGCCCCATGTGGAAGTGGTATCGGAAGCAAACAGCTATGCCGGCTTCCTGCCCGCGGCGGTAGAGCAGGCGAAACTGGAAGCGCTATCCCAGAGAATCGCTGACCGTTTCGGACAAAGGCCGATCGCATACCGGGCGGGGCGTTACGGTCTGGGGCCTAATAGTGCCCGCCTGCTGGAAGAGATCGGCTTCATCGTCGATAGCTCCGTCCGGAGCCGATTCGATTACAGTGCCCAGCATGGCCCTGACTTCCGTGGATTGCCGCAGCATCCCTATTGGGCCGGTCCGGGCAGGACATTGATCGAATTGCCGTTGTCGACTGCCTTTGTCGGTTTGCTGAGAAGTGGAGGCGAACGTCTATACAGGGCGTCGCAAGCCGTGGCGCCCCTCGCCGGCGCGCTGGCACGGGGAGGGTTGTTGAGCCGGGTTCCATTGACGCCGGAAGGCGTGCCTTCCGCCGCGGCTGTCACGGCGATCGATGCCCTGCTCGACGAAGGGGTGCCGGTGCTGAATTTCAGCTTTCATTCTCCCACGCTGGAACCCGGCCACACGCCGTATGTCCGGGATGCGGAAGATATGGACGGCTTTTACAGATGGTGGGACATCGTCCTCGATCATCTGGCGCGACGCGGGGTTCGTCCAGCCCATCTGGCGGAGTTTGTCCAAAGCGTGTCCCAAAATGGACGGGCTTGCAAAGCGGCCTGATGCCCCTTATCGCCCGCATCGGGTGGGGCCTGTAGCTCAATGGTTAGAGCTGGCCGCTCATAACGGCTAGGTTGCGGGTTCGAGTCCTGCCGGGCCCACCATTGTTCACTATGAAATCCGGCGCGGAACGGTGAAACCTTCCGCTCCATCCCGTTCGCCATCGACCCGCCGGAACATCGTAAGTACCGCCTGTTCCTCACCCCATTCTTTTCGCCCGCGCGCCTTCAACAAGATGCAGGGCAACATCCGGGCCGTGGTGACCGGGATGATCGATGACATCGCCGTCACTTCACCTTTGTCGGTGGCGTCCACATTTGTCTGGGCGCGGCGCTCGCGCGGCGGGAATTGCGCATCCTGCTTGAAGAATGGTTCCGGCGCATCCCGCAATTCGACCTTGTGCCCGGATCGGACACCAGTTGCTATCCGGGATTGGACTTGTAACGGTTTTGTGCCGGTCACCTATCTCATTATGCCACCTTGGCTTCGAACGCGAGCGGGCTGATGCCACCCAGATATGAATGGCGACGGCGGGTGTTGTAGAAGCCATTGAT
>Ga0164243_10002181_pt1 | contig 32687 bp, 25 predicted proteins | sample OricompcompostOP_FD_108781 | JGI IMG/M metagenome (GOLD analysis project Ga0164243, IMG submission 108781) | Organic Plus compost microbial communities from Emeryville, California, USA - Original compost - Organic plus compost (OP) | ecosystem: Engineered > Solid waste > Mixed feedstock >... | reverse complement strand
GTAACGCCATGTCTATCACTCCAATGTCCCCTGCAATCAGCCAGCAGGGGTGGGTTCAAACATGGGTCACTTCTCAATGGAAAAATCCCTCAATCCCGGGTCAGTTCTCGGCGGAAATCAACATGCCGGGCATTGTTGTTCGCGAAATAGAACGTCCTATCGCGGTTGCTGACGACGAACAGATGAAGGAAGCACAGGATTGTCTTCGTGTAGCCGTTCCCCGGATCGTTCTTGTACTCGACGATCTGCTCCATGGCGCGTCGCGGGCTTATACCAAGGGTTTTTATGAGTAACGAAAATGATGAGATCAGAAATTTGCAGGAGACGTCAGTACTTTCTGCGCGGCGGGCGTGACCGTTCCTTCGTTCAGTCCCATGACATCTGCAAGGCTAAGCAAGCCGTTGGCGATACCGTTGGTCATGCGCGTACACCATGCTTCAGCTGCCTTCTCCACCGGAACGCCCATGAACTGGGCGGCTCCGGCCGGGTTGTCGCCGATACCTTGTTTGATGCAGGTCGCAATCGCGCTCTGACGCTCCGCATCGTCGGCCTTGAGAGCGGCCGCCATTTGCTGAAATTCCTGTTCGTCGGCCGCGATCTGTGCCCATGTCGGACCGGCCGACAGGCAGCCGAAAACAACAAGGCCGGCAGCAATCGATTTCTTGGACATAGCTTCCCCCACGCTCCCGAGCGTCCCTCATAGGGCATTTGGGGTCAACCGATTGTCGTCATGATCCAAGAATTCCTTGACGCTTCATCCTCAAACGAACCAGGAATCTTTCCTGATTTCGAGGTAGGCAGTTCGACGGCCGCGGGCTGATGCGGATTGGCGGAACTCGCTCCGTATACGGACTTGCTGTAATCGTGCACGACGCACGGAAGGAACGAAAGCGTGAATTTCAACCCACGCATGGAAAGCCGCATCAGCGGATTCACGGTCGTCGGCGACCTGCGGTGGCGTGTCTGGAACGGCGTGGTCGCCGATCTGTGGGATGTCGCCTGCGATAGCCGCGCAGAAGGGTTCTACGTCTCGCCGGATCCGCGCCTGTTCGTTCTTCTGGAGTTGAAGGGAGCGAATGGCCGCTTCGAAGTCGGCTGTCCCGGTGAAAACGCCTGCCGCCTCGTCGCCAATTCGATGAGCTTCGTGCCGGCCGGCATGCGTCTGATCGCACGGGCTTCCGGTCTTTCCCGCATCCGGCATCTCGACCTGCATTTCTCCGAGAACGCAGTCAGGCAGCGCTTCGGCCGCGCGCTGGACCACGCGTTGCTGACGAGGCAACGCCTGAGGTTCGACGACGACCGGATTGCATCGGTCGCCAGGTTGATCGCCGACGAGTGCACGAATCCCGGCCCTCGCCATCAAAGATATGGTGAGGGGCTTGTCGACGCATTGCTGACACTGCTTTTCGATGTGCGGCCGGAACGCACGAAGCGGCGTGCCGAATTATCACGCCGTCAACTGGCGCGGGCCATCACCTTCCTCGAAGCGCATTGCTTTGAGACGATACGCTTGGCCGACCTCGCCGCTATGATCGACCTGTCGCAGACGCATTTCAGTCATGCCTTCAAGGCATCGACCGGAATGCCTCCGCACCGGTGGCAGATGCACTCGCGAATCCGCAAGGTCCAGACCATGCTGACGACGAGCGACATGACACTGATCGAAGTTGCGAACATCGCTGGCTTTGCCGACCAGGCGCATTTTACCCGCGTTTTCAAAAGCCTTGCCGGAATTACGCCCGCCGAATGGCGCCGCAAGAACCTGCCGTGACATTTCTGCACTGCCCGGTGGCTTTCGGGTGAAATCGGCCAAAAACAGACAAGGCGAGTCAAAAACGTCCAATCACCCGCACAAAACTTGATGTATTAAGTCAAGTTAATGGGCCGCTCCATCGGCCCGGGCGTTGCGGGGATCCATCGACATGAGACTGACCGACTACCGGATATTGCTGGCGACTGGCGCGGCAAGCGTCGTACTGCTCCAGACCCTGCCGGCCACGGCCCAGAGTGAAACCGAACTCTCCCCGGTGGTCGTCAATTCCGGCGCGGGCACCGGCGCCGAAGATGCCAGCGGCAAGGGTAAGGTCAAGGGCGTCGTCGCCAAGAAGACGACGACCGGCTCCAAGACCGCCACCGACATCACCGAGATACCGCAGTCGGTTTCGGTAGTCGGGCGCGAGGAAATCGACGCGCAGGGTGCGCAGAAAGCGGACGAGGCCCTGCGCTATACGGCCGGCGTCTTCACTCAACCCTTCGGTTCTGATACCGACACCAACTGGATGTTCATCCGCGGCTTCCAGGCAACGGCCGACGGCGCCTATCTCGATGGCCTGCAACTTTACAGCTACGCTTTCGGCGGCTTCTACGTCGACTCCTTCGGCCTCGAGAGGGTCGAGGTATTGAAGGGCCCCGCTTCCGTCCTCTACGGCGGCAGCAATCCGGGCGGCGTCATCAACTACGTCAGCAAGCGTCCGACATTCGAGCGTCGGCACTACGCGGAAACCGGCGTCAACGATGCGGGAACGGCCTATCTCGGCTTCGATGTTCAGGACACCGCGAACAACGACACCGTCGCCTATCGCATGACCGGGAAGGTCGCTGGCGGCAACGGTTACACCGATTATCAGGATGGCTGGCGCGGCATCATTTCGCCGAGCATCACCTGGAAGCCCGACGAGCAGACCTCGCTCACCCTCCACGCGAACCTCACCTATATCGACGAGAACCATAACGGTGACAATTTCCTGCCCTACGAAGGCACGGTCGTGGATCGGGCCGTCGGTGGCGTGAACTACGGCCGGATCAAGCCGGGAACCAATCTTTCCGAGCCGGATATAGATTCCTACAAGCGCCAGCAGGGATCGATCGGCTACGAATTCGAGCATACGTTCGACAACGACTGGACCGTCCGTTCGAACGCGCGTTTCATCGGGACCAAGAACAAGGAAGTCTCGGTCTACGGCAGCGGTTGGGCACCCGGTCTCGCGCCAAACCAGTTGTCGCGCATCAACTGGGATGCCGACACGACCGCCAGGTCGTTCGCCATCGACAACCAGATCGAAGGCAAGGTCGAGACCGGCCCGATGGAGCATACGCTTCTGGCCGGACTCGAATACAAATACTACAATATCGACAACAAGCAGGCCTACAACCTGTTCGACGGAAACGCCAATCCGATCGATCCGTTCGATCCGGTCTATGGAACGCCGCTGTCGCCACGGGAACTGCAGACCAACGAGAACCTCACCCTCAAATCGCTCGGCGTCTATGTTCAAGACCAGATCCGCTTCGGCGACGGTTGGCTGACGACGCTCAACGGGCGCTATGACCGCGCATGGCTGGCGCTGGACAACGGTCCGACCTATTGGGGGACCAGTCCCGATCTCAGCACCAGCTACGGACAATTCTCTGGCCGCGCCGGCCTCGCCTACGAATTCGACAACGGCCTGACGCCCTATGCCAGCATTGCGACATTCTTCAACCCGATCGTCGGAAAGAACGGCGTGACCGGCGAACTGTTCGAGCCCGAGACCGGGACGCAGTACGAGGTGGGGCTGAAATACAGGCCGACCTTTGTTGACGGCCTCTTCACGTTGGCGCTGTTCGATTTGACCCGCCAGAACGTTCCCACCTACAGTGGCCCATTCACGCAAATTCAGACCGGCGAAATCCGCTCGCGCGGCTTCGAGGCGGAGGCCAAGATCAATGTCACGGAAGACTTCAGGCTGACGGGAGCGCTCACGGCCTACGACGTAGACATCACCAAGGCGGATCCCTACAGCGTGGCTACGGTCGGCAAGACACCCGCCATCGTTCCCGAAGTACAGGCCTCGCTCTCGGCGGACTACACGTTCCGGGGCGATGCCTGGTACGACGGCGTCTCGATCGGCGGCGGCCTGCGCTATATCGGCAAGAGCTGGGCCGACAACGAGAACACGCTGCCCGTCCCTGCGGTAACGTTGGCCGACCTCAAACTAGGCTATGAAAAGAACAATTGGGGCATCGACTTCAACGTCACCAACCTGTTCGACAAGACGTATGTTGCCGCCTGCCAGTCTCCCACGGCCTGCTATTACGGCGAAGGGCGCTCGTTCAAGCTGAAGTTGCACACCACCTGGTAGTCGGCGATCCACGGAGCTTCATTCGGGGACAGGCGACACTGTTCCCGAATTCGTTTTGAAAGTCTGCGATGTCGGATGACCGCACTCCCCTTTTCGAGCTGGAGGCCGTTTCGTTCCGGATCGGCGCGCGCGTCATCGTCCACCCGTTGACATTATCCCTGCGGCAGGGGCGTATCTACGGCCTTGTCGGCCCGAACGGCTCGGGCAAGAGCACGCTGGTCAAGATCATGGCGCGCCAGCAGGTGGCCTCGAGCGGATCCGTGACTGTGCTCGGCAAATCGCTGGCGGGTTTCGCCGACCGCGCGTTTTCGCGCCTCGTCGCCTACATGCCGCAGTTCACCCCGCCGGCGGACGGCCTCACGGTCCGCGAGCTGGTTTCGCTCGGCCGCTTCCCTTGGCACGGCGCGCTCGGCCGGTTCAGCGACGAAGACGCGGCGAAGGTCGAGCAGGCGCTCGACCAGACGGACCTGCGATCCTTCGCGGCGCGGACGGTTGACAGCCTGTCCGGCGGCGAGCGCCAGCGCGTCTGGCTGGCCATGATGCTGGCGCAGGACACGCGCTGCCTGCTCCTCGACGAGCCGACATCCGCCCTCGACGTCGCGCATCAGGTGGAAATCCTCGCGCTCGTCAGGGACCTGAGCCGCGAGCGCGAAATGGGCGTGGTCGTTGTGCTGCACGACATCAACATGGCGGCGCGCTATTGCGACGAGATCATCGCGCTGCGTGAGGGTGAACTGGTCGCGCAGGGGACGCCGGACGAAATCCTGGACGGCGCGGTGCTGGATCGCATCTACGGCCTGCCGATGGGCATATTGGCCCATCCGCGGACCGGCGCGCCGATCAGCTACGTCCTATGACCGGGCGAATCGACAGGCGCCGCCTGCTGTCGCTTGTCGGCGGCCTCCCCTTTCTGCCCGCCGGTGCGGCGGCGGCCGAGACGAAAGTCGCGGTGATCGACTGGGGCCTCTTGGAAACGGTGCTGGCGATCGGCGCGGTGCCGGCTGCAGCCACCGAACTCGTCCAGTTTCGCAAGATTGCTGTCGAGCCGACGGTGCCGGACGGCGTGACCGATCTCGGCCTGCGCGGCTCGCCGAACTTCGAGCTCCTGCGCATTATCGAGCCCGACCTGATCCTGATTTCCGGCTTCTACGAATATCAGCGCCCGTCGCTGGAGCGCATCGCCCCGGTCCTCTCGCTGCCGGTCTACGAGGCCGGCAAGCCGCCCTATCCGCTGGCGGTGGCCTCGACGCTGGCGCTCGGCGAGCGGCTGGGCCGGACGACGGAAGCCGGGACCTATGTAGACGAAACCGAGCGGCTTCTGCGCCGCGCGCGCGACACCCTCGCACCCGTGGCGCATCGCCCCTTCTTCGTCATCAGCCTGGGCGATTCCCGGCATTTCCGGGCCTTCGGCGCCGACGCCATGGCCGGCGACGTGCTCGGCCGGCTGGGACTCGACAATGCCTGGACCGAAGAGACCAGCTACAGCGCGGCGGCGCCGGTCGGCATCGAGGCGCTGGCCCGCGTGCCTCAGGCCTGTATCGTCGTGATCGGCCCGCTGCCGCCCGAAGTCCGGCGTGGCCTCGCCGAAAACGCCTTGTGGAACGCGCTGCCTGCGGTGCGTGAGGGGCGGGCGGTCTTCCTCGATCCGGTCAATCATTTCGGCGCCCTGCCTTCGGCACGGCGCTTCGCCAGACTGCTGGTCGACGGCGTGCACGGGCTGGCGCATGGCTGACCGTTCTTTCCTGCCCGCGGCATTCTGGGGGACGCTCGCGCTCGTCGCGGCCATGCTGTTCGGCCTGCGGCTGTATGATCTCTGGCCGGCGGCCGCGTCGAGCGCGGATGGCACGGATCTCTCCCGCGTCATCTTGGTCTACAGCTTCCTGCCGCGCGCGGCCGTGGCGCTCGTCGCGGGCGCGGCACTCGGCCTGTCCGGTCTGCTGCTCCAGCACGTCCTGCGCAATCCGCTCGCCGAGCCGTCGACGCTCGGCATCTCGGCCGGCGCCCAGCTCGCCATGGCGGCGGCGCAGATCTATGCGCACGGCCTGATGGAATTTTCCGCCGGCACGGTGGCTTTCGCCGGCGGCGTCGCCGCCGTGGCGCTGATCCTCGGCCTGACATGGCGGCGCGGTCTCGAACCCGTTGCGGTGGTGCTTGCGGGCATGATGGTCGCGCTGACAGCAAACTCGCTCAGCGCCGCCCTCATCCTGGCCAACGGCGAGTATCTCTTCTCGCTGTTCATCTGGGGCGGTGGCTCGCTCGTCCAACAAAGCTGGGAGCCGACGGTCTCGATTGGCCTCAGGCTGGTTCTGGGGCTGCTCGCGGCCGGACTGCTCCTGCGCCCGCTGGCGATCCTCGGCCTGGACGACCAGTCGGCGCGCAATCTCGGCGTTGCCGTCCATACCAGCAGGTTCCTCGTCATCGTGCTGGCCGTTTGGATAGCGACCACAGTGGTGGCGGAGGTCGGGATCATCGGCTTCGTCGGCCTCGCCGCGCCGGCGCTCGCCACGCTGTCCGGCGCGCGTTCGCTGCGCCAGAAACTGGTCGCGACACCGCTGGTCGGCGCCATCCTGCTGTGGCTGACCGACGGGCTGGTGCAGGTCTTCTCGGGACCGGGCGGCGAGCGCGTGCCAACGGGCGCCGCCACCGCGCTGCTTGGCGGACCGCTGCTCCTATGGCTGCTGCCGCGGCTGAAGATGTTCGAATGGCCCTCCATGGGCGCGCAAGCCGACACCGCAAGACGGTCGCCCAGACCGTGGTCCCTCATTCTCCTGACCGCAGCGGGCGTCGTGGCGGCAGCGGCCGTCGCCCTGTCGGTCGGCATCGGTCCGCACGGCTGGCAGATCGCCTCGGGCGACGTGCTGCCGGATCTGCTCGAATGGCGCGCGCCGTGCGTCGCCGTGGCTGCGGCAACCGGCGCGATGCTGGGTGCGGCCGGCGTGGTCATCCAGCGCGTGACCGCAAACCCGCTGGCAAGCCCCGAGGTTCTCGGTGTCGGAGCCGGAGCCGGAGCCGGCCTTGCCATCGCGCTGATGCTCGGCGCCGCGCTGGGCCTGCAACTGGCGGCTTCGGCGACCGGCGCGCTCGCCGTGCTCCTCGTCATCCTCTCGATCGGCGCGCGCGGCGGCCTCGGTCCGGAACGGCTGCTGTTTGCCGGCATCGCCATGAACGCGCTGTGCAGCGCGGTGCTGACGGCCATGATTGTGCTCGGCAACCAGCAGTCCTACACGCTGCTGCGCTGGCTGAGCGGCTCGACCAACGACGCGGTCGCGTTCGACGCCTGCATCGCACTGTCCGGCGCGATCCTCCTCGTCGCTCCGCTTTTCCTCCTCACGCGCTGGCTCGACCTGCTGGCGCTCGGCGCACCGAGCGCAAAAGCGCTCGGGCTGAGCGTCGGCCCGTCCCGCCTCGTCGTCATCGGGCTTGCCGCATTGATGACAGCGCTCGCCGCGACCTATGTCGGCCCGCTGAGTTTCGTCGGCCTGATCGCGCCGCATCTCGCGCGCCTGCTCGGCCTCGGCCGCGCGCGCGAGCAACTTGCGGGAGCCGTAGCACTTGGCGCGTTGCTGATGGTCCTGGCCGACTGGCTTTCGCGCATTGCCGTCTTTCCATACCAGCTTCCGCTCGGTCTGTTCGCCTCGCTCGTCGGCGGACCGTATTTGATCTATCTGCTCGCAAAGGGAGTGCCGCGCCATGGCTGAGATGCCGCGAACCTTCACCGCCTCGGCAGAGGTGCGGCTGGCCTCTCCGAAGCCGGTGATGGAGCGCCTGTGCGCCCATTTCCGCGAATTCGGCGAGGTGACGGTGGATGGTCTGTGCAGCCGCATCGACACCGGCTTCGGCGTGGCCGGCCTGGAAGCCTGCAAGGGCTGCCTGAGGATTTCGGCCGAAGGCAAAGACGCGGTCGCTCTCGCCTATGTGAAGCTGGCGCTGGCGGAGCATCTGTTGACCTTCGCCATCGACGAGCGGCCTGAGATCGTCTGGCAGGGCGACGGCGCGGCGGGCTCGCCCCTGCCCTATTTCCGCCAGATGCGCGTCGTCCGCACGATGCAGGTGACGCCGCGAATGCGCCGCGTCACGCTGGCCGGCGACGACCTGCAGCGCTTCGCCTCGGGCGGCCTGCATGTGCGGCTTCTGTTTCCGAAGCGGCGCGGCGTGCCACCGGTCTGGCCGACGACCGGCGCCGATGGAAGGCCCTGCTGGCCCGAGACCGCCGACCGTCCGGACGTACGCATCTACACGATCCGAGCCATCGATGTGGCGAAAGGTGAGATCGACATCGATTTCGTCCTGCATGAGGGCGAGGCAATGCCGGGCGCCCGTTTCGCGGCCGATGCCCGGCTGGGCGATATCGTCGGCATGACCGGCCCGGGGGGCGGTAGCATTGGCGAGGCGGACTGGTATCTGCTCGCCGGCGACGAGACGGCGCTGCCGGCCATCGCCCGCATCCTGGAAGAACTGCCGGCCGGGGCGAAGGCGGTGGTGCGCATCGAGGTGGCGGATGCGGCCGAACGGCAGGACCTGCGCTCGGCCGCCAAACTCGACCTGCAATGGCTCTGCCGGGACGGCGCACCGGCCGGAACGACAGACAGGCTCGTACGGGCCGTGCGCGATGTGGCCATGCCCTCGGACGGCCGACCCGTTTTTGCGTGGACCGGATGTGAGCACGCAGCCTTCCGCTCGATCCGCAAATATCTGCGCGAGGACTGCCGCCTGAGCCGCAACGAGCACCTTGCCGTCGCCTACTGGCGCCGCGGCTTCTCCGGCGATACCGCGAGAAAGGAAGTCAGCCAGTAGCCTCGGCTGCCCACACCGCGCCTTGCCGATGACGGACTGGCCGTCGTCTTCACCACGCACGCGCCCGATCACGCCTATCAACTGGCCGACCGGACCCTCGTGCTGTTACGTGGCCGCCCGCCCGAGATCGGCATCATGCTGGCGGCGTTGAAACGCCAGGCAGGTCGCGATATGACTCGCGTCATGAACATCGCCGTGATGCATGATGGCTCCGCCAGCCTGCGCCAGGGCTGCTGGGTGGTCTTTGTCGCCGCCCTCAGCGTCGTGTTCAGCTTCGCGCTTGCCTGTGCCATGCCATTCGCGGCGATCGCAACCGTTGCCGCTGCCAACATGCCGCGGCGCGGCGCGCTAATGCTGACGGGCGTCGCATGGCTCACGAATCAGACGGTCGGCTACCTGGCGCTCGGCTATCCGAGGATATGGGACAGCTTTGCCTGGGGTGCGGCGATCGGCGTCGCGGCCGCGCTCGCAACCGGTGCCGTGTCCTTGTTACGCGCCAGGATCCGGTCTGGGCCTCTGGTGCTTGTCGCGGGGTTTACGGTCGCGTTCGCCGTCTACGAACTCGCCCTGTTCTCGGCGACCGCAGTCTTGCCGTCCGGAGATGACGCATTCTCGCTTCCTGTCATCCTACAAATCCTCTGGCCGAACATGCTGGCGCTCGCGGCCCTGGCATCGCTTCACAAGCTTGCCCTCTCCATCGGTTTCCTTGCACGTCCGGAAGCCGGGCGTGACGGCGCTTACGCCTGAGCGGATGCGCTTTCCTCCCGAGCGCATCGTCTGCCTGACGGAAGAGACGGTGGAGACGCTCTATCTGCTGGGCGAGCAGGACCGCATTGTCGGGGTTTCCGGCTATGCCGTCCGCCCGCCGCAAGTCCGCCGCGAGAAGCCGCGCGTCTCGGCCTTCACCTCCGCCGATATTCCGAAAGTGCTGGCGCTCGAGCCGGACCTGGTTTTGACCTTCTCCGACCTTCAGGCCGACATCGCGGCCGAGCTTGTCCGCGCGGGCGTCGCGGTCCACGCCTTCAACCAGCGCGACATAGCCGGAATCTTCGCCATGATCCGCACGGTCGGCGCTCTCGTCGGAGCGGCCGAAAAGGCGGAGACGCTGGCGCGCAGCTATGAAGAACGGCTTCGCGGCATAGAGAAGTCGGTCCGGGGGCTACAGCGGCCCCGCGTCTACTTCGAGGAGTGGGACGAGCCGATGATCAGCGGTATCGGCTGGGTGTCGGAACTTGTTGGTATCGCAGGCGGCGACGACGTGTTTCCCGGCAAGGCGAAGGAGAGGGCTGCCAAGGACCGGATCGTTTCCTCGCTAGACGTGGTTGGCACCAGACCCGACATCGTCCTGGCCTCATGGTGCGGCAAGAAAGTGGTTCCCGAAAGGATTCGCTCCCGGCCCGGATGGGAGGCTATCCCGGCCGTCCGCAAAGGCCATATCGTCGAGATCAAGTCGCCGCTGATCTTGCAACCGGGACCGGCCGCCCTGACGGACGGGCTCGACGCGATCCTTGCCGCGCTCGGGACGTGGCGAGATCGGTAGCTCGCCGTCCGGATTGCCATTGGCCGCGGCAGATCCTATGGTCCCCACCGATGGTTCCCGGTCCGCAAGGCCCGGGATGAAAAGGGAACGCGGTGAGGCTCCAGAGCCAATGCCGCGGCTGCCCCCGCAACTGTGAGCGGTTAGCGACGTCCGACATGCCACTGGCTTCACGGCTGGGAAGGTAGGACCGAGCGGTGACCCGCGAGCCAGGAGACCTGCCATCGCGACGAGTTGACCGGACGGGGTGTTCCGGGAGGACGCTTCGAGAGCGGTTGCCACCGCGATCCGGACATCCTTCCGCCCCCATTTCGAGATGGCGGTTTGCAGTGGCGGCGACCAAGCACACTATTCACGTCTGCACCCGGTGCCGTGGTGGGAACGGTCAGCCTGGGTTGCTATTGCTGGGCCGGCTCCAAGACCTTCTTGCCGCCCGGACGACGTGCGATCTCGTTCTCGGCGGCGTTGGCTGCATGGCCGGCTGCGACCGTCCCTTGACAGTCGGCTTCTCGGCGCCGGGCAAGGCAAGCTACCTTTTTGGGGATATCGACCCGGACTTGCACGCGCAGGCGCTGCTGGAGTTTGCGGATCTCTATACCTCATTGTTGGGCGGCTGGTGCAACGAAGGTCAGCGCCCGGCGGGCCTTGCCGGCAAGATCATCGCACGCATACCCGCCCCCGCGGAGCACAGCCTCCAATGACAGCGGCCCTCGTCGAATGCGCTGATCTGGGCTTCCGGACGAAGGATGGACTGGAACTGGTCAGTTCGGTCGCATTGCAGGTTCACAAGAACGAACGCCTCGCCATTGTCGGCCCGAACGGTGCGGGTAAGAGCACCCTCCTGCACATGCTGGCGGGTTTGCTGCGACCGACAAGCGGGGAGGTATGGCTGGATGGCAGACCTCTTCGTCGGCTGTCCCCTGCGGAACGGGCACTGCGTATCGCGGTGGTCGGCCAGAGCGACGTGCCAGACCCGCGGCTGGCCGTCATCGAATATGTCGAACTGGGTCGCGTGCCGCACCTAGGCCTCCGCGGAAGAAGCACGGACCGCGACATCGTCGTGGACTCGCTGCGGCGCACCGGCATGCTGAAGGTGCTCGGTCGCACCATCGGCTCCCTGTCGGGAGGCGAATGGCAGCGGGTGCAGCTTGCCCGGGCGCTGACCCAGGAGCCAAAAGTGCTTTTCCTGGACGAGCCCACCAATCACCTCGATCCGCGCGCCCGTGGCGAACTGGTCGAGCTGGTGGCCGGCCTGGACATAGCAGTTATCGCCGTCCTGCACGACCTGTCGCTCGTAGCGCCCTTCGCCACCCATGTCGCCATCATGGATGCCAGCCGGCTCAAGGCGTATGGCCCGCCGCGGCAGACGTTGAACGCCGCCCTTGTCCGCGATGTGTTCTCCATCGACGTGCTGCGGCTCCCGCATCCCGTGGAGGACCGCGAACTCACCGTCTTCGACATACCCCTTCGTCTTTCCCGCTAAACCTATAGGAGACCATTCAATGCTCAGGCGCGTCGCCTTCACGCTTATCCCGGCCCTTCTGGCCTTTCCGGCCTTCGCCTATCCGATTACGGTGGACAGTTGCGGTACGCCGCTGACCTTCGATGCCGCGCCGAAGCGGGCGGTCGTCCATGACATCAACATGTCCGAGATGGCCTTCGCCCTCGGGTTGCAGCCTTCCATGGTCGGCGTCACCGGCATCACCGGCTGGTACAAGCTCACGCCCGAGTTCATCAAGGAACAAGGTTCCATCCCGGAACTCGCGCCGAAATATCCGACGATGGAGAACCTTCTTTCCGCGAACCCGGACTTCTTCTTCGCCGGCTGGTACTACGGCATGAAGCCGGGCGGCGACGTCACGCCGGATACGCTTGCCCAGCATGGGATCAAGACGCTGGTGCTGACGGAGAGCTGCGTGCACTTGGACAAGAACCGGCCCGCCGCGTCGATGGACCTCCTCTACGGCGATATCGAAAAGCTCGGCAAGATCTTCGACAAGGAAACGGAAGCCGGAAAGCTGGTGTCGGGCTGGAAAACCGAACTTGCCGGCATCGAGGAAAAGGTCGGCGACCGCAAGGGCACACGGGTGTTCCTCTACGATTCCGGCGAGGACAAGCCGTTCACGGCGGGCAAGTTCGCCATGCCGACTGCGATGATCGAGGCGGCTGGCGGCGTCAACATCATGGCCGACATGGAGACGAGCTGGGGCAACACGGATTGGGAAACGGTCGCCACCCGCAATCCGCAGTTCCTCATCCTGCTCGACTACCAGGACGGCGGCGGCGCACAGAAGCTGATGGAGTTCCTCAAGGCGCACCCGGCCATGAAGGAGACGGATGCGGTGAAGAACGGGCGGTTCGTGCCGTTGCGCTATGAGGAGCTGACGCCCGGGCCGGCCAACATCGCCGCGATCGAGAAGATCGCCAAGGCGATGTATCCCGACGCCTTTTGAGATTGGCCTCCTCTTATTTCCGATCGGCGATGGCGGGCGGGGCGGCGGCGGTCGTCGCCCTCGCGCTTTTGTCGATAGCTTTCGGTTCGACGGTGATCCCGCTGCACGATGTGCTGAGGGCAATTGCCGGTGCCCTCGGACTCGGCGACGGACAAGGTTCCGGTCCGGTCGCGAGCATCGTCGTCGAACTGCGCCTGCCGCGCACGATCCTCGCCGTTCTGGTTGGCGCTGGCCTCGGTATCGTTGGGGCTCTGCTGCAGACGGTGACGCGCAACGATCTGGCCGATCCTTTCCTGTTCGGTTTGTCCTCGGGCGCGGCGGCCGGAGCCGTATCGGTGATAACCGTCTTCGGCGACCGGCTCGGCATCTGGACCTTGCCCGTCGCCGCCTTCAGCGGCGGCATCCTGGCGGCGCTGGTCGTGCTCGGACTCGTGTCGCGCATTCACAGCCAGGGGCCCGAGCGCCTCATTCTCGGCGGGCTGGCGGTTTCGTTCCTGTTCACCGCGCTGACGAACTATCTGGTGTTCGCTGGCGACCAGAGGGCCGCGCATTCGGTGCTGTTTTGGACCATGGGCGGCCTTGGTCTTGCGCGTTGGGACAATATAGGGCTTGCCCTTGTCGGCACCGCCAGCGTCGGCGGGTTCGCCCTGCGCAGCCACCGCAGCCTCGACGCACTGCTTGCCGGGGAAAGCACGGCCGAAAGCCTCGGCGTGCCGGTCGCGCGTCTTCGCTGGTCGACTTTCCTGGTTTCGGCTTTCGCCACGGCGCTGCTGGTGGCCGTCGCCGGCGTCATTGGCTTCGTCGGGCTGATGATACCGCATCTGTCCCGCCGCCTGGCAGGCGAGCTGCAATTCAGGCTGATCCTTGCCTGCGCGGTCTTCGGCGCGGTGATCGTGCTGGCCAGCGATCTGCTGGCGCGCACCTTGCTGCCGCCGCAGGAATTGCCGATCGGCATCGTCACCAGCTCTCTGGGCGCGGTGTTTGTCGTCTGGATGCTGCTGCGGCCGCGTCAGGAGCGGTAAGCCGACAAATCGTATATTGACATAAAGATGTCTTTATGTGACTTGCTTCCGGTAATGCCGTGCCGGGAATGAGAAACGTCGCATATGTCTTCAGTCGATGAGCTCTTCGGGCCGGTCGCCGCCAAGCCGGACGGCTCCGAAATCCTTGCCGAGCTCCAGGCCGCCGCGCGTGAGCGAATCCTTGTCCTCGACGGGGCGATGGGCATGCAGATCCAGGGTCTCGGACTTCAGGAAGACCACTTCCGCAGCGACCGCTTCGTCGGCTGCGCCTGTCATCAGCAGGCCAACAACGACCTTCTGATCCTGGCTCAGCCGAAGGCTATCGAGGATATCCACTACGCCTACGTCAAGGCCGGCGCCGACATCATCGAGACAAACACCTTTTCCTCCACGCGCATTACGGCGTTGCTCGATCATTGGGCAGGTTGGCGGACGACCGCCCTGATCTACGCGGCCACCATGGCGCTGCTGGTCTGTCCGCTCGTTTGCCTTGCGCTGCCGGCGACCCGGACCATGCCGACAGCCATGCCCACAGAAAGAGGGAGCGGCGGAAAGGGACGGGTCTTCGGGTTGATCGCGGTGGCGATCGCGTTGAATGGTCTCGTGACCTTCGGGGTTCAGGCCGTTAGGATCGAACTCTTTCGGGCGCTGGGTGCCGATCTTGCAAAAGCGGTTGCGATTGCATCGCTCGTAAGTGCTGCCAAGGTCGGAGGGCGCATCATCGACCTCCTCGGCGGAAGCCGATGGGATGCTCTTTCGATCGCGGTGGTTTCGGGAGCGATCATTCCGTTGGGTTAATTACGGTCTGGAACGGTGGGGTCAGTCTCCTAGCAGTGGGAGGATATCTCGCGCTGTTCGGGATCGGTAGTGGCGCCTTTGCCGTTGCTCGAGCGACGATGCCGCTCGTATTCTATAGCAAAGCTGATTATGCGGTCGTGCTATCGGCCACGGCCTTACCGTTAACCTGGTGAATGCGTTGGCCGCATACCTGCCCTGATGGGCTTGGTGCGCGCCGGTTCCAGCGAACCTGATCCTAGATACTCCGAAAGTGCCCAGATAGGGCGCGGCCGATCTCGTCGGCGCTATGAAACTTAAAAAGTGGATATTCGGCTTCGGCGGGATGGGGAAGGCACCCGTCTCCTTGTTGGAGCGACGCTAAATATCTTGTCCCACTCTGGAAATCCGAGCTTCGAAACGACCGGCCCGGCTTAGACCCCACTCACGCCGAGAATCGGTCGCTGGATGTATGGCAGCATTTGGACAGCGACAGAGAAAGCGAAACGACCACAAAGAGTCCGCCTGCAGAACGGCAGCTTATCGCAAATCCCAGCCGGAACCAGCCAGGCCGCTAACGGCCCCCAAGCTTGCTTAAAAAGCGGACCAGAGTATCCGCATGCTTGGGGAATGGCAAGTTTCACGACCGCAAAAGAGCGTATAGACGTTTACAGGATGATCATTCGCAATCGTCCGGGTGCAACGGCATTAGATGGAATATGCCGTTGCACATGCTTGGTGGTCCGGTTGGCCCATTTTGAGGTCATTTCAGCCTATCGTTCCACGGCTGGGGCCAATATGCCGTGGACCGCCATCGTCGACTGGCTGGACTGCTTGAGCGGGCGATTGCCGGTCAGCCGCCGCATGACCACATAGAAGACAGGTGTCAGGAAAATGCCCATTGCCGTCACGCCGATCATGCCGGCGAACACCGCAATGCCCATCGCCGAACGCATCTCGGCGCCAGCCCCGGTCGATAGTGCGAGCGGCACCACGCCCATTATGAAGGCCATCGAGGTCATCAGGATCGGCCGCAACCTGAGCCGGCTTGCCTCGATTGCCGCTTCCTTCGGCGTCAGTCCGGAGAATTCCATTTCGCGTGCGAATTCCACAATGAGGATGGCGTTCTTGGCGGAGAGTCCGACGAGCACCATGAAGCCAATCTGCGTGAAGATATTGTTGTCGCCATGGGTGATCCAGACACCGACGAGTGCGGCGAGCAGCCCCGTCGGGACGATCATGATGATCGCCACGGGGAGGGCGAGACTTTCATATTGCGCCGCCAGAACGAGGAAGACCAGAAGCAACGCCAGGGGAAAGATGATGAGGCTCGAATTGCCGGCGATGATCTGCTGGTAGGTGAGATCGGTCCATTCGAACTCGATCCCCTTGGGCAGTGTTTCGGCGGCGATCTTCTCGACGGCGGCCTGCGCCTCGCCCGAAGAATAGCCGGGCGCCGGCCCGCCATTTATATCGGCCGAGAGGAAGCCGTTGTAGCGGTTGACGCGCTCCGGCCCGGCCGTCGGCTCGACCTTCATCAAGGCCGACAGGGGGATCATCTCCCCGGACCTGGAGCGCACTTCGAGCTTGGCGATATCGCCAGGCCGGGCGCGATAGGGCGCATCCGCCTGCGCGCGCACTGAGTACGTCCGACCGAACTGGTTGAAATCATTGACGTAGAGCGAGCCAAGATAGATCTGCAGCGTTTCGAACACGTCGGTGACGGCAACGCCGAGCTGATGCGCCTTCGTCCTGTCGAGATCGGCGTAAAGCTGCGGCACATTGATCTGATAGCTCGAGAAGAGCCCCGCCAGCGATGGCGTCTCATAGGCTTTTGCGAGAAACGCCTTGGTTGCGGCGTCCAGCGCCTTGTAGCCGAGGCCATTGCGGTCCTCGATCTGAAGTTTGAAACCGCCGATCGTGCCCAGCCCCTGCACCGGGGGCGGCGGAAACATCGCTATAAAGGCGTCCTGGAGTGCCGCGTATTTCTGGTTGAGCTGCATGGCGATCGCGCCGCCCGAAAGATCAGGGGAAGGGCGTTCGGAAAACGGCTTCAGCGTGACGAAGACGATGCCGGCATTGGAGCTGTTGGTGAAGCCGTTGATCGACAGGCCCGGAAAGGCGACGGCATGCTCGACGCCAGGCTGTTTCAGCGCGATTTCGCTCATCTTGCGGATAACGCTGTCGGTGCGGTCGAGCGTCGCCCCGTCGGGAAGCTGCGCGAAGCCGACCAGGTATTGCTTGTCCTGCGCCGGCACAAAACCGCCGGGCACGACCTGGAACAGGCCGACGGTTGCGGCGACAAGAGCGAGATAGACGCCCATTACCAGCGTCTTCCTCGACAGAAGTCGCCCCACGCCGCCGCCATAGGCTTTAGAACCCGCCCCGAAGGCACGGTTGAAGCCACGGAAGAACCAGCCGAACGGCAGCTCGATCGCGCGCGTGAGCCAATCTTTCGGTGCATTGTGAGGACGCAGGAGAAGAGCGGCGAGCGCCGGCGACAAGGTCAGCGAGTTGAAGGCCGAGATCACCGTGGAGATCGCGATCGTCAGAGCGAACTGGCGGTAGAACTGACCGCTCAGGCCCGAGATGAAGGCCAGCGGCACGAACACGGCGACAAGCACGAGCGCGATCGCGATGATCGGACCCGAGACCTCGCGCATGGCGCGGTACGCCGCCTCGCGCGGCGAATGGCCGTCTTCGATGTTGCGTTCGACATTTTCGACAACGACGATCGCGTCATCGACGACGATGCCGATCGCAAGCACAAGGCCGAACAGCGACAGAGCGTTGATGGAGAAGCCGAAGAGATGCATCACCGCGAAGGTGCCGATGACCGAAACCGGCACGGCGACCAGCGGGATAATCGAGGCGCGCCAGGTCTGCAGAAAAAGGATGACCACAAGAACGACGAGCACGATCGCCTCGAGAAGCGTATGCACGACGGCCTCGATGGAGGAACGGACGAATTCGGTCGTATCGTAGACGATGCTGTATTTGACGCCCTCCGGCATGGTTTGCTGGAGTTCGTCCATCGTCTTGCGGATATTGTCCGAAATCTGAATGGCATTGGAGTTCGGCGCCTGGAAGATGCCGATCGCGACCGCGGCCTTGTTGTCGAGCAGTGAGCGCAGCGAATAACTGGCCGCGCCGAGTTCGACGCGCGCCACATCGCGCAGGCGCGTGACCTGCCCGTCCGTGCCCGTCTTGACGATGATGTCGCCGAACTCCTCGGCCGTCTGCAGGCGGCCCTGCGCATTGACCGACAATTGCAGATCAAGACCGTCCGAACCCGGTGAGGCGCCAACGATGCCGGCCGCCGCCTGCACGTTCTGCTCGCGCACGGCGTTGACGACATCGCTGGCGGCGAGATCGAGCCTCGCGAGCTTTTCCGGATCGAGCCAGATGCGCATCGAATAGTCGCCCGAACCGAACACCTGGACATCGCCGACGCCCTCGATGCGCGCGATCCGGTCCTTGACGTTGAGGACCGCATAGTTGCGCAGATAGGTGATGTCGTAGCGGTCGTTGGGCGACAGAAGATGCACGACCATGGTCAAGTCGGGAGAGCTCTTGGTCGTGGTGATGCCGAGCTGGCGCACCTCTTCAGGCAGCCGCGGCTCGGCCTGGGCAACCCGGTTCTGGACAAGTTGCTGGTCCTTATCCGGATCCGTGCCGAGCTTGAAGGTGACCGTCAGCGTCATCTGGCCGTCGGTCGTCGTCTGACTGGACATATAGAGCATGTTCTCGACGCCGTTGATCGCTTCCTCGATAGGCGTGGCTACCGTCCCGGCGATCACCTTGGGATTGGCGCCGGGATATTGCGCCCGCACCACGATCGAGGGCGGCACGACTTCGGGATATTCCGAAATAGGCAAGGCGTAGAGGCCGAGCAGACCGGCCACGAGAATGAGCACCGACAGAACTCCGGCGAAGACCGGACGATCGATGAAGAACCTGGAAATGTTCATGTTGCGTCCCCTCATTGGGCATGCGGCGGGCATAGAAGCCCGCTCATGACCGGAAACCGGCCATGCTGATGTGTCGGGAATCCGAAGCGCTCCCGGATGCCGGCTGGAAGCCGGCCTGGAACTGGATCGGCTAGCGTTCGGCCACGTTCATGGCAGCCGGTTGTTCGACTGAAGCCATCGTGACCGGCTCCGGCGCAATGACCGCGCCGGGACGCACGCGCTGCAGGCCATTGACGACGATGCGTTCGCCGGGCTTCAGCCCCGTTTTGACGATACGCAGCCCGTTCGCCCATTCACCGAGAACGATCTGGCGGTAGTCGAGCTTGTTCTGCGGATCGACGACGAGGACGAACTTCTTGTCCTGATCCGTTCCGACGGCACGCTCGCTGATGAGAAGCTGCGGCTGCGGTTTCGGCTGACCAATACGCACCCTTACGAATTGCCCCGGCAGCAACGACCCGTCGGGATTGTCGAACACCGCGCGGAGCTGGACAGTGCCGCTCGCCGTGTCGACCCGATTGTCGATAAACTGCAGGTGACCGCGGACGGGTTCGCCGTTTCCTTCAACATCCATCTCGACGGGGATGCTGTCGGTCGCACGCGTTCCCGACGGATCGGACGATAGTTCGGACAGAATCCGGGTCACGACCTCCTCATTGACGTCGAAGCCTACATAGATGGGGTCCACGGAAACGAGCGCGCTGAGCACGGGCGACCCCGCGCCCGCGGCGACGAGATTGCCGACCGTCACCTGAAGCTTTCCGATCCGGCCGGATATCGGCGCCCGGATCTCGGTATAGCCGAGGTCGAGTTCCGCCGATTGAAGAGCCGCTTCGGCGGCATGGAGCGACGCCGTCGCCTCATGATAAGAGCTCGTTCGCTGGTCGAGATCGCTTTGGGAGACGGTGCGGCTTGCGACAAGCTTCTGGCCTCGGTCGAGCCCCAACTTGGCGAGTTCGACGCGCGCTTCGGCGGCCGAAACCTGTGCCTTGGCTTGCGCGACCGTCGCCTCAAAGGGAGCGGGGTCAATCGTCACGAGCACATCACCCTTGTTGACGAGCGCGCCCTCGCGGAAATTGACTGACTGGATCGCTCCAGGCACGCGCGACCGCAGATCGACCCGGTCGATCGCTTCGAGCCTTCCGGAAAACTCCTGCCATGTGGTGACGTCCTGCAACTTGACCGTCGCAACCGACACCGGGATCGCGGCGGGTTCGGCGGCAACGCTTGCGTCTGCCTTGGCACCGCTGGATTTGTCGATGAGCGTGGTCGCGGCCACGAGCGACAAAACCACGCCCAGTCCGGCACCGGCAAGCAGCCGGCGGAAACGAAAATTCGTCATAGCAATCTCCTTTACGGCCCCCAGGCCGAATAATGGGGAAGCGGCTGGCTCATGAAGGCAGCGCTCCGGTCTGCTGGAAGAACGCGGCGAAATCGCCGCGGATTTTTTCCTCCCAGTCCTGCGTGTTCCCTGCCTCGTCCGCATAAGCGGCCGGCCAACCGGTCGGGCCGCTCAGAACATGCTCACGCACAAGGACACCCGCCTCCCGCAAGCGCCGCGCATAGTTCAGGCTTTCGTCACGCATGGGGTCGTCCTCGGCCGTGATAACCAATGCCGGGGCGACCCCGGCAAGCCTTGTCGCCAGAGCCGGCGCCGCATAGGGATGGCAGGCCTTGGGGGCGAAGCCCAGATAGCGGTTCCAGCCGTCGGCCAACTTGCATTGGCCCACGCCCAACTGCGTGGCGCGGAAGGACCGTGTCGCCATGCAAGGATCAAGCATCGGCGAAAGCAGGATCTGTCCGCGAAGCGCGCTCATTTGCTGGTCGCGCGCCATCAAGGCGACGCCTGCCGCCAGATTGCCGCCCGCTTCCTCTCCGGCCACGAAAATAAAGGATTTGCGGTCGGCCAGCTTCGCGCACCGCCGCTTAAGCGCCTCCAGCACGTCGAAAACAAAATTAAGCGGCGCCGGAAACGGGTTGGCGTTGGCCAGCGCATATTCGACGGAAACAACGATGGCGCCGGCGTCGGCCAGGCGCCCCGCAACGCGCGCCCCGCTTGCAATCGAGCCGCCGAGGAACAGACCGCCGTGCAGATGCAGCACGAGCGGCGGCGCCTCCGGCAATTGATCGCCGACATAGACTCTCACGGGAACCGGTCCCGCTTCGTCGCAATCGAGGATCTCCTCTTTGAAGGTCATGCGCTCCAACCACTCTTGCCTGCACGAACCCCGGTGCCGCTCAGTCGACGGCGGTGATACCGCACTGCACCTGACAACCGCCTGTCAGCAGGTTTTGCCCTGCGTTCCAACGAATGTCAGTTCGGTCGCGGATATGTGGGATTGTTCTTTATTGGAAAAAGAAGCCTAATGTTGATAACACTGTTTCTGATTGTGAATAATCGGCAGTGGAAGCTTCCCATGGATCAGTTCGCGGCGATGCGCGCCTTCGTCAGGGTAGTGGAGACCGGCACCTTCACGCGGGCCGCGGACACGCTTTCCATGCCGAAGGCGACCGTCACTAAGCTCATACAGGGGCTGGAGGCGCATCTGCGCACCAAGCTCCTCAATCGCACGACCAGGCGTGTCCTCGTCACAACGGACGGCGCTCTCTATTACGAACGTTCGAAGCGACTTATTGCCGACATCGACGAACTGGACGGCAGCATGGCGTCGTCGCAGGTCCTCCCCAAGGGGAAGTTGCGCGTCGAGATGTCGAGCGCGCTTGCGAGCATGATCCTGGTGCCGGCGCTATGCCGCTTTCACGAAATTTATCCGGACATCCAGATCGACCTTGGCGTCTCGGACCGGCAAATCGATATCCTTGCCGAGAATGTCGACTGCGCAATACGCGCCGGTCAGCTTTCCGATCAGTCGCTGATCGCCCGCAGGATCGCCGAGATGAGCATCGTCACCTGCGCGGCGCCGTTGTATCTGGAAAAGTTCGGAGAGCCTCAAGACCCAAGGGACCTCAAAGAGGGCCATCACGTTGTCAGTTACTTCCGCCCGTCAAATGCACGACAGATCCCTTTCGTGTTCTGTCGTGGCGACGAACGGATCGAAGTGACGGGTCACTGCGCCGTATCGGTCGACGAAGGGATGACCTATCTGGCCGCTGCCCGGGCCGGGCTCGGTGTCGTCCAGGTCCCGACCTTCATGGTCCGGGATGCGATCGGCAAGGGGGAGCTTCGTCCGATTTTGAGCGACTGGCATCGCGACCCAATGCCTCTCTACGTCGTCTATCCACCAAACCGTCATCTCGGCAACAAGCTGCGCGTCTTCGTCGATTGGGCCGCAAATCTCTTTGCCGGCTCCGGCATTGATCGAGCTGATGCCTGATCTGCGCGACTTGACGGGAATTTCCGCCGCAGGAGCAGCCGGCCGGAACGAAAGTCGGCATTTCGCTTCCGCGGTCCACAAGCACCAGGCTGCAGCCGATCACTTTGAACTGCGCCTCGAACCAGACGGAGTGCTGGCGCGCGACCGTTGTCCTGGGCGGATGAAGGTCAACACTAGCCACTGCCAGGTTCCCGACGTCGCAGTTGTCGGCGCTATGTTCGACGATGTTCCCTTGCGGCGTACGTTCGTCTTGGCGGTTGGCCCACGGGCCACTTAGGGCCAAGATCTGCGCTCATCGAATGTCAGCTTCCTGAGCTCTACGGACTCGAACAGGACGGTCCTCTCCCGGCTCCGCCTCAGTCAGCTCACTATGAGCTTCGATAGCCCGAAAACGGCAATGAACCTTCTCGCTTTCGGGGCAGACGGCTTGGGTGACGAACTCCTGCGCGGTACGGTGACGATCTCGGTCATCACCGTACCGGGCCTAAGGCGAGTGGTGTGTCGCCGCCCCATATAAAGACGAAGCCGAAGCTCGTAGCTCGTTCATACAGATACATCCAGCGCCTTTGACTGCTGCCCGAATCGTAGATGAGGCTATTGAAAACACTCTCGGATTGATTGATCCAAAAGCATGTGCCAGGCGGCCGATGCCGCCTGGCACCAACAGGAAATCCGCCTCAGTTGCCCATCATCTGCTTGGCATTTTCCGGCGTGACGGCCGTCGTGTCGACCGTAACGGTAGCCGGCACCGACGTGGCGCAATCGAGCAGGATCGATTTTGCCATGTCGATCGCTTCCTTGGCGCCGGTGGGGTAGACGAAGGTGGCCGCCCAGTCGCCCTTGGCGACGGCTTCGATGCCGCCGGCCGGACCGGGAAGACCATCCGTGCCGATAACCTTCACCTCCTTGCCCGCACCCTTGGCCGCCAGCAGCGCGCCGGCCGCCATCATGTCGTTCGATGCATAGACCATCTTGATGTCGGGATGCGCCTGAAGCATGGCGGCGAACGCGGTCTGGGCCTTGTCCGGCAGCCAGTCGGCCGCCTGTTCCGCGACGATCTGGATCTTCGAGTTGCCCTTTACGCCGTCCTTGAAGCCGTTGAGCCGCTCCACGGCCGGCGTCGAACTCGGCAGTCCCTCCAGAACCGCCGCCTCGCCACCATCCGGCAACAGCGTCTTGGCGGTGTATTCGCCCGCAGCCTGCGCGATCTTGTAATTGTCGCCGCCGATGAAGGCCGTGTAATCCTTGCCGGGGTCGCCATTCGTCTTGCGGTCGAGCTCGATGACCGGAATGCCGGCGTCCATCGCCCGCTTGACGGCCGGTGTCAGCGGCGCGGCCTCGAATGGCGAGATCAGCAGCACGTCCACCTTCTGGGTAATGAAGTTGTCCACCTGTGAGGTTTGCGTGTTCACGTTGCCGGCGCCGTCGGCGATCTGCAGCGTGAACTGCGGGACTTTCTTCGCCTCGGCCGTCAGCTCGTCATTGACGTGCTGACGGTAGGGTTCGGCGTTATTGGCCTGCGAGAAGCCGATGATGAATTCACCGTCCTTCGAACAGGCCTTCACCAGCGGATCGGCCGCATAGGCGCAGGTGGCAAAGCCGATGCAGGATCCTGCCAGCAGCGCGAGCCGCGCCGCATGGCCAACTCTTCTGTCCTTCCAGTCCATTGTCTTCTCCTCCAATTGGCCTCCCGGGCCTGGGTGTGGTTCAGTCCTGTCGCCACCTCCTATCGACCCAATCCCTCGCGGCGACGGACGAGAGATTGAAGCATCGCCGCCAGCACGATGATCGCGGCGGTCGCGAGCAACTGCATGGCGGGCGTGATGTTGTTGAGCTGAAGGATGTTGGCGAGCGCGCCGAGCATGATCGTGCCGGCGACGGTGCCGACCATCGATCCGGAGCCGCCGAACAGGCTTGTGCCGCCGATGACGACGGCGGCGATGGCCGTCAATTCATAACCCGCGCCGTCGTTGGCGCTGCCGAAGTTGAACTGGCCGGCATGGACGATGCCGGCAAGCGCCGAAGCGAAACCTGTGATGGCGTAGACCGAGATCTTGATGGCGGAAACGGGAACGCCGGAGATTCGGGCCGCACGATCGTTGCCGCCGACGGCGAAGACATACCGGCCGAAGCGCGTGGTGTTGAGAACCACCGTCGCGATGCCGGCGAAGACGATGAAGACGATCGTTGCCACAGGCACGACGTTGTCGAAAAGACGTTCGCCGAGCACGGCGAAGATGGGAGGCGCCAGCCCGGGGCCGTCGCCGTACGAGATGTTGATGTACTGGTTGTCCGAGACGACCAGCGCCAGCCCGCGCGCCGCCTGCAGGCCGGCCAGCGTGACGATGAAGGGTTCAAGCCTGAAACGGCTCGAGATCACGCCCTGGACCAGGCCGAACGCCGTCCCCATCAGCAGCACCGCCAGCAGCGTGGTCAGCAGGCCGAAACCGCCCGACACCATCATCGTCGCCGTCACCACGCTGGAAAGCCCGAGCACGGCGCCGACGGAAAGGTCGATACCCGCCGTGATGATGACGAAGGTCATGCCGATGGCGATGATGCCGGTTTCCGAGACCGCCCGGATGATGTTGGCGATATTGTCGGGCGCCAGGAACAGGATGGCGCCATGCCGCCTGGGAGAGAAGATCACCCCGCCGATGACCACCAGCACAAGGCCGATCAGGCTTTGGAAGCGGACGATGATCGCCAGCGGATCGCTGCGCCTGGCCTGCTGGGCGGCCGCTGCATTCGCGGATGGTGTCTGTTGTTCGGACATCAAGCCTCCCTGCCGTTGGCGGCGGCGAGCACGGTGTGCTCGTCCACGCCGCCGGAGAATTCCGCCACGCTGCGGCCGGCCCGCAACACGACGATGCGATCGCACAGGCCGATCAGTTCAGGCATCTCGCTCGATGCAACCAATATGCCGAGACCTTGCGAGGCCAGCAGCCGCAAGCGCGCGTAGATTTCCCCCTTGGCGCCGACATCGACGCCGCGGGTGGGCTCGTCCAGCAGGAGCAGGCGCGGTTTTCCGAGCACTTCCTTGGCGAGGACGACCTTCTGCTGGTTACCGCCCGATAGCGCCCCGACGGCGATGTCGGGATTGCGCGGCCTGATGTCGAACTGGCCGAAGGACTCCTTGACGGCCTCGTCCTGTCTCTTTCGGGACATGAAACCGCTCGGCGATATGCGGCGGATGATCGACATCACCAGATTGACGCCGACGGCCATGCGCAGCATCAGGCCGCTGCCGCGCCGATCATCGGTGACGAAGGCGATGCCGGCCCTGCGAGCGGCAGCGATCGACTTTAGCGTTGCAGGCTTATCGCTGACCGCAATGTCGCCGTGCCAGCGGCCCGCCAGTCCCGTGCCATAGAGGGCGCTGAGCAATTCGGTGCGGCCCGCGCCCATGATCCCGGCAAGGCCGACGATCTCGCCCTCATGGATGTCGAAACTCACGCTCTCGGGCGGTTGCCAGCCGGCGGCGGGCCGGGTTGGCCTGAAGCCCGCGTCGCGCAGATGGAGCAAAGGCTTGCCCACGGTCGCCGCGCGTTGCGGGTACAGTTCATCCAGCGGCCGGCCGACAAGCAGCCGCACCAGCTCCGCCTGCGGCGCGTCCGGCGCAGTGACGCCGGCGACGCGCCCATCGCGCATGACGGTGACGCGATGGGCGATATGAGGCACCTCTTCCAGCCGGTGCGAGATGTAGATGATCCCGACGCCGCTGGCGCTCAGCCGCCGCATGATTGCGAACAGACGCTCGACTTCGCCGACTGTCAGCGCCGCGGTCGGTTCGTCCATGATGAGGACCTTGGTGGCATAGGACAACGCCTTGACGATGGCCACCACCTGCCTTTGGCCGACGGAAAGATCCGCAACCGGGCGCGCGGGGTCGATCCCGAGGTCGATCGCCTCGAGCCGTTTGCGGGCTTCGGTGCGCATGCGCTGCGTATCGAGCATTCCGCCGGGCCGCATCAGTTCACGGCCAAGGAAGAGGTTGGAGGCGACGTCGAGGCTGGGAACCAGGTCCAATTCCTGGAAGATGGTTGCAATACCCGCGGCCTGCGCGTCGCGAGGCGATGCAAAACGCATGGAAGCGCCGTCAAGCCGAATGACGCCTGCGTCAGGCATATGCACGCCCGAAAGCAGGTTCATCAGCGTCGATTTGCCGGCACCGTTCTCGCCGAGCAACGCATGAATCTCGCCGGCCTTCAGGTCGAAGTCGACGCCGCGCAATGCCTGGACGCCACCGAAATGCTTGACGGCTCCGGTCACAGACAGCAGGGGCTCGCTCATGCCGGCGCTCCACATGATCCGCGTACCCGAAGGCTTGGCGCAAGGCGCAGGGTGCGCCGCGCGCCGTCCGGCTTAGCGATGCGTTCGATCAGGAGCTCCGCGGCCTGCTGGCCGATGTCGTTGCACGGCTGCGCCACCAGGGTAAGGCGAGGCTCGAAATAGTCCGCCCATTCGAAATCGTCGATGCCGAGGACGGACAGATCCACCGGGACGCGCAACTGCCGCTCCCGCGCCGCGCGCATGACGCCGATCATGGTCAGGTTGTTGTTGGCGATAATCGCCGTCGGCGGAACGGGAAGCGACAAAAGCCGGTGAGTCGAAACCGATGCCTGGGCCGTGCCGGTGTTGCTGTCGCTGATATAGGCGGCCGGCACGTCCAGTCCGCGCGCAGCCATCGCCGCCTTGAATGCGTCCACACGCTCGATGGTCGTTGCGAAGCCAGGTTGTCCCGCGATGAAGCCCACGCGCTCGTGCCCGGCCTCGGCAACATGCGCCACCAACGCTTCGACGGCCGCTACATTGTCCAGCCCGATCTGATCGAAGCGGCTGTCCGAGAGGCGGTCGACAAGGACGCACGGAACGCCCTTTTCCAGCATATAGTCGAGTGAGCTCCGCGCTTCGCGGGATGGAGCAAGGATGATCCCGTCGACGCGCCTCTGATGCAACTGGCGGATGACCGCCAGTTCGCGCTCCGGATCTTCCTGGGTGTCGCAGAGGAAGACCGTCAGGCCGCGGCGCGAGCACTCAGCTTCGACGGCACAGATGATGTCGCTGAAATAGGGATTGGATATGGCCGATATGGCCAATCCGACAGTTCCGGTCGACGCCATTTTTAACGACCGGGCCACCGTGTTGGGAATATATCCAACCTCGGCGACGACGTCCTCCACACGCCTGACCTTGGCGGGCGACACATAGCGCGTCTTGTTGATGACGTGAGAAACGGTCGAGACCGACACGCCGGCCATTCTGGCGACTTGGGCAATAGTGGTCATCGGCGCAGCCAACCTGACGGCGGCGACGCGACACGGCGTGCGACCAAATTTTCCTCCCAGCCGAGCCAATCTCCAACCTCTGGAAGCTGGGAAATCGCCCGAATGTCAGACGCTAGCGTTGTCGATACGTTTGCGCAAACGTTTTTTTGGTCATCTGTTGCCCTCAGAAACGACCGGCAGCATGGTGCAGCGTGCCTGATCAGGCAGCGTAGCAAAGATGGATTGCCGACAGGGGTAGCGGGGATCTTTTCCACGATCGAGCGGACGAAGGGCAGGTTGGCCGGGATGTCGGTGTTCTGTAGCGCCTGCAGGTGAGAAGTTGGGGTCGTTTGCGGGAGAGGGCGCGCGCGAGGCGGACCAGCAGTTGCTTGCCGACGACGGCATTGCTCATGTCGAGGGACAGAAACGGAACAGGCGGTCCCGAACCATCTCTTTGACGTTTGGGAAAAATCGCAAATCGTAAAAGGAAATCAATGCGATGGAAAAGCGGTTGGTACACCGAAAGAGACGAAGATAAGAACTTCGAATTGACGGTTATGCTGTGAGCATTTCCTGAGCTATCCACCAGCTTTAGAGTGGTCTTCGTCGACAGAAAAGTGGAGCGAACATCGATCGGCTCAGGAAACAAGCTCCAGAGATTGCCTGACAAATGGAGCCGCCGAAGCACGCGGTGTCCCATAATACAGGCGCTTGTATCGAGGTGCCTGGAATGCGTCGCCGAAGATCGCCATGTATTCATCGTTCATGACCTTCCGTGGAATCGTCCCGGAAGTGGCGGCTCCGCCATGCACCTGATGGAATGTGCCTTCGCCGAGCAGACAGATATTTCTCGCCGAAGCACGGGACACATAGCGAGCGAAGATTTCTAGATTGGCAAGCCCTCCGCCAGGTGACACGAACCGCTCGTCATATCCGCCGATTTTCTCGAACAACGAACGGCTGACCGAAAAAGCGTTACTTTCGGCGATATCATTGAAAAAACCGGACATGGATGATCCGGCGAAAACGGAGATCGCATAAAGCGCATCGCGCTGCTCAGGCCAACCCGATCGAGCAATTAATTCATCTTCGACCTCTTGATTATACCCTTCATGAACCGATTGCATTTGAGCCTTAGGCCCCAAATGCCATCCGAGGGTGTAGACAAATGCGTCATCAACTTTTTCGTGTGCACTGATAGTCGCGCGGTATAGCCCCTGCGAGAAGATGCGAGCGCCATCGATTGCCAGTAGCAGATACTGTCCGCGCGCAATTTCACGAGCGGCCCAGTTCATCGCAAATACAGGCGAGGGAGACGGAGACGGCATGTTATATAGGCTTACTCCATCAGGCAGGCTCTCATTAGAGAGAGGTCTCGTTGATCCGTTTTCGACCACGATAACTTCGTAGTCTTGTGCGGATACGCCTTGCTGATAGGGGGCTACCGCCGAAAGCAAGGTACGTGCGGCCTCCCTTGGCATGTCATATGTGCAGACAATGACAGATAGCTTTGGTTGAGCGCTGCCATGTGAATTCTCAAGCTTGCTGGGCCAGGCGCAAATCTGGTCGCTCGTTGTCATCTCCTCACGGGCTTCGACTTTGTTGAAGCGTTTCCAGTCCACAAAGTCAGCCTCAATTTCTCCGGGTGACTTTGGGGAAAGGCTTTCTCGAATAGCCTCAACAGTTGGGCAAGACCATTTGCCGGCGGCCAGTTCCAATTCAATTCGTTCGTAGGCGTCGGACAGGACAGTCGATGCCGGATTGAGCCGGCTGACCACGGCAAGGCCTTTCATGTCGACATCATAGACCCGGATATCGAGGTCAGGTCGATAGTAACGCAAGACGAGAATCAAGCGATAGATATCACCAGTCCAAATGCGAGTATTACGGGTGCGCGTTGCATATTCCATGGCCTGGGGCAAAACATCATCGATGGCAACAACGCCTGCTCCTGACATGCTCTTTTCGAGATTGATAAAATCGCGCAGAGCAAATTCGACTTGGTGCATACCATCGATGAAAGCGAAATCTGGCGGCGGGCACAATGTCGAACTGAGTTCAGGTCGAGCAAAAAATTCGTCACTCGTCGCCCTAAAGAGGCGAGTTGGCGCCGACAATTCTGCCGTAATTTCGAAATCGGGATCAATGCCAACGGAAGGGCAGCGCGCCAACGAAAGACTGTAACCAGAGCGACAGCCGATTTCACAGTAACTCTCCGGGGAGATTACGCGATGGAGCACCGTCAGCGCCTCTATATAGTTCAATTTCTGGCTCCAAACCTGGATGTCTCTGCAGTCGTTGGCATCAGTTGCCTCTTAATTACGTTCATCCCATTCCGCCAGCATTGCACTATATTTAAAGTCTGCATACGGAGCCACTTCGTAATTATAATTTTATAGTCTGCATAGACAATAATAATAGCTCATATTGCTCCACTAAAATTATCGAAATAGACGACCCTGACCGGACGAAGCGAGGCTATCAAGGATCAGAACGAATTTGTCGCCGCTGAGCTATATCCGTCATGATCGGAATTCCGTAATTACGCCAGAAATCCTTATCGAATTTCATAAGTTGATCCGGGTTCCAAACAAAAATAGAGTCGGAACCAAAGCTATCATAGTGCCTGTGCCAGCCTTTTTTTCGCTCTTCTGGTAACCATCTCTTCTGCCGCTCATCTAAGACTTTTTTCCGACCCTGGGCTGAGGAGCGTATAGAATAGTGCCGCAAGAGGAAGCGGTACGGGTAGTCTATAGCACCTTCAAAATCTGCGGCATGTCCACCAGACGCTGCGAGGTTTATGCGATTGCTTCCTTGTAGCCAGGCCTTGACCTGCCAGAAGTGTCCGGGTTTGGAGCCGAACTCAAAATGAGAAAAAGCCTCAGTAAGAGTTCCCGACCGATATGGCGCATCCGTAGTTGGTCGAAAATCTACCAAATTGAAGGCTACCCTATTTGCCCCACTCTCTTCGGCTAGCTTTAGCGCTTGGGCAAGTGTCATCCCTGAAAACGGAGACCGTCGCACCTCGTCCGCATCTGTGTGAAGAATCCACCGACCACAATGTGCGGCAGCGATCTCCTCTTTTCTCTTAAGTATTTTTTCCCACTCATAGTAGGAAGTGCTTCCATCTAAAGGGAACTTCTCCAACGCGACATTCTCTGGATACTGTTCCCGACAATCCTTCATGATTTGCCAAGTCGAATCGGTAGACCAATTGTCGATTGCGGCGACATCGCAACCTTGCTGCACGAGATCCTCAATCACCTCTCCTACGACATCAGCTTCGTTAAATGCGGAAAGGATAGCGAGAGGTCGCTTATGAGGTACTCCGTAATCAACGATGGTGCGGTCGTGAAGGGTTACAATCGTCTTCAACTCCCGGGCTCGATTGTTGTTAAATGTGTATCCAGAGAATACGGGCGGAAATGCATACTTTCTAAGGAGTGTCTCGTATTCGTCCAAGGACCACTCGCGCACATGCGATGTATTCGTTGGCGGGCCGCGGTGTCCTTGTCCATGGCAACGTACACGGTCCAGCGTACTGGTAATGACGATTGCTCCCCTAAGATAACATTTTGCGAGAAAGGCCAGAAGGTGCGAGGGGTCTGAGAGATGCTGGATCACATCAGCGCAAATTACGACTGCCTGATCATCTGCATGGTTAGCTAGACCGATACAATCATATTTTGATAGATCAGATTCTATCCATATCACGCCGGACGGGTGCTTATTTCGGTAGAATTCGATGTTTTGGCCGAAGCCAATGCCGATCCTCCTCTCGGCTTTAACGTTTAGTAGTCTCTGCCCATTTCTACAGCCAATGTCGATGACTGTGGGTCGACGAGCTGCGCGACAGAAATAATCCGCTGCATAATAGACCTCAGGCTGATCGTCGAAGAACGAGAAGTCATCAGAACGGTGTGCCTTGCTCTGCGCAATATAATCCAGCGGCAAACAAAAATCGTCCATATAGGCTCTAACCATGAAACATCGGGCGCCTTACGTGCCTGTCCAACTGGCTGATGGAGCCACCGTTTCATCAAGATAGCCCACGTCCTTGATCGATGGAAGCGCGTATGGAACCAATTTGGGTCGGCTTTGCCGCCGGCCGCTTCGCCTTCCAGGGCTTTAGATGTGACCTAATAGAACGCGGTCAAAAAAAGGGCGCCGGAGCGCCCAATTGGTTGCTATCGAGTTTTCTCTATAGTGCCGGTCGTCATCCAAGCACACTGCCGAGAAGACCATCGCCAAGACCGTCAAACCGTCCAAGCGTCGTGCCGAGAAGACCGTCGATAGCGAGACAAAGTTTTTTCCAGAGTAATTTTTTCTATTTTAAATTGATTTATAAAAATCCATTCAAGAGGGAGCCATGAGAGTTCGATAGATCATGGTGCTCTCCCGCGGATACAAGAGATTGCCCGATGAATGTCAGATCGGGAACGAGCGAGCTAAGGATTCCATCAACGTTTCCAAGCGCGCCGTGAGCTGCGTCGAACAAGTCGGTTTGAGACAGCCCAGTCGAATCGGCAGACGTCCCGCCGTCTTGAATGCTGGAGGTCAGTTCGATAGTGGCGGCGTCCATCGAGGAGCCGCCGGAACTTCCGTTGGCACCGCCAAAAACGGCCCCCAGCAACGTCGTCACGCCATCGAGCGTATTGGATGCCCCATTAATGATGCCTGACACGGCACCGGTGACGCCGCCCAGCGTGTCGCCCAACCCGTCGGTCACGCCGGCGACCACGCCGTCGAGCGCGTCCGTGACGCCGCCCAGCGTGTCGCCCAGCCCGTCGGTCACGCCGGAGACCACGCCGTCGAGCGCATCCGTGACGCCGTGCAGCGTGTCGCCCAGCCCATCCGTCACGCCGTCGAGCGCGCCTCCGAGCGCGTCCGTGACGCCGTGCAGCGTGTCGCCCAGCCCATCCGTCACGCCGGAGACCGCGCCGTCGAGCGCGTCCGTGACGCCGTGCAGCGTGTCGCCCAGCCCGTCGGTCACGCCGGAGACCGCGCCGTCGAGCGCGTCCGTGACGCCGTGCAGCGTGTCGCCCAGCCCGTCGGTCACGCCGGAGACCGCGCCGTCGAGCGCGTCCGTGACGCCGCCCAGCGTGTCGCCCAGCCCATCCGTCACGCCGGAGACCGCGCCGTCGAGCGCGTCCGTGACGCCGCCCAGCGTGTCGCCCAGCCCGTCGGTCACGCCGGAGACCGCGCCGTCGAGCGCGTCCGTGACGCCGCCCAGCGTGTCGCTCAACCCGTCGGTCACGCCGGAGACCGCGCCGTCGAGCGCGTCCGTGACGCCGTGCAGCGTGTCGCCCAGCCCATCGGTCACGCCGGAGACCGCGCCGTCGAGCGCATCCGTGACGCCGCCCAGCGTGTCGCCCAACCCGTCGGTCACGCCGGAGACCACGCCGTCGAGCGC
>Ga0164243_10002179_pt1 | contig 32694 bp, 42 predicted proteins | sample OricompcompostOP_FD_108781 | JGI IMG/M metagenome (GOLD analysis project Ga0164243, IMG submission 108781) | Organic Plus compost microbial communities from Emeryville, California, USA - Original compost - Organic plus compost (OP) | ecosystem: Engineered > Solid waste > Mixed feedstock >... | reverse complement strand
GTCCGTAGTGAGTCCGATAATTCTCGGTAATACACGGACTCACCTTGGACTCACCTCGGACTCAACTCGGACTCATTGAGAAGAAGGGTGGAAAAAATATACAGTCGGATCCCAACTACTTTCTATAAGGGGCAGAACGAAATGTAAAAAAACGGCAAAAACGGCAAAATGCTGAAAAACGGCCTAAACGATATAGAAAACGGCGATTTTTGCTGAAAGCGGCAGCCTGACGGCTGCAAAACGAAATGTAAACCTATACCATCCGGTACCATTCAGATACCATTTGTAAAACGACAATCCGGTCGGATTGCCGATGATACTTCCATTACGGCCTTAAAAACGGCTTAAAACGGCCTAAAACGGCTGATAAAACCAAATTTATTGCTACCAGGACGATGGTGCTGCGTGCTGGTGACCGAAGGGATAACCGGCTTTTTTGTGCCCGGCCCCGAAAGGTGAAAAATGCCAGAATTTTGGATTAGGGTTACGATTAGGGTTACAATTAGGGTTACATTTTTTGGATTTTTACGAGCGATAAAGCGTAGGTTATGCCAAAAAACCGATGCAAAAACCTTGTAAAACGATGGATTGACCACCCTTTATTACCGTTGATTTGCATGGATAATTTAGGATAACCATCTTGTTTTCAGTTGTTTTTGTTGTTTTTCCGGCTTTTTTTGTGTGTATTTGTGAAAATTCAACGGAAATGGAAAGGCAAACCAATACTCCGCGCCCGGCGAACATACTGGACTATCTCGAAGGCCTGTTATGTATAGGCGAAAACATATACCCGATTAAAGACGGGATAGAAAGCATGGTTATCTTAGTAAGGAGGCTAACCAGGTTATTAATTGCGATAGCTCTTCTTTCAGTATTCCAGCTATTGCTACTGTCGCTGTTATTGCTATGGACCAAATAGCAATCCGGTTGCCTTGACTCCGGCTGCGGTGTTCATGCTTCTTTTCCTCCGATACTGCCTGCGCGTCACGGTACCGCTTTTCAAACCCGCCATCGGCTACAAAGGCTATCCCTTGCGGGGTCAGACTGGCCAAGGCTATCTTCCCGCCCCCTGTTATGAGCGTTACGACTCCTTTTGATTGCAGGTAATGCCACTGATCGTATGCCTCGGAACCACGGGGCACGCCTACGGATGTCCGCTTTCCGTCTTTGCTGAGCTGTCGTAAAAGCTCATCGTATCGCTTTGCTTCTTCTAGTGTCATGTCTTGTTTATTGGCCTTACTCAAGCCGTATGCAGCCGACTACGAGTGCGATGTTGCGGATATCGCTCATGGGTACCTCAAAGTCTATGTATTCCCTGTTGTCTGACCGGCAGATGATCTTATCGGGGTCGCTGCCGGGCAACAGGCGCTTGATGATGGCTCCCTGGGTCCTGGTGTCGATGACGTAGACCTTGTTCCACTGTATGAACAGCAGCTCGCGGACGAAACGGCAGGCCACCACGTCGCCGGAGCTGTACTTGGGGTACATGGACGATCCGCGGACATACATCATGAAGTCGACACCCTTGCCATCGAACAGCGGGACGTGGTAACGCTCTTCTATGGCGTCGAAGTCAATAGCGTAATCATCATTGAGCGAGGCACCGGCGAAAGCTTCCACCGGGATCAACGGGATGCCCTTTCCTAACGGTGCCGGTTTGGCTACTCGCTTATCATCTCTGAGCATCGGACCCTTGCCAGTAAGCAACCATTCAGGATCCACTTCCACATAGTATGAGATAAATTTAAATATATTATCCTCGGATAAACCGCCTTTCTGGGATAAAACGCCATTGGATACGCCCGTTTTCTTGTAAAAATCATACTTACTAATACCTTTATACTCAAGATATTGTAGTATTCTTTGTTTTATGGTTGAAATTTCACTCATAAAAATTTGGAATAATATAAATTTCTCTACTATATTTGTTCTCAACAAAATACAGTTTGAGCAATGAACAAACATAGGAATAAAAATTACAACTACAACAATGCGGTCATCGATGAGTTGAGAGCGAAGTACGGCTTCACGAGGAATTATATCATCATGTCCATCCGTGGGGACCGGACGGGCACCTTCCCGACGAAGATCGCGGATGAGTACAAACAGTTGGACCGGGCCGCCAGGCAGGCCATCAAATCGAAGATTGAAAATCTATAAAAATCATAAGGCATGGTACGTACAGAAATCAAACACGAAATCAGTAGCCCACGCGCCAATTTGGCGGGCGAGGCAAGGGTGATCAGGACGATCAAGACGGTAAGGATTTTAGGGATAGTGGTCTACACCAAGGTCTATCACTATCCCGAGTTGGAAACGTATGAGGTGGCAAACGTTTAGAGTTTGATCTTCTGCGCCTCTTTCTTCAATTCGTTCAGCCACTGAGCATCCGATCTGATAGATGATCCACCTACGGTCTTTCTTCTTAAGTCTTCGATTTGCTTAGCTAAAACAATGATTAAGGCCTCCAACTCTTTGATTTTATCATTTTCCATAACGCTAACGATTTAAAGTTTGACAGCCGAAAGTTAGCGAAAATTCCCGAAAGCGTAACCCGGTCATCGCAGCCGGGCGGGAACCAGTAAAAGCAAGCTATGTTTGACCAAAATCCATACGAGATCCATGACGGCAAGATAGGTGTCCGTCTGAGTTATGTCGTTTCAGATCAGAATAAGCGCAAGGAAAGCAGCTTGGGTTTAATGAGCTATACCGCGTACAAGCTGCGTAGTTTCCGAAACCCCCACTTTCGCTTGAAGGAAGGCAAAGGCCCGGGCAACGAGGCGCTGATCAACTGGGTGACGCTGCCCCATGACTGGCGGGAGAAATGCAAGCAGGCATTCGGTGATCCGGAGCTGGCGGCCATCCCCACGCTGCTGGAAAAGCACTACCACCGCGACCCCAAAGCGGCTGACTTCTATGCGAACTGGAAACGGCCTGATGACCGGAACCTTGACTACAACTTGATCCAGGAATACACAACAAATGCGAGCGTGCTGAATGCGGTGATCGCCACGATGGCCAACCGCAGGGCACTGCGCAAGGCCCTTGGCGGATCTACAGCCGGGGTGTGGGAGACCATATACAGGGATATCGAGGCAATGCGCCCCAGGGTAGGCCATACGCTGAAGGTGCCCTCGCTGAAACGGACACTGGCGAACTACAAGAAGGACGGCTACGAGGCGCTGATAAGCGGCAAGCTGGGCAACAGGAATACGGCCAAGATCAAGGATGAGAAACAACAGGCGCTGCTGGAAGAGCTGCTGAAGTATAACAAGAACCTGGACAATGAGCAGATCATGGGCCTCTACAATATCGCCGCCGAGAAAATAGGCTGGCCTACGATCAGCGCGAGCACCGTGGCCAATAAGCGGCGGGATCTGGGACTTTACATTGAGGCCGGACGTCGCGGCCTGTCTTCATTCATCAATAAGAAATCAATGCAGGTGAAGCGCTCGGCACCAACGAAGCCACTTTACTACTGGACGCTGGACGGCTGGGACGTCGAGTTGCTGTATCAGCAAACAGGCTTGGACAGCAAGGGCCACCAGGTGACGACTTATACCAACAGGCTGAATGCTGTGGTGGTGCTTGACCCGAATGTGAAGTATCCGATTGGCTATGCTATCGGTACACACGAGACCCCGGCACTTATCCGCGAGGCCCTTCGGAATGCAGTGAACCATACGCGCGAGCTTTTCGGACAGCGGTATAAGCCCTGGCAGTTGCAGAGTGACCGCTACGGCATCAAGAAGCTGACGCCTTTGTATGAGGCGCTTTCGGAGTACTTCACACCGGCCGCTGCCAGGCTGGCCCGATCCAAGCGGGTGGAGCCTTACTTCAAAGAACTCAACAAATCGATACAGATGATGCCCAACTGGTCCGGATACGGTGTCACCGTGGACCCTGACAAGCAACCCAATGCCGAATACCTGAATAAGATAAGGCATATGTTTCCGGACGAAGCGGGTTGCCGCGCCCAGATTGTGCACATGCTGGAAATGAAGCGGATGGAACTTCGTGATAAGCTGCTGGCAAACTGGGAGCAGACACCGGAGGCCGACCGCCTGGTGTGTGATGATGCGGAATACCTGAACCTGTTCGGCGCTACCACCGGATTTACCAACAGGCTGCACCACTACGGGTTGCAGGTGACGATAGGCGGCGAGGAACTGGTCTATGATTCGTTTGACGTGCGTTTCCGCGAGCTGTCGCACGTGAACTGGTGCGTGAAGTATGACCCGGATGACCTGAGCAAGGTGCTGGTGGTGGATGCCAAGGCATCGGGCAATAAGTTGGTCGAGGAATTGAACACGATGCAATTCGTCCTGGAACAGAAATATGTGCAGCCGATGGCATTGAAGGATCGCAAAGAAGGCGATGCGGAGGAGCTGGCACGGGTGCGTGACTTCAATAAGCAACTGAAGGATAATATCGTGGAGCGTGGAGCGCAGAACTACGAAGTACTGAACCCTATACTATCACGCCCCGAGCTGGAAGGAACGCTGACGAAGCTCCTGCTGGTGGACAGCATGGGCCAATATAAGGACAACAAGAGCCAGGCCCGGCTTGCCGGGGCCAAAGCGAAGCAGCTCGCTGAACGAAACGAGCGGCGCGAGCAGGCCAAGGCGGAGCGGATGGCTGAACGTGAGGAGCTGTCGGCCAAGGAGGAGTACCTGGACGGAAAGATGGATTTCAACGAATATTTCTAACCATTTAAACACGATTTGAACAATGGAGATCACTACCGAAATCAAGGAAAAACTGGCGGATGCGCTGGATCGCTACATCGAGGACAACGAGCTGACCCAGACGCAGGCTGCCAAGCTCACGGGCGTGAACGCTGCCTATCTGATACAGATCAAGCGGCGGGACTTTACCATCAACAGCGGCGGCAAGGCCATCCCTATCGCCGACCGGTACTTCCGGGCGATAGCGGACACCATCGACTTCCCCCTGGAGAAGGTCTACTGGGAGACCAGGCCGACGATGCAGACCAAGGAGATCCTGGCGCACCTGGCCGATGCCAAGAAGAATGCCGAGCCGGTGGTGATCATCGGCGAGACCGGCAGTGGCAAGTCTTACACGGCCGAGCTGTTCCGGCGGAAGCATCCGATTGACACCTTTATCGTCAAGGTGGGCAGCACGGACAACCTGCGCGACCTGCTGGACAAGGTGCTGGCCCATTTCGATGTGCCTTTCAAGGTGCTGACCCGTACCGGGATGATCAACCAGATCATCTGGCACATGAACAGGCTGCGGCAGCAGGGTTACAACCCGCAGCTGCTGTTTGACGAGGCGGAGTACCTGAACGTGTATGCGCTGTGTGCATGGAAGGAGCTGTTCGACAACCTGAACAACGTCTGCTCGCTGGGCCTTATCGGCACGGACCAGCTCATTGAGAAGCTGGATAAGCTGCGGATGCGCAACAAGGCGGGGATCCCGCAGCTGTATAGGCGTATCAAGTACCGGATCCGGAAGATCACGCCGATTGACCGCACTTACAGGGCTTTCATTACGGACTATCCGGTGCCGTTGCAGAAATGGCTAAAGGCTAACTGCGACAACTACGGGGAGCTGCACGACGTGATGGAGACGGCGCTGCGCGAGGCAGACCGCACGGGCAAGGAACTGAACGAGGACTTCGTAAAGCTGGTGTTGGGCATATGAGTCTGAGACGCGCCTGGTCGGTGGACAACATTTTGAACCAGCGGTATGAGCTGATCGATTTCAGCGGGAAATGGGCTGATGCCTTTGGTGACGAGGTGGAAAACAAGGGGCTATGGTTCATCTGGGGAGACAGCGGAAACGGCAAGGGTAGCTTCACGCACCAGATGATCAAAGAGCTGGCAAGGAGTGAGCGGGTGCTGATCAATGAGTTGGAAGAGGGTAATGCGAAGACGATACAGGACAGTTTCAAACGCGTGGGGATGTCTGAGGTGAAAAGGAACGTGCAGATGGTGAAGGAGCCGATGGTGGATTTCCAGGCGCGGCTTGACAAGCAGAAAAGCCAGCGGGTGGTGGTGATAAACAGCTACCAGTATACCGGGATGAGTTTCCGGAAGTTCCTTGAGTTCATCGAGCGCTACCCTTCGAAGCTCTTCATCGTGACGAGCCAGGCCGAGGGGAAAAAGCCGACTGGGAAGGCCGCTCGGGACACGATGTACCACGCGACGCTGAAGATCTGGGTGGAAGGTTTCCGGGCGTTCAGCAAGGGGCGTTACGTGGGGCCCAACGGTGGGATATATGATATATGGCCGGAGAAGTCGGCCGAATATTTTGGGGTTTAAATTTTGGTGGAAATGAAAACACTGACACATATCGCTAAGGTCAGGCTGGAGAGCCTGACGCTGTCCGGGCAGGTGATGGAGCTGCTGGGATGGTCTTGGGAGCAGTACACGGAGCACCAGTTCGAGCAGTACTGCCTGTTTGTGGACAAGGTATGCCAGGGATGGCCGCGGGTGCGGGAGGAGATCCTGTACTCGCCGGTGTTCCGGGGCTTCTGGATAAACGAGTGGAACCAGCGCAACGAGTGGGACTGGCTGCCGCTGGCGACGGACTGCCGGGATGACTTCGCACTGATCTACGATGAGTACCTGTACAACCACAGCCATGTGCGGCTGCTGGCCGACGACTACTTTTTGTCTGCATACAACCACCTGCTGGAGGTGATGCGGAAAGGGGGCGTGAGATGATAACGATCTACGAGGCGGATATCGCCGTGGAGAAGATGCGTGCCCTGGAGTATGATCTCCAGAAGCTCTTTAAACGGCCCGTGAAGCTGGTTTTTGCCTTCAGGGACATCGGGCCGATCACCGAGGCGAAGATACTGGACGTGGTGGAGGAAGTGACGGGCGTGAGCATCCCCCGCATGATGAGCCGTGAAAAGACGAATGAGGCCGTGTTTGCGAGGTACCATTGCTTCGTGCTGATGAAAAAGCATCTCCCGATGAACCTGAGCGAGATCGGGCGGGTGTTCGACCGGGACCACTCCACGGTGATAAGCGGTATGGAGGCCTTCAAGACGCTCTATAGAATAGATAAGGCCTTCCGTATAAAGCACGACGCGATAGCCGAGAACCTGAGGAATTATGAAGGTGGTGGTGAAACTGACGAATAGGGAGCTGACCATCTGGCTGGCCTTCATCGTGCTGTCGGCGCCGGAGCGGTACAGGCGAGGCGCGTACCTCTACCGTACGGTGTACTTCGCCATGAAGCGGCTCGCGCTGATCCTGAGGAGCAAATCGGTGGAGCAGAAGGATAAATACCGGATATCGATACACCAGGAGCTGGGCTCGGCCTTCATAGCCCACTGCGACAACACCGGGGATGTGGAGGTGGAGCCGGAAGCAATGGTGACGATAAACCGGATAATCGGAATGATAGACCAACAATTGAACTGATATGGAAAGTAAATCACTGACAACCCTGCAAAGCGAGGTGCTGGACTACGAGACATGGCTGCGCGCGCATCCGGATGCGGACATCGATGCCGTCCGGGAGATCAGACGGAAACTAGCTATCGCGAAACTGGAAATTTTAAAATCAAGCAATAACGAAAATGACAACAGTAACGGAAAAGCCGGTCAGTGAAATGACCACCAAGGAGCTCGAGGAGTTCCTGAAGGCGAAAAAGAAGGAAGAGGCCGCCAGGCGGGAGCGCGAGCGGGTGAAGTATGAAAAGGAGCGCGACGAAGCCGTGCAGCAGCTGATGGAGGAAGCCAGGGAGGCGAGCCTCCTGCTCCGGCGGCTGAAGGACAAGGCCGAGGCGATCATGGACGTCCAGCACCAGAAGCTGGATGAATACGGTGCGCTGCGCAAGAACAGCAAGGGCGGCTTCTACCTGACCAACACGGAGGGTACCGCCCGCGTGGCCCGGCGCATAGACAGTGACCCGAAATGGGATGAACGGGCGGAGAAGGGTGTGGACCTGATCAAGGAGTTCCTGGGCGATGCGGTGAAGAAGCGGGACAAGAAGCTGTTCGAGATCCTGATGTCTTTCCTGGAGCGGAACAAGAAGGGCGACCTGGAATATGCCAAGGTGCTGACGCTGATGAAGCACCGGGACAAGTATGACGATGAGCGCTGGCTGGAAGGGCTGCGCCTGCTGGAGGAGAGCTACTCGCTGCTCCGTAAGGGCTTTGCCTACTACTTCGAGGTGAAGGACAGGGACGGCGACAAATGGCAGCGTGTGGAGCTGAATTTTCACGGGGTATGAAACGGCGGATCAACTGGACGAAGGCGATTGCCTGGTGGTGCCTGATCATCATCAGCGCCTGGCTATGGGCCACACTAATAAATTGGATATGCAAGGCTATAGGATAGAATTTGAAAACGGCAGCGTGATCTGGGCGGCTGCCTCCGGCGTGATCAGGGATTTCCGGCCGGTGCCGTTCGGGCAGCCCCTGGAGAAAAACGACATCATCCTGGATCCGGAAAAGGTAAGCCCCGGCGACCTGCTGGAGTACCACGACCACCGCAACGGCCGCATCAGGATGTTCAGCAGTGCGGTGGTGAAGGTCGAAGAACTGGAGGAACTATAACATGGGAATACTGGAAGCAAAACGGGCCATAATCGACAAGGTCGACGAGGTGGCCGAGTACCTGAGCAACGAAGAGTATGCAACGCTCATGGAGGAATTGTCAGACGATTTCATCATCCGGGCAGAAGGTGCCCGGGAGGAAATGGAGTAACTAATTTTTAACACAGATGAAAACAATAGAATTGAAACTGACGGAAGAAAAGGCCCGGAGCCTTTACCCGGCCGCACCTACCTATTTCAAGGAGGTGCTTGAGGAGAATTTCGGGAAGGCCCTGTTTGCCACCGACCCGATGGAACGGTTCCAGGAGTTTACGGATATCCTGGCTTATCATGGCATCACGCCAGCGGACTTCGACCAGCAATGCCAGGGGCTCGCGCCCGATGAAGTTGCCTATCGGCAGATCAAGCTTATCGTGGCAGCCTACAACGACGGCTGGGAGCCGGATTGGAATGATAGCGATGAGTGGAAGCATTGCCCTTATTTCCGGATGGGCGGCTCGGCTGCCGGGTTCTCGGTCGGCGATCTCGGTCTCGACCGCGAGCGCTCGTTCGTCGGTTCCCGCCTTGTTTATCGTGAAGAGGAACATGCGCGGGACGCGGCCAATAAATTCCTGCCGATCTACAAAGCATTTTTCACCTCTTAATTACACTTCAAATGGATTTTAAAGAACTCACAACCTATGAAGCTATCTGCAAAGCCGATGGCGTGGATCCCGTAAAATCACTTCCTTTTCCGGAGGCTGAGAGTGACGAGCAAAAGGCGGTCAACGATGTTGCCAGGACGTTCAGGATCATCCGCGTCTTGAATGAAGGCTGGAAGCCTGACTGGGACAATTGGGAGGAACGGAAGTGGCTGCTGTGGTTTGATATGCGGTCGAAGGCTGCGGGCGGCTCGGCTGCCGGGTTCTCGTTCTTCGCTTTCGATTACGACCTCGAGCACTCGCACGTCGGTTCCCGCCTTGTTTTCAGGGATCGGAGCCGCGCGAAGCATTACGCGGATCACTTCCTTGAGGTGTCGCGCGGCTGGATGGTAATCCCGGCGTAACCATCACGGGTTGCGTGCCGCATGCTGCGGGCAGCTCAGCTGCCAGGTTCTCGATCAACGATATCGATAACGACCACGAGAACTCGAACGTCAGTTCCCAATTTGCTTAAACAAGCGGCGCGGACCCTGCCATCAGGGCAGAAAATCACGGCTTTAAAACGGGCGTTAGTATCCCACTCTGGTAGAGAGCACGACCAACGAAGCAAAGGCTTAATGAAATGAAACGGATCAATAACCTATACGAAAGAATTTGCAGCCTGGATAACCTCCGGCTGGCGGATGAGATTGCACGGAAGGGCAAGGCGAAACAATACGGCGTGCGGATGCATGACAAGAACCGGGAAGCCAACCTGGTGGCGCTGCACGGGATGCTGCTGGATAAAACCTACAAGACATCGCCCTACACCGTGTTTACCATCCATGAACCCAAAGAGCGGCTTATCCACCGCCTGCCTTACTTCCCCGATCGTATCGTGCACCATGCGGTGATGAATGTATTGGAGCCGATATTCGTCTCGACGTTTACGGGCGATACCTACAGCTGCATAAAAGGTCGTGGCATCCATGCCGCTTCCAAGGCGGTACGGCGTGCGCTGAAGGATGTGGCTGGTACGACCTATTGCCTAAAGCTGGATATCCGGAAGTTTTACCCATCGGTTGATCATGAGGTGCTGAAGGGGCTGCTCCGGAGGAAGCTGAAGGTACCGGTATGGTATGTGGTGGACGATGGCATTGGAAAGACGGACATCGCAGCGCTGAACAGCAACAAAAAGAACTGGTCATTGATGGATTACATCAACTACCATACGATCGAAAAGCGGCCGGGGTTCAATGTGCTATCAAAGTTCCTCGCCGAGCACCCAAAGATTCCAATATCGGCGGCACTCGCCCTCCTCGATCCAGACGGCATCCGAAATACGAAGGCAGTGATGGACGGACACGCGAACGTGATGAACATCCGACAGGCCGAGGAAATAGCTTGCTTTCTCAAGTGGCTATATAATGTATACCCACTTGCGTATAACGGCACGGTGGTCGGCGTGATCCGGCAGTTTTTCGATCATCCGGATTTCGACCCTGAATACTTCAAACAGAAAATATTGGATCAGCCCCGGTCCCTGGTGAAATGCATCAACACCCGGCAGTACCGCGAGATGTTCCTGGAGATTTATAACTACAAGCTATCAGTTAACCGAATTGATCTGAAATGATGGTGGACAGTATCATAATGGCTGCGAGCACTCTGGCTGGTTCGGCTGCGCTGGGTGTCGCGATGGATTGGTTGTCTAGAATAAAAAAAAGGAGGAACAGTGGAAAGCATTATGAAAATTAGTGAAGCAGTGATTGTACCGACCAGATTACGTGATCCGGAGCTGGTGTCAGATCGGCTATTCATTCAAGAGATCATGAATGACATGGCACGGCGTGGTTCCGTGGGAACGAAAGCATGGGACCTGCTCCGGGACTGGAGCCGTGAGCTGCGCAACAAATCCCACATGCGCGGCCGTACAAAACGGATGTTTTATGAGGTAGTGGGGGGATACCTTTGGTAATGGAACTGAAGCTTTATTTCACGGACGATGAGATGCGCGAGTTCCTACTGTCGCGGGGATGGGTGATGCAGGTGGTTGAGGAGGAAAGTGAGGTGAACGTGTATCAGAACGTGTTTGTGCCGCAGCGGCTGTTGATGGAGTATTTTTTTAAGGATGGCCGTAGGGAGTCGCTAGCACAGGCATTCCGGGAGGAGATGAAGCTTAAACTTTTAATGGTATGAATTTACAAGACAACAGACGCCGGTACCGGCTCCACCAACGGATAAAGCGGGTGGTGAAGTACGATGCGCGCTGCCGGTCAGTGTTTACGTCACCGGAGGAACTGGTCGTATTGGATGGCCGGATGGTGGCTTATGTGGATGAGCTTCGGAGCCGGTTTGGGTATAATGTGCAAATGGAGATACGATGAGAAACTACAGGACATTCTTTGCTATCTGCAAGGCTTTGGGAAAGACGAAAGAAGAGGCGGTGCTGGAATTCACCGATGGCCGAACAGACAGTCTGTCTTCACTGGACGATGGTGAATTTAAGGAATTGATGGTTTGTCTCCGGCGTTTGCAACCCGTGCCGGATGGCTGGGAGCCGAAACCGGGTGACGGCATCCGAAAGAAAATGATCGGGCTGGCCCAGACGATGCGATGGGGTAAGTCGCTCGATGAGCTTCTGGGTCGACTGGATGGTTGGTGCCGGACGCAAACCAAGTATAAGAAGTCTTTTAACGAGTTGACTATTGATGAGTTGGTGAAGGTGTGCACCATATTCGAGGCGAAGGTGTATGCTAGTTTTTTGAAAGGGTTGAAAAATGAAGTGTGACTATTGCCGAAAAGACCCAGGCACGAAAAGAGGTTCGGGAGTATGGAATGGGTTCCGAGATGCTAAAACTGGGCATCGGGTGTGTTGGTCATGCAGGGATCGGCATTATGAAAACAAAGAACGATATGAAAACAACATACAGACTGAAAAGCGATAAGATGAATGGCCACTTGGAAGTAGGCTTTCAAGATGGGCTTTTGAAGGAGTTTAAAATTGAGTGTAAAGATGCTTTAACGCCGCGACAGTATGGACTGTTTCTCGGGACGTTGCCGCACTCGGAGGAACGTGTGAAGGATTTTGAGGGGATTGGCTTGCAAGTGGTGCCTGTGGCGATTGATAAGGTGAATGATAAGATTGCGCTGTGGTGCCGGTTGTATGAGCGCTATACCGGGGTGAAGTATAAGGTGAGCGGGCCTGATGCCGGTAAGATGAAATCGATTAAGGTGGATGAAGGGATGTTGCGGCATTATTTTGAGAGTGGCAATTTTCTTTTTAAGGGCAAGTATTCGATCGCCAATCTGGTGAAGTATTACAACGAGTTGCAGGCGGAAATAGCTAATTACGGAAAACCGTCGTTTCCAAATGGATGGGATGCTAATTTTGCAGCCAAGCTGAGTGGATCGGAAATGTCAGCTTACTATGCTCACCTCCGCGGCTTGGGGCTTAAGCCGAGAAGGGATCAAGCGCAGCGTATTGTGGATTGGGCATAATTTATTAACATTGTACTCTAATAATCTGAATCACATGAGGTATTTGTTTTTTGTAATTTTATGTATTTCGTTCTTTCCAGTTTTCGCCCAAACCGATGGTGACACTAAAGTTGTGTTGGTTAATGACCTTTCTGGAGATGAAAACTACTTGAAAGCGGGTGAAGTCCTGAATGATTTGGGATATCGGGTGCGGCGAAGCGATCCGATATTTAAAAGCATTGAAAGTGGAGTTATCGAGTTTAAAGGGAAAAAGCGCGGCACATATAAGCAAATTATGTTATTTGCGATAATAGACGGACAAGTGACGATTACCAGTTGGTATAAAAGGCGTGGTAAAGGTAAGGATATCGCAACTTTTGAGTCCGGTGATAACGTTGAGATTGCTTTTGGTAACATGACCAAGGTAGCTAAATCTATTGGTGGAGAGGTGAGTTATTCTCAATAAAGGTAATAACACATCATTCAGCAATGAGCCTTTCATTATTTATAAGCGATGGGGCATTGTTTTTGCTTGGTGTCTCGTGTAATTGAAATTATCATGCGTACGGATTTCACTCACATAGCGGAAATATATGGTTTTCGTTGCTACTTCAATGAGGAAACAAACGAGGTGAAAGGGATAAATTGGGTTAATGATAAGTTGATTGATTTGTTTATTTGGATAGACACTAGGTTTGGTATAAACGACGGCTTCAACATTAAGCTAATTGAGCGGCTATAAAAAGTAGAAACCTACTCATTTAGGTCGAAATTTTGGGTCTCTACATAAAACGATTATACCGTTTTTTTACTTGCTTACAGGTATCTTAAATACCTTTGCTTTCTTAGGGTATATTTTCTTTCCATTTTTTACGATGTAAGGTCGAAAAATATACTCCTGGTCATCATCGTTTTTTTGCAAATTATTACGCATCTCAAAAGATATTTTTTGTCAGGGCTGCCTTTTTCAGCCCTCCAGCCAAATTTATTTCTCCTATCTGGCAAGGATTACTCGAGAGTTTTGACCTACAAAAAAGCCCCGACGATCTCTCGAGGCGTCGAGGCAATTTCATTCCCCACTAGTCCATGTTCATAAGGATACTTTTGGGATGTTGTGTAATAATTTGCGTTTCAAATGTAAAACAAGTCGGTATCTAAACCAAATCTAAACTTATATTTAGATTATTATTCCGTATATTTGCCGTTAAACAAAATATTATTTTGTTTGGATGGCGTACCACAGGCGGAATTACTTACGGAAAGTTGAGCACATTATGCAGGTGTATCGCGAAGCGAAGGAGCGTGATGTGCCGGATACGCGGATACTGCGGACGGTTTTCCCCGAAAACAAGATATACATTAGCTACCGCCAGTGGATGAATATTAAAGGCATGAAGCCTAGTGAATACCGGCAGAATCAGCTGAGCCTCTTCTAACATTGATAACCACCGATAGACAGAGAGATAGCGGCAATGCCCCGGACAATACGGTCCGGGGCTTTTGACTTTTATGCGGCACTGCGATCCAGCACCTGAGTGGCCAGTACAAGATCGATTACCTTCAATCCATCCGGTCGTGGTTCCTCCATCTGGCTGGTACGACTGAACGGCGAACGGATGACCGTGACGTCGTGATGTCCCTGAAATGCCAGGTATATGCTCTGTACGAAATCGAAGTATTCGAGGTTCTTTGCAAGCTGCTCCGGCGACATGGTGGCGTCGGTGTGGCCGTGGAAGTCCCATACACAGCGTAAGGTGATCCGGACGGAGCATTGCTGTACGCCTCCTCCGACATCGCGGCAGCCTGTGTACTCAATCCTGACCAGTACGCCGGGAAAATTGATCGGTGGTCGTACTTCGAAGTCGTCTATCTGACCCTTGTCGAGGTCTATCCATTTGATGCCGGGCACTGTTTTGAGCCGGGCAACGATCAATAAAAATAGTGCTTTCATAGTTACTTTGTTTTTGGAAATTCTTTGTCGTATTCTTCTTTGATGAGTGCCTTGATGTCGCTGGCCAGTTTTTTGGATATGCCCAGGAAGCGGCGTTGCGGCATAGAGATATTGTATGCCTTGTAGGTCTGCCCGCGCCCGGGGGTGGTTCCTCTCTGGAACGCGCCCATGCCGCCGAACATCCTTGCTTTGGGACCACGACGGTATCGGTTGCGAACGAAGGTCTCCGATCGGGCGGCCCGCTGGATGGTTCCTCCGTCGTTGTGGATGCGTGCATAAGGCACATCGGTGCCGACGGTTACCCTGGTGGGTGAGCTGGATAGTACGCGCCAACTGGATCCGCGGCGCAACCGCCCGGACTTTACCAGCAGCGGCTTGGTGTTCTTTTTGTCTTTCCGGCGCGGCCACTTCTGGCCGTCGAAGCTCTGGTTCTTGAAGTTGTCCAGTGTGTGGTTTATCACCTCGGCGCCGACGAGCGGCGCCAGGCGCTGATGCACGTTGTAGATACGCTGGGTGAGCTGCTGGAGGTAGGCGTTTATCTTCTCTTCGTTGGTCATTTGCTTATTTGATTAATAGTGCTTACCTTTGTTGTACAGAGCCGTTGCTGAAACGGCACTGTGCCCCAAAGCCAATGACGCAAGTTATTGGCTTTGGCTTTTTATGAACTTTTCCCTTTCCAGCCTTACCGTTTGCCCTCCAAACCTGAATTCTATCGCCTTTAGTTCTTTATGATCTATGAAACGGCTTTTGGCCATACGTTCCAGCTGCTGTAAGCTGATCTGTTGCGAGAGGGTAACGATGACATAGTTTGCCTGTTTAGAACCGGCGTCTACGGCGTGCTTGATGTTGTTGGGGTTTCCGGAGTTGTTGGACGCTTCTTCTTCGACATAGTTGCCACCAATACGAAGGTCTGGAGATTTTCCTGCCTTGGCGCCTTTGAATATGATGCTGCGCTCAAGCGGGTACTGACTTTCCTGAAGTTCAGGCAGAATGTCTATAATCTGTTTTTCGGAAGCTTTCTCCATGGCGACTTCCAACAGTCGCTGGTAATCGGATGCCCCGGTATCAACCATAAAATGCTGTCTTACCATGCCGGGCAGATCTTCGGAGGTGTCCAAAATGTCGAACTGCCGCTCGTAGGGGAAGTACCTACGGGCCTCTGCGTATACCTCTGGCGGCATGGCCTCGAAATAAGGATGATCCATAGGGAATGCCAGCCCGCGCTGGCCGAGGTTTACCTTGAACATGTCCGGCATCTTGGCCGGATACACGATTTTGTCCGGTGGCGTAGGCGTACCCTTTCTCAACTGGCGCACGGTACTCCGGCAGTTGAAATGGTTCGGCGGATAATAGGTCTGCCAGAAAGGATCGTCAACTGGCAGGATGACGCCGTCCAGACTGGTACATATCTGAGACGTGTGGCCGTCTATGACGGCATCGAACTGGAGCAAGGGGAGGATATCCCGCTGCTCCCATATCTGCTTCCATTTGGCGGCCATCTGGGCTCCGCCTATGGCGCTGTCGTATTCGGTCCGCAACCACCCCAGTTGTTTGGTTGATATCCCGGCAACCTCGCGTCTGAAGTCTTCCCATGACCGGATCCGCCCGTCCGGGCCGACCAGTGCGCGGCCCATGTCGCGTAATTGGGTGTAGGTCTTGGCGGCCGAGAACTGCCAGGTGTTGTCCAGCAGGCTGCTGATCAGGGCATGATCCGGTGAATCGAAGTCAATGTTTACGAGCGCCTGGCCGAAACCTTTTTCAATGCCTTCCTGGAGACGGTTGCCATAGGTCTGTACGAGTGTGGGATCAATGGACGGTTCAAAGTCCTGATCGTCCCAGATCTGCCGTGCCAGATCGGCGATGTGTTTGGCAAAGTCGGCTGGAGGTTTAGCAGCGATCGGAAAAGCGTGACCATGACCCTCGCAGCAGCCGTAGTAAGTCTGATCAATGGTGCTTCTTAGCCTGGCGAATGCCTGCCCCGGAGCCTCACCGGGGCTCAGTCGAAAAAACCTTTGAGGGGATCTGCAAGGGCGTCGGGGGCTTTCCCCCCCGCGGAGGAAGGTTTTGAGTTTTCAGGATCGTTTCCGCCGGTCGCTTCGGCCGCCTCGACTTCTTCCACCTCGATGCCGAACTTATCACGCAGCCAGTCTACCGGTACGCGGTATTTTTTGCTGTTTATAAAGGGCTGGATGAACTTGAACAGCTGTTCGGTATCCTCTGCCTTGGGGTAGCTAAACACGGATCCCTGTGGGACGATGCCGTGCTTGGCTAAAGCGGGCATTACGGTTGCATTCATGTGCTGCTGGACGTGCCGCATATCAGCCAGCACACGCAACCATAGGACATCCTGACCGGCCTTCTCCTTCGAATAGTTGCCGTATTTGGTATCCTGACCAATGACCGCCCCAGAAACGAGCAGGGAGTTCTGGTTATCGCACAGCGTAATAAGGTTGTTGTACACGCTGCCATCTGTCGATACACCCTGGGCGAAATCAAGCGCTTCGGTTTCATCGATGATGAAGTAAGCTGCAGCCCCCATATCGCGGAGCATAGCCTGGGCGCGTTTCATCATCGCTGAATCCTGTGTGTTTGTCTTCAGTACACGCGGAGGGATGCCGTATATTTCGGCAAGCTCTGACCAGCAGCTTTGGGCAAACCGCTTGAACAGGACATGCGGCACGGCTTTATTAAGCAAGCCGTATTCCGACTTAGCCAGGCTGATGCTGTTGAACTCCAATATCCAGGTGCCGAACTCGGCCATCTCGCGGTAATAGACAGGTGATGTGGTGTCACCGTAGTCCGTGAAAAATTGGCCGGTCTGGGGAACAACATTTGTGCGGGGGATATCATCAACGACTAATTTCCCATTCTGTATGTCTAGCTGAATGAGCGAATATCCGTAGTATACGGCGTCCTGTATGGCCTCGATGATTTGCTGGAAGGCAGGCATGTTGGTGAGCGCTTCCGTTACAGCGTCATCCGGTTCGTCTCCGCGTTTGACGATGAAGTCGGATGACCATAGTTGCTCTTTCCGCCCGGCAATCTGGCTGGTAAGGTGTGCATCGATGCATATCTCGTTGTAGAGCAGCTGAAGCTGGTAATTCTGCGTAAACTCGACATTGCGAGCGAGGTTGAGCGCCCGGTTCCATGACTGGATGTCCTGACGGATGCGGCTGATGGACTTGAGTTCCCACCGGAGTGGTGCCCTGGTGGTATTGCCTACTTTACTATTGGTTGCTGACTTTGCCATTTCTCATCTTTATTCATGGTGGAACTTCGGCCTGCTTCCCATACGGAAGGGCATCAAATCGGGATCGGTTTCTGCGGGATCGGTCTGCTCCCGTGGTAGTGTGGCGTCGTTCGCTTCACCGGTAGCTAGGTCTTTGATGAAGTTCATACCGCGGTCATATCGCTGACGTACTTCTTCGTAATATACCCCAGCGTTGGCCCGGATGATGAGCCACCAGAGGGCGACCACCTTGGTGATCTCCAGTATAAGCGGATGACGGCTTGCACCGGTTGCACTGAAGATGGCTTCGACATCGTACCTGGGCCGACCGTCGAACCATTCCTTGGTAGTTCCAGGCGTAAGGCGGGACTTGACCTCACTTATTCCGGCGTTAATCGCCATCTCTACGATGGTGTCGTCATCATCTATTATGGAGTCCAAATGATTCTGCCGGATGACGGTTTTCATTTCTTGCTTGGTTATGAAAGGCATTGTTACCTCCTTTTGAGTTTGGCATTGTGGGCCAGGCGAAGGAAATTGGTCTTGCCTTTCGTGTTTCCATGGCCGTATAGGATCCCGTATTGTTTCGGGGTAAGACCAGGTGTTCCACCGGCGATCACACGGGTCCCCCCGATCACATCAGCCGCCTGTTTCTGCGCGTGTTGCCTTGACTCTTTGATCGCCTTTATTTCCTGATGCAGGGCAGGTATATTATTGGCGAGGCTGGATGATGGAACGATACCTACTGCTGCGGCCAGACCGATAACCGCTGCTCTGCTGACGTTTTTAAATGATTGCTTTTTCATGTTTAACAAGTGTTTAAAAGGTTAAAAATGTCTGTTTGGTCGTGCTCCGAAGGCGTAGCTTGCCTGCGTGGTCTGGGTACGCCGGTTGAGCAGGTATATGCCTCCTTCCAGCGCGTCCGGGGCATCGTCGTTGGTTCGGCTGCCTTTCTCGAACATGAGCAGCTGGTCCACGAGCACCTTCACGCCGGGGCTGTCTTTTTCCTTTTCGTTGATGATGATCAGGCCGCGCTCGAAGAATGGTTGCAGGGCCTCTATACGGCTGAACTTATCGGGCTTCTTGCGGGCATCACCCCGGATGGGTATCTGGTGGCCCATCTCACGTCCGACCGTCCTGAACTCTTCGAGTATGAGGTCCTGCAGAAAGTTGGACTCCATGTAATACATGACCGGTACGCGGCCGTCGACAAAACGATCGATGTCATAGTGCCACTGCACCATCATGGATGCGGAGGTCTGGTCGGCGTAGGCCTTTATCACGTGGTATTCGCCACCCGGCGCCTTGCCGATGAGGATGGTCGCCTTATAGTCGGCAGTGGCCGAATCTTTGAAAGACGGGTCGGTGTAGCAGATCAGCTGTTTGTAATGCTTGAGGTCAAGTATCTTGCCGTAGCGGATGTGTTTGGCCTGGAACACGGTGCCTTCGTTTATGGGGTTGTTCATGTATTCCTTCTGGAAGCGTCGCTCACCCATGAACTCCCGCATTTTCTGGATCTCCTCTATCGTGAAATTTTCCGGCCAAGTGGACCGCCCCTTGCTGTCGAGGATATTGATCTTCATGTGCACGATATCCTCAAGTGTGGCGAAGCGTGAGAGCACTGAGTCCTTTCCGATGCGGTTTCCTACCATAATGAATCGGCCGCGCCCGGCCTCCATGGTTCCGAACAGTGCGGTAAGTACCCAATCCAGTATCTTGCCGATGCGCTTCGGGTTATTGATGATCTCATCATCGTCAAGGTCGTCGATTACGATGTAGTCCGGCCTGCGGGACCTGTTTTTCAAACCCCGCGGTGACTGGCCGCGACCCAGGGCCACGAACATGCACCCGTCGGTTGTCCTGAACTTCCCTTCCTTCCAATCCCCGTCTTTTACCTGCTTGCCGAAATCGGCGATGTACTGCTCGTTGGTCTGCAATTCTGCCTGAAGATCTGACAACAGCCCCATTGCCGAATCCTGCGACTTGGAGACGAGCACCATGGTGTTGATCTCGCGCGGCTCCTGGATCTTCAGCCACATGGGTATCATGACCGTGAGGTGCGAGGACTTGGCCCAGCTGCGGAACATCTCGAACAATGCCCGGAGCCGCTTGCTGCCCTTGACGGTATTTGCGACCTTGATGTGTGACTTGGAGTTCGGTTTGCGGGCCAGGTGCGGGAAATAGGTGCGTACAAAGAAGTCGTAGTCCCTGCGGGCCCGGTCGATGCGGGCCTGCCGGACCTCGGGCGAGTCTTCGCGCGTGAAGGTGGCCGACCTGATCCAGGCGATGCGGTCCTGCCAGCGGGCCAGTAGTTCCTTGCTGATCTTCCTAGCCATTGCCCAGACGGATTTGGATGTAGTTGTCCTGCTGCCGTACAACCGTCTTGATGAACTCCTCGGACAGTCCCTCGGCCGTACGGTTCTGGATGAGGTAGTTCTGGAAGCTGATGAAGGTCATGATCTCGTCATCGACCGTGTTGCCGGTCTTCAGTGACTTGAGCTGGGCCACGGCCTTGGCGAAGGCGTCGGCATTGAAGCTTTCGCTGTCCAGCAGCTCGTTGATCTTCTGTAGGGCCTTGGTGACCAGCTCGTCCATGCTGATGGTCTTGGCGGCCCGCTTTTCCTCCCAGCTGCCGTCTACCTTCCATTTCGTCACTGTCTTCTCGGTGACCCCCACGCGCTCGGCGATATCCTTCTGCGGGGTCCTTGCCATGAACAGGTAATAGGCATGCTCCCGCTTGGCGTCATTCGCTGCGCTGCGGGCTTTAACGGGGTTCTTTGCTGGGCTGGGTCTGGCTACCATTTCACTACCATTTTCCCGCAAAAGTGGCCGTATAACGCGCTGATTTTAAATAGTTGCGCAAGGATTGCACACCTTTTTCGATGCCCGGCCGTCGGTGGCTTCCTTTGCCGAAACAAAACGGAAAAAGGGTGAAACGGAAACCGAAAATCACAATGACAGCATCATTCAAGGCACTCGCCGAGCGGTATCCACTACGGCTGGAAGCGAAGGCTAAAGGCGGTGTGGCACTGATCACAATTGAGGGGGTAATAGATGCCTGGGACAATGCCGCCAAGGATTTCCGCACCAAGGTGGATGCGCTGCTGGCTGAGGGAATCAAGGACGTGAAGCTTTACATCAACTCGCCTGGCGGCAGCGTCTTCGAAGCAAACGAGATCGGAAATGTGATAGACCGGTTCCCGGGCCGTGTAACGGGTGAGGGCGGTGCAATAGTGGCTTCTGCCGCGACCTACCTCGCGCTGAAATGCGAAGCATTTGAACTGGCCGAGAACGGGCAGTTTATGTACCATAAACCTAGTGCCGGTACCTGGGGCAATGAAAACGAACTTGCGGCAGTCCTGAAGCTGCTGCGCAACCTGACCAAGCAGTACCGGAATATGTATGCCCAGCGGACCGGCACGACCGAGGATGAGATCGAGTCGAACTGGGCGCAGGGTGATGTATGGCTCACGGCCCAGGAGGCACTGGACCAGGGCTTCATCACGGGCATATCCAAACCGGTGAAGATTACCAGGGAGGAGCAAGCCCTGTTTGCCGCATGCGGAGCCCCTAAGGTGACCTCAACCAAAGACACTGATTTTTCTAACAATAATCCCAAAACAGAGATGAGCAATTTCAAACTGAACGCGGCCGCACTGGCCGTGCTGGCAGCCCACGGCCTGAAGGACGGGGAGAATGCCGATGATGTGAGTGCCGCTATCGCGAAGCTTTCCGCCGCGCTGGATGCGGAAAAAACCGCGCATGCCCTGGAAAAAGGCAAGCGTGAACAGTTGGAGACGGACATCAAGTCCCATCGAGCCGGTGAGCTGAAGGCTGCACTTGATTCGGCTATCGCTGAAGGCAAGATCACCGCCGAGGAGCGGAAGGACTACGAAGAGCTGGCTGAGGCAAACCATTCCCTTGCCATGAAGCAGATCGCAAAGCTGACGGCCAAGCAGACCCTTTCCGTGACCAATACCGCTGCCCAGGCTGCTGGTGCTCCTAAGGATCTGGAATCGTTCCAGAAGCTTTCCGTGGATGCGCAGCTGAAGTTCAAGAACGAGAACCCGGAGGCTTACGCGGCACTCTTTAAATAGGATCGTCCAGGACCCGAGTAATTAACCGAATCGAATAGTAAACATCAAAAACAAAGAAAAATGCCACAAAATTTTCCTGAGGTATGGCAACATAGGGTTGAGCACAACCTCACGCAAGAAGACCAGGCCCCATGGCTGAACGGAATCCAGGAACTGGATACCGAAGTACTGGAGGTAGGCTCCGGTGCTGCCACCGAACAGAACATCATCCACATTCCGGTTACGGATTTTGAGCCGGATGTGTTGATCAACAACAACACGTATCCCCTTGCTTTGCAGGCGTACGACGATGAAACAGTTACCATACGTCTGGATAAGTACCAGACCAAAGTGGTAACGCTGAGTGATGACCAGGTTCTGGGGGCCTCCTATCCGAAGATCGATGCAGCGACTGGTGCGACCACCACGGCTATCCTGAAAAAGAAATTCGCCAAAGCAATACATGCTATTGCGCCTGCGGGTATGACTGACAACACACCGGTGATCCTGACCAGCGGAGACAATGACGGTGCAGGCCGGAAGCGGCTGAAATACCAGGATCTGGTGGCGCTGAAGGCTGCATTCGACACTGCACAGGTGCCTGCCCAGGGCCGCCGGTTGGTACTGAGCACTGATCACTGGAACGACCTGCTGCTTGACCGTGAGCGGTTCGGCGATAATTTCAATAATTACCGTACCGGTGACCATGCCCCTGTTGTCGCGGGTTTCGAGCTGTACCAGTATGTGGCCAATCCTTATTATGATGGCCGCACGAAGCTGGCCTTCGGAGTGGCTGCCCAGAATGGTCTCAATGGAGTAGGTACGCTTGGTTCGGTAACCGGCGGGTCCGGATACACCGACGGCACCTACACTGACGTGCCGCTTACCGGCGGTACCGGCAGCGGTGCTACGGCTGACATTACCGTGGCCTCAGGAGCGGTGACCACAGTGACCATCGTGAGCAAGGGCCAGGGATATACGGCTGGAGACACCCTTAGCGCTGCAGCGGCCAGCATCGGTGGCACCGGCAGCGGCTTTGAAGTGCCGGTTGCCACGATCCTGCCCAATACGCAGTTCCAGGCATCCATTGCTTTCTACGTGCCCAACATCGCCAAGAAAACGGGATTCACGAAACAGTATTTCGCCTCGGCAGCGATAGATCCGGAAAACCAGACCAATAAGCTGGCCTACCGGCATTATTTCATCGCAGTGCCGAAAAGGAACAGGTATATCGGAGCCATCGCTTCAGGCAGGGCTTCCTAAACAAAACCGGTAATGAAGGCCTTCCTGCTAAAACTGCTGCGGAGCTTTGAATACGACAACCTGTCGCACCTGCTGAGCAGCCTTATGCCATCCACCAAGTACCAGCTTACCACCGTGTGCACTTCCATCAGTGCCACGGGGGTGTTGGTAAACCGGATATTCGGATTAGACTTCCTTGCATTCGCGGCGTTGCTGGCAGTGCTGGCCGGTGAGCTGTCAAGCGGCATCATCGCGGCCTTCGTAAAGAAGGAGCAATTCAGTTCAACGAAGCTTACGAGGTTCCTTTTCAAGGTCTTCTATTACCTGGTGCTTATCGCAGTGCCGTACCTGATGGCGCAATCGTTTTTCAACTCCGGGAAGGAGCTGCCCGCGGTGATCTTCGACTGGATGCATGTGTTTCTGGTCGTTCAGATCGTCCTGGAAAATATGGTGAGTATACTGGAGAATGTGAGCGTGATCAGTGGGAAGCCGAAGACGCACTGGATAAACAAGATACAGGATAAAGTTGGAGGGTTGTTGAAATGAGAATGATCAAGTACATCGTCATTCACTGTACCGCCGGTTACGGCGATGTATCCGCGATTAAGCGCTTCTGGTTTACGCCAAAGTCAAAGGGAGGCCTCGGCTGGAAGCAGGTAGGATATCACTACTTCATATACACCGACGGAACGGTGGAGCAGCTTGCACCAATAGCGGAAGTGACGAATGGTGTTTCTGGCCACAATTCGAACAGTGTGCATATCGCCTATCAGGGTGGCGTTGATCCAAACAATGTCCGTAAAGCTGTGGATACCCGTACAGCCGAGCAGAAGGAAGCCATACTGAAGGTCATCGGCGAGGTGTACAGGGAGCTGGAAAAGCACCTGCCTGTTGACGATATTAAGATTCTCGGCCACCGGGATTTCTCCCCGGATAAAAACGGAAACGGTGTCATTGACAGCTGGGAGCGCATAAAGGAGTGTCCCAGCTTTGACGCTATACCCGAATACATGTGGATCCGCGGATCCAAAGCCATCCTTTCAAGGACGATTCTATGTCTACTCTTATCCCTTACACTCTTCGCCTGCGGAAGCCGGAAGAAACAGATGCAGCAGGAGCGGGAGCGCACTGAACAAACCGCCATTGAGCGGACTGTGGAACATACCGGCGTGCGCAGCGAAGGGTACAAGAGGGATGTGGAACTGAGCGATTTTGAGGGGCTGAGCTCCACTACGCTATACGGTGCTGAAGGTACCATTAACCCCGACGGCAGCTTCACGGGCAAGGCTGACAGCGCCAGGACCACTGCGGCTGGCCGCAATAGCAAAGTGAAGAAATCAGAAGAGGCCGAAGCGGCGGACAGTTCAGCGATGTCTTTGGGGGAACGGATGGACAGCCTCGTACATGGGAAGGAAACCAACGAGCGTATCCAGGAAGTGCGTAGGTCTATCCCGTGGTATGTCTGGGCCGGTATCTCCGTATTAGTGGTCTTCTCGCTTTGGTTCGGTGTGGTGAAACGGGGGCTTTTAAACTGGATTTTCAAACTATTTAAATAACGATTAACAATGAGCAAAGAGAACACGCGCGAGCGGAAACTGCAATTGATTTTCGGCTCGCATCCTAAAGTGGATGTCTTCTACGTGACGTCAGATGATCAGGCATTCTTCCATCAGAACGATGCCGATAATCACGCGAAAACGCTTTCCGACAAACGGGTGGATAAGGCTGAACGAAGGGACTACATCAGGGGTAAGGCTAAGGGTGTCCAGGTTGCGGAAGCTGCGGACGCGGCGGAAAAAGCAGCAAAGCCGAAAACCCCGGCAAAGCGGAAGGCGAAAAAATCTGATGTAACATCCGATCCGGCCGATGTCGACGGCGAAGTAGCTGACGCAAACAAGGAGTAATTAACCAAGAGTAACAACTTTCAATAAAAGTAAAAATGGCAAAGTATCAATTTGGATGTCTAAAGGCTGAGATCGGCGTGATGGACCCGGAAGACGGAACGATCGAATGGGGAGCCGAGATTGACATCTATCAGGACTCCATCGTGATGGACGAACCCGAAGCTACGAAGACGGAGCATTACAAGCAGGGCGACCCCGATCCGAAGGTAACCCGCTATGGCCGGACGGCCAAAACCATCGCTTTCTCCATCATGGATATGTCGGCTGCTTCGAAAGCCGTTTGGCTGGGTGGCACCGTAACCACGGTGACCGGTGTGGATACCTGGAACGCTCCGGCGCAACCGGTGAAGTCTACCCAAAAAGCGCTGCGCTTCACGCTGGAAGATGGTTCGATCATCATCGTGCCGAATGCGGAGTGTGCTGCCCGCTTGAGTTCTAACCTGAACGAAACGGACATCGCACTGATGCCGGTGGTTGCTACCGTGAAGAGCACGGGCGTAGAGAGTGTATCGGCATTCCAATGGACTGACGCTGCATGATGAAGGAAGATATGGCCACGGAGCTGAGAGCCGCGGAAACCATCCTGCAAAGGGGCGTGAAGGTGAAGGCCCGCGCCCCTTTGCTGTTGCGGATGCTGTTCATCAGGCGTATCACGCTGACGCTGCGCAATCCCACCGCCGGGACGATGATGCGGGTGGCATCGTACTACCTGCGGACGGGGCTGACGGCTGAGAAGCTGGATGATCTGTCAGCAGAAGAAGCGCTGGCCATCATGGCTGTGCACGGCGGGTCACTGCGCCGGGCGGCCGCCACGGCGATCCTGAACGGATGGATATCCGGATGGCTACTGGTGCGGCCGATAGCCTGGTACCTAAAGTGGTACTTCACGGAAGCCGGTATCTGCACGATGGTGAACCTGCTGATAACCTACGGCGGCCTGAAGGATTTTACGACTACTACCAGATACATCAGGGGGATGAAGATCACTTCCCCGACGAATCTGGGCCAAAAGACAAGGAAGGGGAGTTAGTGCCGTACGGCATGCATAGCCCCTGGGGTATCCTCCAGCAGGTGACCAAAGAGACAGCCATGCCGTGGCACCACGTGCTGTGGCGGGTAAGCTGGGCCAACATCATGCTGATGATGGCAGACCGGCCGGGAATGAAGAAACGCGGCATTACGAAGGTAAAACCGGAAGATATCAGGAAACACAGACAACGGATGAACCATGCAGGATAATCTCGAACTTCCGATAGGCTTCCCGCTCGACGAGGAGCGGCTGAAGCGCGAAATGGCACTGGCCAAAAAGGAGATATCCGGCACCGCCCAGACGGCTGAGCAGGCGGCGGACAGGGCAACGGCCGGTATGAATGAGCTGGTGGCCGCACAGACCACTGGCAGCAAGCAGTTGGAAAAGAACATGCTGCAACTGAAGATTCAGCTCCAGTCATACCAGGCGATCGTGGAGAAATCCTTCGATCCGGACGTGATCGAGCTGTATAACCGCAAAATTGCGGAAACGGTACAGCAGATGAAAGCCATCAATGGGATCGGTGGCGTGGGCGGTTCTACCGAAGCTATGCCGCAGAAACGACAGTTTGATGGCTTGCAGTTTTCCATGCAGCAGATCATGCGTGAAATGCCTGCCTTCACTTACTCCATCCAGACGGGCTTCATGGCGATATCCAACAATCTACCTATGCTAGCGGATGAAATCGGACGGATACGGAAGGAAAACGAGGCGCTCGTTGCCTCTGGACAGAAAGGGGTTCCGGTATGGCGGCGGCTGGTGAACTCGCTGTTTTCGTGGCAGTCGGCCATGGCAATCGGCATTACGCTGCTTACGGTATACGGCAAGGAAATCGGTGACTGGATTAAAGGCCTGTTTGAAACACGGAAGGCCATCGATGCGACAAAGGCAAGCCAGGATGCACTGAATGAGTCACTGGAAGGAAGTGAAGTGCAGAATGCCATCAAGAACATCGAAGAGCTCCGGATCGCGGTGGACCTGGCCCGTAAGGGAACCATTTCCAAAAAAGATGCGGTAGACCGGTATAACGAGACTTTGGGAAAGACGGTTGGCGAGGCCAATGATCTGGCTACCGTTGAAAAATTTCTTGTCGACAACGCGGATGCATATATCCAAATGACCCTGTACAAAGCGGCTGCGAATTTGCAGCTTGCCGAGGCTGCTAAACGGGCAGCTGAAATACAGGCCAATGCTGCGAAGGAAGCGGAAGAATTCGCGAATACGGGTGACGAATTCGGTGCTATTGTCAAGACCGGCGGTGCCGCCCGGTTGTGGAATGCAATTACCGGAGGCAACAACACATTTTACGAAGATGAAATGGAGGATGCCGGTGAACGACGGAGGAAGGCCGTTGAGCGCCAGCTTAAGAAAGAGCAGGATGCCTATACCAAAAATGCTAACGACCTGATGGCAAAAGCCGCCGAATATGCGAAACAGATGCAAATCGCATTATTTGGAGGTAGTGGCAAAGATGATAAATCAGGCGCTTCCATTCTCAATCAGCGTCACCAATTGCTCGACCGGCTTGCTGCTATTGATGCAGAGTATGCCCGGAAATCCCTTACCAAGGATGAGGAGGAGTTGCAGGCACTGCGGGATAAATTTGCGGCCATCCGGAAGGAGGTGGAGCGGTTCAATGCCGATCCGAAGAATAAGAACGTCCGTATCGATATCTCCGGTCTGGGTGCCATGGAGGACCGGGCGGTAGCCGATCTCACTTACCGTCAGCAAACGGAAAAGCTGGCTGTGGAACTGGATAAGCAGGCTGAGCTGTGGACAGCTTACGAGGAATTTAAGACGGCCACATCCAAAGAGCAGGCGGATGAACGCTATGCCGATGAATTGGACAAAATCCGGTCCTTCCGTTCCGATCTGGAAAAACAGGTTTCCGGCCTGACCATGAAAAGCATTACGGTTGGCCTGACCGGAGGTGAGGAGGAACGGCTGAAGGCGCTGGACGCGCTGCTACGAGGTATCGAGGATAAAGAGCAGGCGAATAGGGATGCGCGGTTTAAAAAAGCGTTTGCGGATTATGCGACGTTTGAGCAACGTCGGCAACAGATTATTGCGGAATCTGAAAAAGATATATCGGCATTGACGGCCGCAGGGGAATACGAACGGGCGGATGAACGGCGGAAGGCGCGGGATAAAGCACTTGCTGCACTGAGCGAAGCTTACCTGAAGTCGCAAGGTGATTTGAAAAAGCTTTTTGATGACTTCGATAAGTTCGGCACCCGCGGACAGCTGAACCTAATCAAGGCGGCTAAGGCGGAGTTCGAGAATTTCAAGAAGGAATTCAAGCTGTCTGCGGCGGAGCTGGAGATACTGAACAAATTGTTCGATGAGTATATCGCCAAACTGAAGCAGGCTGCTACAGGGGATTTGGCTGGGGGCATAACCGAATTGTCGCATGAGCTGCAAGGCATCGTCACTCAAATCGGCCGGATGGACCAGGGCCTTGGCCAGGCGTTGCAGACGATTGGCCAAATGGCCCAATCGTACATCAAGATATCGGATATCGTTGCTAAAATCGGTGACGGGGTTCAATCGACCGGCGAAAGTAGCGGCAACGTTTGGGTTACGGCAATCGGTGCTATCATAGAGCTTGTGGGTACGATATGGAGCGCGATTGCCGAGGGCAGGAAGCGTAGACGTGCTGCTGCAAAGGCGGCAAAGGAAGACCTCGCTAATTATCAAGCTCAAGAGATAGCCGGGGAAAGGGAATATCAGCGGCTATTGCGCGAGCGGGAACTCATCGCAGCCCGTGCTGGTAAAACGACCTACCAAGCGCTGATTGCACAATTGGAGCTGCTGAAGAGTCAGGCACCGGAACTACAGGCGGCCTATGATAAGATATTCTCTTCGTTGCAAGGCGATGAATTCATCGAGGGTAAGGGGTATAAACACGGTACCTGGTTCCGCAAGGCGAAGACATGGGATGTCATGGCTTCACTGTTTGGATCGGACTACGCCGATCTGGAGCTGCTGTATGAGCAAGGGAAGCTGAAAGGTCAGACGAAAGCGGATTTCGAAGCGCTTCGGTCGTTACGGACCGAATTGGAGGAAACGGGTATCAGCGTCGCTGAACTTGAACTACAACTAAAAGAATTGCTGACGGGTACGTCCGTGGATTCTCTGGGTAATGGACTGATCGAACTGTTCCAAAACGGCAAGATGGCCGCTGAAGATTTCGGGAAGAGTTTTGAGGAAATCATGAAGAATGCCATCATCAGTGGTTTTAAGTATCGGTATTTGGAGGAGTACATGACGCCATTTTTTGATGAATTATTTGCGCTGGTCGAATCAGGGGTTCCAGAGGATGACGCCATTACCCGCCTCCGCCAGAAATATGTGAAGCTGGGAGAAGATGCTGCGGATTACTGGAAGACCATAGAGGATGTTACGGGCATTGATTTGTCTTCCGGTTCGCCTTCATCTTCATCCGGCATGGCTGGAAGCATCCAGAACATCACCCAACAGCAGGCGGATGTATTGGCCGGATCGGTCGGCGGTATCCACATGGCGGTGGTGCAGGGCTTGGAGCTGAACCGTACCCGGACACTGACGATGCAGGAGCAAACAGGCATGATGCGGGACCAGGTGATGTACCAGATGCAGATCGCCGAGAACACCAAGCGGACGGCCGACAACACAGACCGGCTGGCCGCGATGCAGCAACACTTATACAACATTGAGAAGAAAATGTCGTCAGACGCACCATTGCGGGCGGCGGGGAGGTAACCATGGCAAACCACACGATTGACATAAACGGCGCTGATCCTTCGGTAACCTACGGGTTGTTTTTCAAGGATGGCACCTACCAGGAACTGTTGAAGCTGCCGACCCGGAAGCCGGGCCTACAGCAGGACTGGCCGGATGAGGATGGCATGGAGGTGGACGGCGATGCGAACAATTACGACAGCCGGTCGCTGGCATTGCCCGTGGCGATGTGGGCCGATAATGAAGAGGCATTGCTGCTGAAGTACCAGGCGTTCGGCGCGATGGTGCTGGCGGGTGACCCGATCGTGCTCGATGCGCATTTCCTTGACCGCCGCTATACGCTTCGGTATGTGAGTGTGAGCAATGTGGAGTGGAGCGATACGCTGGTGACGTTTACGCTGAATCTGATGGATGATTACCCGACCACTTTAGCCCCAATACCGGCATGACGTACAGCATACTTAGACCGACCGAAGGGCTGCCGGTGTTGGTGGCCGAGATAAAGCCGACGGGTACCCAGACGCGCCGGGCGATGGGTGAGGATATGGTGGATATGACCTGGTCATCTCCTGTACCGGTTGATGTTCGCGTTGGAGACACAGTGGAAGTATACGGCCAGACGTACAAGCTTAATCGCCCGGCATCGGTGGTGAAGAAGGGCGCTCGCCACTATGAGTACGATACCCAATGGGAAGCGGTGTTCTACGATCTGGCCAAAGTGCAGCTACGGGGGCTTGGCGCAACCAACCAACTGACGGAGGCGGAGTTCACGATCATGGCCAATGCGGCGACGATGGTAGACCTGATCGTGCAGAATGCGAACCGGCTGTACAGTGGCTGGCAGATCGGCGTGGTGGATATGACCGAAATGCAGAATTTCGTGATCAGTGGACAGAATTGCTTGCAGACGCTGAACCAGATCGCGGAGGCTTTTGCTTCCGAGTTCTGGATCGATAACCAGGTGATCCACTTCCAGCGCCGGGAGCAGTCCAGCGGGCTGGTGCTTTCGTACGGCAAAGGCAACGGGCTGTATGAGCTAAGCAGGTTGCGCAAGAATGACTCCAACATCGTGACGCGTCTTTATGTGGAGGGTGGCTCGCGGAACCTGCCTGCCGGATATGGCAAGACGCGGTTGCAGCTTCCCCTGGCCAAGCGGCCGTACCTGGAGGTGCCGGATGCGGATGAGATCATCGAGGCAACCCAGATTTTCGATAACATCATTCCGGAAAGGATCGGTACGATTACGGAGGTGGATGCCGAGGATATTTTCTCGTTCAGCGACTCATCGATGGATTTTGATATCAACTCGCACCTGACTCCGGGCGTGAAGGCGAAGGTGGGTTTCCAGACGGGTAACCTCGCGGGATATGAGTTCGAGCTTGATTCTTATAACCACACTACAAAGACCTTTAAAATACTTTTAAAGACGGATGAAAAGGCGTACCCGGACGGTTTGCCGAATGACACATTGAAGCCTGCGGTGAGCGATAAATACGCATTGTTTGACATCCAGCTTCCGGCTACCTATGTGACCGATGCGGAGAACCGTGTGGACGCTGCCGGTCAGGCTTATCTCGATAAGTATAAATCCGCCCAGCATCAATATGGGGCCCGGCTCACGCCGCTCTGGGTTAAGCAGACCTCCCCCGCCATTACGCTGGGCTATACGGTTGAACTGGAGGATGCGCCGCTGGGCATTGAAAGGGAAATCCGGATAGGCGGTTACGTGCGCGACCTTCAATCGCCTTACACCTATGATTTGGAGTTGACCGACACCATCGAGATTGCGGAAATAGTCCGTCAGTATGCCCAGCAGGAGCGTATTCTTTACGCCATCCAGACGGCAGGACTGCTCGATCCGGAAACGATGCGAAAAAACCTTTTCCTTAACCGCCTTTCAGAGCGTGAAGGCTATCTGTATTTGGGTGCCGATAAGGTAAAAGCCGGTTACGCTGACTTTGCATTGAACGCGCAACACGCTGAAACGGCCGCTTATGCATTCGATTCGGACAAATGGGACGGCATGCAGTTCGCCGACTACCTGAACCAAGGGGTGCGGACTGGCGACAGTCCGAGGTTTGCCGGGACGGGTAGCCCGTTGTTTGTTTCGGGATTTAGCGGTTCGGGATGGCGGGTTGTGGCCGAGAATGGTGATGTACATGCGACGTTCGATAAGCTGACGGTGCGGAAGGAAATGAACGTGTATGAGCTTATCATCAATCAGATCAGGGCGACGAATGGCAGTGTGTGGATTAGCGATGCCATCAAGATTCTTTCGGTGGCACCATCCGGCAGCAACTACGTTTGCACGATTGATACGGATGGTGGTACGATTGGCGTGCCTTTCGTGGTCAACGACATATTGAGGTGCCAGCGCTGGACGGGCCGCAATGTGAAGTATTACGTTGCCCGGGTGACGGCGATCGGCAGCGGCACGTTCACGGTCGTCAAACTTGACGGCGGCGGCGTACCGGAAGCCGGTGACGATGTGGTACGCATGGGCAATACGACCAACACCGCGCGGCAGGGCGCAATCTACCTGACGGCTTCGGATAACCAAGCGCCCTACATTGACGTCATCGACCAGGTGACCAGCGCAAGCCTTGCTAACAAAACCAAAGTCCGCATGGGTAAGCTTGACGGGATCGTTGACCCGGATATGGGAGCGTTGTCGGGCTATGGGTTGTACGGGCAAAACGTATACTTGCGAGGCCGTATTGAGATCACCGGCGGCAACGCCGCAACGCAGTCGTACGCCCAGCAGCTTGTTAATAGCGTTGAGGTCGGTGCGGTGAACCTGTTCAGCACGAACTATTCCAATTTCGTCCATGGGGGGTATCCGGCCGGCACGTGGGCTCCACAGGACAGGTATCTGGGGATGTTCGTCCCGGCTGCTAACAAT
>Ga0164243_10002178_pt1 | contig 32714 bp, 30 predicted proteins | sample OricompcompostOP_FD_108781 | JGI IMG/M metagenome (GOLD analysis project Ga0164243, IMG submission 108781) | Organic Plus compost microbial communities from Emeryville, California, USA - Original compost - Organic plus compost (OP) | ecosystem: Engineered > Solid waste > Mixed feedstock >... | reverse complement strand
CGCTCCATCAACAGCGTCACCGGTTGACGCCCCTCATGAGCGAGGTGAACGGATATAGACATATATTCCTATCAATGTCAAGCGACTTGTGGGTATGACTGTCATTATTTGGTCGTCCCCGCGCAAGCGGGGCCCATAACCACCGCTCTCACGATTGCAACGATCGATCAGCCTCAGCCACTGCTTCACAGCGTATGGATCCCCGCCTGCGCGGGGACGACTTTCTCTTTGTCACGCCTGCTTTGTTGTCATGCGCGCGCTTGTCGTGGGCATCCACGTGTCTTGGCAAACCACGATCATGGGTTTTACTGCGCTCAACCCATCCTACAAACGGTGACTATGCATCCCGCCCTTGCGGGGACGCCGTTATGTCACTTCACCGGGATGACATCTTTCGCCCTGTTCGCACCCATATAGACCGCGATCAACCGCATCGGCTGCGTGCCTGTATTCTCGCCGAAATGTGCGACGTTCATCGCTTCCATCAATGAATCGCCCTGGCGATAGGTGCGCTTGCCTTTCGCGCCGTAATCGACCGTGATCTCGCCTTCGAGGATGTAAGCGAACATCGGCACGCCGTGCTTGTGCACGATGGTGCGGGCGCCGGGCGGCAGCGTGATGATCGATGCATTCACATGCGCAGTGCCGGACGGATAGTGAATGGTCTCGCCGAGCACGGTAGTGCCTGTCGAGAGCAGCGGCTCTGCCGGATAACCCTTCGCCTCGACGCCGCCTTCGGTCTTCGGCGACGGTTGCGCATCCTGTGCGATCGCGGGATGCGATGCGACGGCGATGGCAAGAACGGCGAGCGTGGCCGTTAGCAAACGATCAACCATAAGCGTATTCCCCGTACGCGCTGTCTTCGCCGTGCCGCGCGACAACAATTTTTTAAGATTCGAAATCACTGAAAAACAACGGACGCGATTCGTTCTTTGAGAACAAACGAGAACATATCACACGGATCACATTCCGTGCGGCGCAGATCGTCGTGAATAGTGTCAGATGCGCTTGAGACAGTGCATTAAACGGCGAGGCGAAAGCTCAGCCCTTGCTGTCTTCGACATCGGTTTCCGGGCGATCGCCGCCCGGGGCGGTCTCGGTATGCCACTTGCCGTCGGCGTCTTCCCATTCGATCGCTTCGGTGCGGCCGGGCACGCGCTGTTCCTGTGCGGCTCTTTTGGCGGCCTTCAGTGCCGCAGCGTGTGTCGGAAAGCTTTCCGAAAACACATCGCCGACTTTGTAGGCCCAGCCGCCGTCATGCTGGACGATTTTGTAAATCACGTGGGACATGGCTAGAACCTGTCATACCTATCCGCCGAACGCCTTAAGATTTGCAAATCTGTGCTTCCCGGCGCAAGCGGGAATCGAGGCGGGAACAAGGAGAGAGGAGGACGCACAAGAGGGGCCTTTAAAGCCCGTGCTCCTTTTTCAGCCGGTCGATATGGATAACGAGTTCCGGCGGCAATTTTCGCACGCCTTGCCGGCCGAGATATGACAGTGACGGACGCAGTTGCGATTGCGTGAGCCAGCCCGGCTGTCGTTTGGGCGACACCAGCCGATCGAATACCAGCACCATCAGCACCGCCAAAAGGAGGATGCGGATTGCACCGAGCGCCGCACCGGCGATGCGATCGGGCAGGCTGACACTCTCGCCAATGGCGGCATCGACGGATCGGCGCAGCAAGGCCGCGAGCGCGACGCCGATGATGAGAAGCATGACGAAGAAGATCAGGGCACCGGAGCCACCGAACGGCGAGGCCATGGCCGGACCATAGGGCGCGAGCTTCGGTGTCAGGAAGAGAGCAACGGGGGCCGCGGCGAGATAGCCGAAGATGGTCGCAAGACTGCGCAAGAACCCGGACCGATAGCCCATGACCATTGCAATGACGGCCGCGGCGACGATGACGGCATCGAAGACATTCATGCCCGGCATCTATCCGCGCGAGCCGTAAAATTTTCATTCATGCATCATGACGGCGCCGACGCCTGTCGCGATCACGCCTCGTCCGTGACCATCGCGTGGATCGCGCGGCAATGGCGTACGATGTTGTCATGCGCGACCACGAATTGCTTCAGCGGCGTCTCGATATCGTAGAAAGAGATATTGGCGATGAAGCCATAGATGCCGGCATCGATCGAGGTCGGCTTGTCGCCGTGCAAGAAGCCGTCGGCGGGAATGAGATCCGCCAGCACGCGAAGATCGGCAAGGCCACGTGCCATTGCCGCATCCGCTTCATAGCGGCCGATGCCCTGATAATAATAGCGCTGGTGGTTGTACTCCTTGGCCTTTTGCAGGCTCTCTTGCGTGAGGCGCGGGTGCTCGCGCATCAGCGCATCGCGGAAGGCCGGCCAATAGCGTTCATCCTTCCAGCGCGAATAGGACATCACCCAATAGAGATCGTCGAGCATGCGCGTGATGAGGAGGCTGGTGTCGCGCTGCGCCGTGGAGAGACGATCGTCGATAGTCAGGTGATATTTGCGGATGAGATGCGCGAGAATGGTTTCACTGTCGCCGATTGTTTCGCCGTCATCGACGATATAGGGCAATTGTCCGCGCGGAGCTGACGAGGCATCGAAGATATGGTCATGCGTGAACGGCAGGCCGGTCAGCCGCAGGAACGCGAAGACCTTCAGGCCGTAGCCATTATTGTCGGCGACGCCGAATAATGGCGGATAGGAGTAAAGCGTCAGCATCGACGTTCCCTAGGTAGCTTAATACTAGTGATGGCAGCTATAGAGCGCCGTGGCGCGCCGGCGCAATCCTTGCGAGTTGGCCGGGGGCGTGGCCGCCGTGGTAAGCAAACGGCGGAAGGATGATTCGCCGCTCCGCGCCGCGTTTCACAATATCGCTCGCAGTTTAGACCAAACCTCCAGGGGGATCATGATGCGACTGTCATCTGCTTTGCGTGCTGCGTTGATCGCAGTGACCGCGCTGGCCGGCGCCACTCTGTCATCTGCGGCGCTTGCCGATAGCGGCCGTGTCAGCTTCACGGTGCTGAAGGGTGGCTGGTTCATCGGCGGCTCCGGCGGCAGCGGCACGCTGACCTTCCGCGGCCGCAGCTATCCGCTGTCGATCGGCGGCGTCAGCGCCGGCCTCGTTTTCGGCGGTTCGCAGACGCGCTATCACGGCACGGTATCGAACATCCGCTCGCCTTATGACGTGACCGGCGTCTATGGCGCTGTCGGCGCAGGCGGCGCGGTCGGCGTCGGCGCGCAGGTGATCACGCTGCGCAACGAGAAGGGCGCGGTGCTGAATCTCTCCGGCCGCCAGATCGGTCTGCAGCTCAACGCCGATGTCAGCGGGCTGACGATCACGGTGCGCTGAACGGCGGGAGAGACTGGAATGCGGAAAAGCCGGGCAAGAGCCCGGCTTTTCTGTTTGGGGACTTGCTAGCGTGATCCAGGTGAGAGCGGGCCATAAAGCGTTGCCTTGCCGACGGGCCCATGCAGCAGCAGTGTCCAGTCGGTGAAATGATCGGCGTCGGTGCAGCCACGGCCGCGGCCATGAACGATCAGCGTCAGCTTCTGCCCCTTACCGGCGGCGCGGCGGAATGCGCCGGTGCCTGAGACATCACCAGTCAGCTTCCATTCCTTGTAGAGATTGGGGCCGAGCCCTTCGTCCTTCTCGTCGCCGCGCGGATCGACCTCGAAGATCGAGATCGTTTTCGGAAGCGTGAGTGTCAGCGTGCTGGTCTCATTCTGTCGATCGCGAAGGGTGAAGACCATCCGGTCGGGCCGGCGATTGAATGTGAGGTCGAAGCTTGTGCTTTTGCTGTCGACGATCGAGCGATCGCCATCCGCTTCGGAGATCAGGATGTCGGCGCTTTTGCCGAAGGTCATCTGATCCACGACCGCCATGCGATGCGGCGAGAGTTTCTCAACCTCGACATAACGTGCCGCGCGATTGGAGCAGCAGGCGCAGGCGAAAGCGGGCGTCTGTGCTGCGATGAAGAGCGCCAGTGACGACAAGGCGGCCATCACCCGGAATGAAAACGGTTGAGTCATCGTGCCAAAGTCTCGCTGCTGGTTACGGCTTGCGCGCCGTCACGCCGATGATCGCCGACATGCCGGAATGGCCGGCGCCTTCCTGCAATTCGCGCTCTTCCTCGACCATGACATCGGCAAGGTCACTGAAGGCGCGTTCCAGCATGTCGCGCGTGTAAAGATGCTCGATCTGCTTCGGGCCGCCCGTGCCGTATTGCAGTTGCTTGGGCGTATAGCCCTGCACGATCAGGAGGCCGCCGCGCTTCAATGCGCGCCGCATGCCGGCCCATTTGCGTTCGCGCTCGGCCGGCGTTGAGAATTGCGTGAAGATCTCGGCAACGACATCGAATGTGTCGTCGGGATAGGGCCAGGCGTGCACGTCGGCCTGCTCGAAGACGATATCGACGTTGTTCTCGGCCGCGAGTGCGCGGGCCTTCGCCTGCGCGGCCGGCGCGAAGTCGATCGACAGGACATCGAGACCTTGCTTCGCCAGCCAGACGCCGTTGCGGCCTTCGCCATCGGCGACGGCGAGCGCCTTGCCAGTGCGCGGCAGCAGCGGCTTGCACTGGACCAGGAATTCGTTCGGCGCCTTGCCGAAGCGATAGTCCGGCGTGGAATAGCGGTCTTGCCAATGCTGGAGTTCGGAGCTGTTGGTCATGATGTCTTGCTGCAGGATTCGTTTTCGATTTCCGTAACCGCTCGCCGTGCGCGCCTTCGGATTATCCGGCGCTGCGTCAGCCCGGCCCTTGTATCCGGCGATTGACGACGACAATATACAAGTTCAAGTGAACTTGAGGTCAAGCGTTGAAAAGCATGGACATCGCCGAGGTTGCCAGGCGTTCCGGAACGCCCGCGTCTGCACTTCGCTTCTATGAGGAGAAGGGACTCATAAAATCGATCGGGCGACGCGGTTTGCGGCGCCTCTTCGATCCGAGCGTCATGCAGCAGCTTGCACTTGTCGCGCTGGGACGCGCCGCAGGATTTTCGCTCGAGGAGATCGCTGCCATGTTTGCGCCTGATGGCAAACCGCGTATCCGGCGCGATCAACTGACGGCAAAGGCGGACGAACTTGATCGCATGATCCGCAAGCTCACGGCCATGCGCGACGGCCTTCGCCACGCCGCGGCCTGTCCGGCCCCGAGCCACATGGAATGTCCGACATTCCAGCGCATGCTGCGGCTTGCGGGTGCCGGCCGGCTTGATCCGCCTGCGCGGCGGAGCACGCTTCCCGCAGGCGCAGCTCGGCCGCTGGCATGACGAGCATGTCGGGGCCGCATCCGGGCTCGACCTATCAGGTGGCTTTTCCGGCGGCGATGCTGCATCGTTCGTGCCCTGGCTTATGCTGAACCGCGATGGCCTGAATGTGCTGCTGCATCCCGGCACCGGCGATGACTATGCCGACCACGCCGTGCATGCCGTGTGGTTCGGGCGGAGCCTGCCGTTGAAGCCGGAGGTGTTTGGGAAGCGATAATGTCGTAGGATGGGTCGAGCAATGCGAGACCCATCAATCCAAGCAAGATGGGTTTCGCTGCTCTCAACCCATCTTACATGCTACCTTGCCGTGACGAACAAGGCTCCCAGCATCACAGTCGATTGCGTCGTGTTCGACGAGCGCGAGCGTCTTCTTCTGATCCGACGGCGCAACCCGCCCTTTGCCGGCCAGTTCGCTTTGCCTGGCGGTTTTGTCGATTATGGCGAGACAACCGAGGCTGCAGCCCGTCGCGAGCTTTTGGAGGAAACCGGATTGCAGGCGCGCGACCTGCGGCTGATCGGCGTCTATTCGGATCCGAAGCGCGATCCGCGCGGCCACACCATCAGTATTGCCTATCTTGTTGTTACTGAGGATGGAGCGCCGACCGCCGGCGATGATGCCGCCGAAGCTGAATTCCGCGCCGACTGGCGTGAGCTGGATCTCGCGTTCGATCACAATGAGATTGTGCGGGAAGCGGTCAGGGTGCGGGGTTAAAGGCACCGCAATGCTTTATCAGCGGCGGTGGGCTACGCTTGCTTTCGTAAAATCTTCTCCATCGTCTTTCCCTTGGCCAGCTCGTCGATCAGCTTATCCAGGTAGCGAATCTCCTGCATGGTCGGTTCTTTGATGTCTTCTACGCGGACACCGCAAATCATGCCCTTGATCAAGGCTCGCGATGTATTCGGTTGAGGCGCTTCCGCGAAGAAAGTCTCGAAGTCCGTTTGCTTCTCGATCTGGGATTCCAGCCCCTGCTGGTTGTATCCTGTCAGCCAACGAATGATCTCATCGACCTCCTCTTTCGTGCGTCCCTTCTTCTCCGCCTTGGCAATATAGAGCGGGTAGACGCTGGCGAAGCTCATTGAATAGATCCGATGTTTTTTCATCCCATTCGCTCTGTCTGATTCTGGGAGTGCTGTCTGATCCTTGGCAAGTCTAACAAGCGTAGCCCGGATTTCGCTGTGCTCAATCCGGGCTTGCTGCATGTCGTGGGGTTCGGGCAGAGTCTGCCGTTGAAGCTGGAGCAATTCAAGAAGCGGGCGGGGAAGGTTTGATCATCTTGGCTTTGGATTTATAGATTGCCTCCAACTTATGCCGCCATTGTAATACACAATTCCGCAACGGCTGAACTCTACAAGGTGTCATATTCGCTCGGTTCGGCGTAGATGCAGACGCTCCACGCCGTCACGCCGGAGATAATTTGCTTTCCATAGTCGGCATTGCAGCACTTTGGCTGGCGTTCGATAGCGGCAATATATTCGTTTCCCGTTGCCGCCTTCGCTTCCGCGAGATACGCCTTTTAAGTATCCGCGGGAGATTCACGAGGCTAGTCCGCCACCAGCACAAAGAAAAGGGCGGGTTAGCTTTCGCCAACCCGCCTTTTGACTCTGAGCCCCCGCTTGTTGCGTGAAGATGCGCTTCGCGCTTTTGCGCGGGGCCGAACGGAGCTGATCAAAGCGCCTTGTTGCTCTCCTTCACCAGTTTGGCATTCTTCGCGGCGTGGGCGGTTTCGGAGTCCAGCGCGGTGGTGTGCGGCGCTTTTACCTTGTCGGCATCGATATAGACCTGCTGGCCCATGGCGTTGAACTTGTCCGACATTTCCTTCATGCCGGCTTGAGCCGCGTCCAGGCCAAGAGCGGTCTTCTCGTTGTCGCCCAAGCTTGCCGCATAGTCGCGCACATCCTGCGTGATCTTCATCGAGCAGAATTTCGGTCCGCACATCGAGCAGAAATGCGCGACCTTGTGCGCTTCTTTCGGCAGCGTCTCGTCGTGATATTCGCGCGCGGTGTCGGGATCGAGGCCCAGATTGAACTGATCCTCCCAGCGGAAGTCGAAGCGCGCGCGTGACAGCGCATCATCGCGGAGCTGCGCCGCGGGATGGCCCTTGGCGAGATCGGCGGCATGGGCGGCGATCTTGTAAGTGATAACGCCTTCCTTCACGTCGTCGCGGTTCGGCAGGCCGAGGTGCTCTTTCGGCGTGACGTAGCAGAGCATCGCGCAGCCGAACCAGCCGATCATCGCCGCGCCGATGCCGGAGGTGATATGGTCATAGCCCGGCGCGATGTCGGTGGTGAGCGGTCCAAGCGTGTAGAACGGGGCTTCGCCGCATTCCTTCAACTGCTTGTCCATGTTGATCTTGATCTTGTGCATCGGCACATGGCCGGGGCCTTCGATCATGACCTGGCAGCCCTTCTTCCAGGCGATCTGCGTCAGTTCGCCAAGCGTTTCCAGTTCGGCAAACTGCGCGCGGTCATTGGCATCGGCGATCGAGCCCGGGCGCAGGCCGTCGCCGAGCGAGAACGACACGTCATACTTGCGCATGATGTCGCAGATTTCCTCGAAGCGCTCGTAGAGGAAGCTTTCCTTGTGCCGCGACAGGCACCACTTGGCCATAATCGAGCCGCCGCGCGACACGATGCCGGTGACGCGGTTGGCCGTCAGCGGCACATAGGCGAGGCGCACACCGGCATGGATGGTGAAGTAATCCACGCCCTGTTCGCATTGCTCGATCAGCGTGTCCTTGTAGCATTCCCAGTCGAGCTTGACCGGATCGCCATTGACCTTCTCCAGTGCTTGATAGATCGGCACCGTGCCGATCGGCACCGGCGAATTGCGGATGATCCATTCGCGCGTGTTGTGGATGTTGCGGCCGGTGGAGAGGTCCATCACCGTGTCGGCGCCCCAGCGGATCGACCACACCATCTTCTCGATCTCTTCCTCCACGGAAGAGGTCACGGCCGAGTTGCCGATATTGGCGTTGATCTTCACCAGGAAGTTGCGGCCGATGATCATCGGCTCGAGTTCGCCATGGTTGATGTTGCTCGGGATGATCGCGCGGCCGCGGGCGACTTCGTCGCGCACGAATTCCGGCGTGATGAAGGCCGGCACCGAAGCACCGAAGCTCTCGCCATCGGCGAGCGCGGCTTCCGCGCGGTCGAGCATCCTTTTGCGGCCGAGATTTTCGCGCTCGGCGACATAGATCATCTCTTTGGTGATGATGCCGGCGCGCGCAAATTCATATTGTGTCACCGGCGCATCGCCAATGGCGCGCATGGGCTTTGGCGTATTCGGGAACATGCGGGCGAGATGCTTGCCGGTGACATTGCCGTTGTCCTCGGCCTTGATCTCGCGGCCTTCATATTCCTCGACGCCGCCGCGCTCCTTCACCCATTGGGTGCGGACGCGCTTCAGACCCTTCTCGACATCGATGACGGCATCGTTGTCGGTGTAGGGACCCGACGTGTCGTAGATCGGGACCGGCGCTTCATTGGCGGCCGGCGTCAGCACGATCTCGCGCAGCGGCACACGCAGGTCCGGCGCAGCATCCGGCGTCACATGGATCTTGCGCGAACCCTGAATCGGGCCGGTGGTGACTTTCGGCGTGACGAGATCGTTCGGGGAGACAGGTTTGTTCATGGTCTTCTCCTGCTAGGCCGGCACGGCCGGTTGCTCAGTCAATGTCAGCCAGGCGCGCACGCGCGCGTCGGGATCGGGGTTTTTGGTCACGTCGCTGACGACGGCGATGGAATCGGCGCCGGCCTTGAACACGGCGGGCGCCTGCTCCAGCGTGATGCCGCCGATGGCGATCAGCGGAATGTTGCCGATGCGCTTTTTCCAGAGGCCGAGCTTGTCGATGCCCTGCGGACCGAAGCGCATCACCTTCAGCGTGGTCGGAAAGATCGGACCAAGCGCGACATAATCCGGGTTGAAGCGCAGCGCGTTGTCGAGTTCGGCATCGTCATGCGTGGACAGGCCGAGTGTCAGGCCGGCGCGGCGGATCGCCGGAATGTCGGCATCGGCGAGATCTTCCTGGCCGAGATGCAGATGCTGCGCGCCGGCCTCGATCGCTGCCTGCCAGTAATCGTTGACGACCAGTCTGGTGTTCGTGCCTTTGGTTGCGGTCAGCGCAGCGCGCACGAGAGGCAAGGCGTCCGCATGCGGCAAGTCCTTCGCGCGCAATTGCACCGTGCCAACGCCGAGGCGCGCCAGGCGCTCGACCCACGCCACCGTATCAACGACAGGATAGAAAGGATCAGGATACGGCATGCCAGAACGGTGTCCCGATGACAGGAGTTGAAGGGGATGCGAAATCGCGCGGACCCATCAGGCCCGCTTCATAGGCGATGCGGCCGCTCTCGACGCCGAGCCGGAAGGCGTTGGCCATGTTCACGGGATCGGCGGCCTTGGCGATCGCGGTGTTGAGCAGCACGGCGTCGTAGCCAAGCTCCATCGCATCGGCGGCATGCGATGGCGCGCCGAGACCGGCGTCGACAATCAGCGTGATGTCCGGCAGCCGCGCGCGCATCAGCTTCAGCGCATCGCGATTGATGATCCCGCGGGCGCTGCCGATCGGCGCCGCCCATGGCATCACCACGCGGCAGCCGGCATCCACCAGCCGTTGCGCCACGCCAAGATCCTCGGTCGTATAGGGGAAGACCTCGAAGCCGTCCTTGACGAGAATGTTCGCGGCCTCGACCAGACCGACGACATCGGGTTGCAGTGTTTCGTCGTCGGCGATGACTTCGAGTTTTATCCAGGATGTGCCGAACAATTCACGTGCCATCTGCGCGGTGGTGACCGCCTCGCGCACCGAGCGGCAGCCTGCCGTGTTCGGTAGCACGGCGACATCGAGTTCGCGGATCAGCGACCAGAAATTGTTGCCGGACTTGCCGCCAGCGGATTCGCGGCGCAGCGCCACGGTGACGATCTGCGCGCCCGAGGCGCGGATCGCCTGCTGCATGATCGCGGGCGATGGATAAAGCGCCGTGCCGATCAGCAATCGCGAGGTGAAGGTTTTGCCGTAGAGCGTCAGCATAATTAGCCTCGCGCGCAACCTGATCTCCGCTCATTCCCGCGAAGGCGGGAATCCAGCATAAAACTCTGGGTCCCCGCCTGCGCAGGGGCGAGCGGATGTGGTGCAGTGCTGTTGCTCAATTGGTAGCGAGCATGCGGATCCATGACTAACCTCCCTGCCGCGGCGTGAGGATTTCCACCTCGTCGCCGTCCTTCAGTTCGGTATCGCCCCAGCGGGCCCGCTGCACGACGGCGTAATTCACGGCGACGACGAAATGCGTCCCTTCGTACTCGAGTTCGTTCAGCAGCGCGTCGATGCGTGCGGCGGCGATTTCCATGCGTTCGCCGTTGACGGTCAATTGCATTGCATAACCTCGTTATCGACGGCGCCGCTGGTGACATAAGCGAGCGTCATTTCCGCGAGCGCCGGCGCGATCAGGAAGCCGTGGCGATAGAGACCGTTCACGGCGATGTGCGATCCGTTGGTTGAGATGCGCGGCAGGTTGTCGGGATAGGCGGGGCGGACACCCGTACCGAATTCGACGATGCGCGCTTCGGCGAACGCGGGATGTACGGCATAGGCGGTGCTGAGCAATTCCAGCGCCGAGCGCACGCTCATGCCGTCGTCTTCGCTTTCGAGCGAGGTGGCGCCGATCATGATGCGATTGTCGGCGCGCGGCACGACATAGAGCGGCCAGCGCGGATGCATCAGCCGCACCGGGCGCGACAGCGCGATCTCGTCCGTCTCAATGACGATGGTTTCGCCCTTCACGCCGCGCAGATCGTTGATCGCGTCGTCCGCCATGTCCTCGCGGGCGGCGAGGCCGCGGCAATCGATGACGATGCCGTCGAGGTCGCGCGGCTCGCACGCATTGTCGAAGCGGATTTCGACGCCATGCGCGGCGAGTTGTTCATGTAGAGCCGGCAGCACACGGCGGGGCTCGACATGGCCTTCCTCGGCAAAGAACAGCGCCTCGCGGAAGCGGCCGGCGAGCGCCGGTTCGAGTTCGCCGATGCGATTGTCGTGAATGCGTTCGTGATGCGCGGTCATGTGCGCGAAGCGCTCGAAATCGGCGCGGTCGCGCGGATGCGCGATGACTAACGATCCGTTAAACACCGCGTCCGGCACGTGGTCGCGCCAAAGGCTCAGCGAGCGCACACCAAGGCGCGTGATGGCGGGCTCCGATGCTTCCTGTTCGCACCACGGCGCCAGCATGCCGCCGGCGCGCACGCTGGTGGACCCAGAAAGATCGGCGCCGCTGCGCTCATAGACCGTGACCGGATGGCCGGCCTTGGCGAACAGCAAAGCCTGCCATGTGCCGGCAATGCCGGCACCGACGATGCTCACGGGGGGATGGTCGGATGAGGTGGGGTTCCATCGCGCCATCGCATGTGATGACGGATGATGCGCCGAATGGCGCGGTGAAGCGAACTCTGACTGCATATCCCTGTCCCTTCGCCGGCATGACCCGGATCAGGTTCAAAGGGTTACCGCGTTTCGCGGAATCTCAGCCCCTGTTCGGGACTCCCCTCGGAACAGTGCTAATTTAGGCTTATACGGAGGCGTGTCAACGTCGGCGGGCGCAGGGCTTCAAGGCTATTGTGCGGCAGGTACGTTCGCGCCGCGCAATCCGGCGCGTGAGATTGCTGTCTTCACAAGGCCCTGGGCCATCGCTTCATTGGCGAAGCTGCGGATGAAGGGCAGGCCCTGATCGCGTCCCTTCGGAATTGCGATGGCGTGGCGCTCGAAACCCCAGCGACCATCCAGCACTTTCGAGCCGGGCACGGCGTCCGACATCTCGAACAGCGTCGCCTTGTTGGTGGCATAGGCGTCGATCTTGCCGGCGGCCATCATGTCGATGCCTTCCTTAAGCGTGACGACACGCACAACTTCGGCATTCTTCAGGTCGCGCGAGAGCACGCCGTCGGACGACGAGCCTTGCGTCACGCCAACGCGCACGCCCTTCGTGTCAATGTTGGCCACATCGGCGATCTTCGAATCCTTCGACACGAGATAGCCAAGCTCGATTTCGAGATAGGGCTGGCTGAAATCCATGATCTTCGCGCGCGCCGCCGAGGCATTGGTGAAGGCGATGTCGGTCGCGCCGGTCTTCACGGCTTCGAGCACTTCCGCGTTCTTGGCGAACACGACCGGCTCATACGGCACGCCGAGCTTGGCGGCGAGCGCCTTGCCGAGTTCATAGCCGACGCCGCGTGGTTGCTCGGATTTCGCATCGAGGATCGATGTCGGCGTGCCGGGATAAAGACCAACGCGCAGCTTGCCGCTCGGCGCCAGGATCTTCTGCGGCTCGGATGACGCGAGTTGTGCGTGGACGGCAAAGCCGCCAAGGACGAAGGCAGCCGTCAGCGAGGCGACAACAAATCTGCGCATTCCGATCATGCGTTTGCTCCCGGGATTTTATGATTCTGCGTTATGGCAGTTTTGTCACAGCAACACGGGCCGCACCATCCGCCTCGGCGATGATACGCAGGATTTTCGAGTCGTATTCGATGCCCATGAGACGCAGACCGGTCACGGTGGCGCTGACATCGATGCCGTCGGCCTGGCCGCGGAAATCCGACAGGCTCCTGTCGATGGCGTCTCGCGCATTGGCGAGAAACGGCTTGAGGTCCACGGCCGTGTTTTTCTCAAGCGCAGTCTGCAGATACGGTACGGCGGCCTTGGCCGCGGCGCCAAGCAGGCCGAATGCAGCCTCTGATTCCACCGCGAGCGTCACATCATTGAGCCGCATGATCTGACGCTCTGTATCGAGCGCGGGCTTGCCCCAGACATGGATGGTGGCTTCGGTGCCGAAGCCGAACCAGCTTTTCTTTTCGCGCGCTTTCACCAGCAGCGAAATCAAAAGGCGTTCGCCCGCCGCCGCCACATGCACGCTCTGCACCGTGACATCGACGGGGCCTGAGCCGTCGTCCGGGAAGGTCTTGCCCTTGAGCTGTGCCTCGACCAGCTTGTTGACCTCGGTGAAGGGCATATCGATCGGCACTCCGATGGCGACATTGCCGCGGGCGAGCTGCTGCACCAGTTCAAGCTTCGACGGGAAGGTGCAGGTTGGCTTCGTTTCCTGCGGCACGATGCGCGTATCGGCCTGCACGCCGAGCGTCAGCGTGACATTGCTGGCGTCGATGCGCGGTTGCGCGGCGAAGGCGCGGGTGGGGCGCATTTCCAGCCATAGATTGGGGAGGTCGCTGCCGGCGCTGCCAAGCGGGATCGAACGGCACATCTTCGCCCATTCGCGCCGTGCGGTCTGTTCGAGCACCGGATCGTTGCGCAGCCGGTTCTCTAATGCCGTGACCTGTTCGGCGACGCTGCGGTCGACCAGCGGCTTGATCTCCTTGCCGGTATTCAGCTTCACGCCGGCGAACTGGATATTGGCGTCGTTGATGTTCACCTGTGCGCTGAGATTAGGCGCGAGCCGCCAATCGGTGGTGATCGCCGGCCGCGCTACCACGGCGACATTCCCCTTGATGTCGGCACGCTGATCGAGCATGCGGCCGCTCGTATCCTTCACGCCGCGGCCGAGATTATCATTGATCAGTCCGGTGATCGCACCGCCGATGTCGCTCAATTGTCCGGCGAGCTGCCCGGTGATGCGGAGCGCACCGTCGAGCGTGGTGGCGACGGTGAGGCCATCGGGCCGTCCGGTCAGGGTCAACGGCGAGCGCTGGATGGTGAAGCCGATCTCGGCCTTCGACATCAATTTGGTGAGCGGGTTGTCCGGCCGGCCGCTGAGGTCACGTGGCGCGGCGCGCTCCATGGAGTCGCGGATCGCGGGGATGGTGATCGCGACCGGCGCAATGATGACGGATTGGCGCGTGGCCGGTGGCAAGGGTGGCTTTTCCGCCAGCACCGGCTTCTGTGGCGCGGACGGTGCCGAGACGCGGTCGATAGCCCAGAGCGTCCCGAAGAAGAACGCGACGACGACGGCGATTGCCCCAATCAACCTGTACATCTTGCGACGCCCCCCGGCGGAACGACTCCGAATGCCAACGAAGAGGCCGGAGTCTAGAGCGGTTGCGCCGTCAACTCCAGCGCTCGGCATCATCGGCGTGCGCGACGGTGTCTCAGGCTTTGCGTCCCATCCGGTAGGGCTTGAGCACCGCATAGATCACTTCGCTCGCGGGGACGGGGACGCCCAGCTTGCGGCCAAGCTCGACCACTTTGCCAGCGAGCCAGTCGAGTTCGAGCCGGTTGCCGTTGTTGAGGTCGTTGGCCATCGACGCGCGCGTGCTGGCTGGAAAGCTCTGCGCGGTTTTCATCTGCTCGTCGGCATTGTCGGCCGGCAGATCGACGCCCGACGCACGGCCGACCGCCACGGCTTCCGACATGAGTTTGTGGAACAGTGTTTTCATGTTTTCGTCGGCAAGGATCTCGCCCATCGTGCAGCGCGTGCTGGCGGTGACGCCGGATGTGCCGGAGAGCACCACGAATTTCTTCCACATGTCCGTCTTCATCGTCCTGGTGACGGTGAAGTCGATGCCGGCGGCCTTGAATTCAGCGGCATAGCCGTTCAGCGTTTCATCCTCGCGGCCGTCGAGCCGTCCGCAGACGATGCGAGCGCCCGGCCCGCTGTGACGGATCACACCCGGCGCGGCGATGGTGGTGACGATGTAGGTCGAGCCGCCAATGACCTTGTCGTCGCCAAGGATTGGTGCGATGCGCTCGACGCTGTCGACACCGTTTTGCAGGGTGACGACGCGCGTGTTCGGGCCGATCATCGGGCGCGTCTGTTCGGCGGCGGCTTCGGTATCCCAGAGCTTGACCGCGAAGAGAATAAAATCGACCGGACCGACCGCACGCGGATCGTCGGTCACATTCACATCCTTCAGATGCACATCGCCGAGCGGGCTTTCGACGATAAGGCCTTTGGCGCGAATGGCATCACGATGCGCGCCGCGTGCGATGAAGGCCACATCATGGCCGGCCGCGGCCATACGGGCTCCAAAATATCCGCCGACCGCTCCGGCCGCCATCACTGCTATGCGCATGAAAAAAAATCCGTCCGCTTTTCTGGCGGACGGATCATTTAGTCGACGGAGAAAGAAGTCCAGTCCAACGGTTCAGAAAATTCCCTCCGCGTGGGCTTCAGAAGCCGGCAGTAATGTCAGATACGAAGCGCATCGATGGGGTGCGGTTTCTTCTCTGCAGGGCTGGGTTGCTTTTCTGCAGGGGCAGCGGGTTGCGTCACTGCAGGCGCAGATGGCGCAGAAGCAGAGGTCGCCCGGTGCGCTGCCGATACATCGATCAGCACGGTCTGGCGCGGGCTGCTTTGCGTGGAAGGACGCTGCGTGTTTTGGGCGTTCTGCGGATTGGTGCGCTTGACCATCGTCGGTGCGCGCCCGCGATCCGGCAGGACTACAACCTTGGCGCCGATCTTCACGCGGTTATAGAGATCGATCACATCGGCATTCGTCAGACGGATGCAGCCGGACGACACGCGGGTGCCGATCGTCGATGGCGCGTTGGTGCCGTGAATGCGGTAGATCGTGTCGCCGAGATACATGGCGCGCGCGCCGAGCGGATTGGTCGGGCCGCCGGCCATGAAGCGCGGCAGATAGGGCTGGCGTGCGATCATTTCAGCCGGCGGATTCCAGTCCGGCCATTCGGCCTTGCGGCCGATATGCTGCGTGCCGGACCAGCGGAAGCCGTCGCGGCCGACGCCGATGCCGTAGCGGACCGCGCGGCCGCCGCCAAGAACGTAGTAAAGATAGGTGTTCGGCGTATCGATCACGATCGTGCCGGCCGGTTCGCTGATTTGGTAAGAGACGATTTGCCGGCGCAGATGAGGAGGCACGTCCGATGTTGCGCTCCGCTCTTCCATCGCCTCCTCTCGCGGCGCGACATTGCTGAAGGCCGGATAGCGGCTGCTGGCGCCGGGATCGGCATAATAGCGGGCTGCGGGATCGGAATAATAAACGGCCTGTGCGGACGCTGGGCTTTGAACGGCGAGCCATGCGATGGACAAAGCGCTGGCTGCAAACACTGGACTTGTCGCCCTCATGGCAATTCCCTCGTACTCAATCGGTCCTTTGCGCCGTGCGGGACCCGACAACTGGGACATGGCCTCATCGACAAAACTAAGTGCGAAAATGCGAACCGGTTCCCGCACGTTATTTTTGGCCGCGTCCGGAACACCTTTAGAACATGGGCGTTTCGGGCCGTTTATCTCGAATGGTAAAATTTGAGCAGATTCGCGCATTTCCGCAGGAAAACGCGATGCGTCTGATCGTTTTCGACATCGTCGGACGACGGCTGCATTCCTTCCGCTGCGCTGCGAGCAACGCTTAAGGATCACCGCATCGTGTATCGGCGTGTATCCGCTGTGATCGGCTTGCTTTGCGTGCGGCGGCTTTCAGTCCGCGAAAGAGGATGCGGCTGTCGTCATAGCGGTTCGCCGGCCTACGGCTGCATGCGGCCTGATCCAGGTCCCGTCGGGAGAGATACCCGCCCAACCTTTAAACCGCCGCAGGCGCACATCTGAGCTTGCGGAGTTCTGCCAAGCATTGTTCGATGCAGCCCGGGGTCGACGGATCCGCCGGGCGTCAGGCTGGGCGGCCGCTCGTATTTCTAGAGAGGGAATCACTATGTTTCGCCGTGCTGCCGTTCTGGGTCTGGCTCTGGGTGCCGTTGCGACATCGACCGCGGCCTTTGCCCAAGCCATTCCCACCATCCGTGTCGGCTGGACCATCCCGGCCGAGGAAGCCAAATACTGGATGATGAAGCGTCCGGATAAATTTCCGAACCTGGGTAAGCTCTACAATATCGAATGGTCGCAGTTTAACGGCACGTCGCCGATGTCGGCGGCGATGCAGGCCGGTGCGCTGGACTGCGCCACGCAAGGCGTGCTGCCGATCGCGCAGGGCATGGCGACCGGCAACCTCAACGTTTACGTCGTCGCCCAGCATGTCGGCGAGCGTCCGGGCAGCTTCTCGGTCTATTGGGCGGTGAAGGATGACTCGCCGATCAAGACCGTGGCTGACCTGAAGGGCAAGACCGTTGCGATCAGCGTCATCGGCGGTGGCACGCATGGTCCATTCGCGCTGATGCTGCGCAAGAACGGAGTCGATCCGGACAAGGATATCAAGCTGGTCGAGGTCGGCTTCGCCTTGTCCGAGGATGCCATTCGCTCCGGTCGCGTCGATGCCGCCAACATGAACCAGCCGTTCGCCGCGCGTTCGGAAGCCAAGGGTGGCCTGCGCAAGCTGTTCTCGCTGTCGGAAGCGGTGCCGAATATCGTGCACATCCTGGAAGCCTGCCGGAAGGATTTCGTCGACAAGAATCCGGAGCTGGTGAGCGCCTATGTGAAGGACATCACCGCCGGCATGAAGATGGCGGTCGAAAATCGCGACGAGACGATGAAGGTCGTGTCGGAAGTGATGAAGGCGCCGATCCCGGTGCTCGACACCTATCTGCTGAAGCCGAACGACTTCGCGCGTGAGCCGGGCGCTGCGCCGAACTTCGAAGGCATCCAGGCGATGTTCGATGTCTACACCGACGCCAAGATGCTGCCGAAGAAGCTCGACGCTTCGACACTGAAGCATCCGAAGATCGTCGCACCGATGCAGTGAGGCTGTGACTTCGTCTTTCCCTCCCCCCGCGTAGCGGTGGGGAGGGAAGATGGAAGGGTTTCGCGATGACGTCTTCCGATAACAGCGACGATCGTCTCGCCATCGAAGCCATCATCAAGCGGCAATTCGCCAGCCTGAACTGGCAGCCGGGCACGAGCGGCGACTGGCAGACGTTCGCAAACGATTTCCATTCCGACGCTGCACTTTACGCAGCGGCACGTCCTGCCAAGCCGCAGACCGTTTCCGCTTTCGTCGAGCGCATGAAGGGCCTTTCGATCGACACGCTGCGCAGCTTTGGCGAGCGGATGCTTGGCGCCGATATTCGCATCTTCGGCAATGTCGCGATGGACGACCCGCGGTGTTGAGGCGCTGCTGCTGGTGAAGGACGGTGGCGTCTGGACAATCGTCGCGCAGGGTTGGGACACGGAACGCGAAGGTTTGATCGTGCCCGATGACTTGCTGAGTGGGGCCGCTCCCACGCGCTGACAGCGTCACTTGTCGAAGATGGCGTCTTCTCCGACAAGCATTTGGCGGGCATTGTGAGGGACCGGGAAGCCGTACCCTCCAGCTGCTCCTTCCCAATGGAGATTTCCGGACTTGTGGTGGCGGCTGAAATAGAGCTCGACGCCGATCATCTCCAGCGCCAGACGAAGTGCCTGAATGGCGTCAGCGCCTGCAGCTTTATTTTTCCAGATTTCATCCGGCCAGACAATTTCGAGCTGGCAAGTCCATGCTTCTCCATCGAAGGCCGGTGCGTGTAGACGAATTGGAACATCGACCTGCGGGTACCCGCGGTTGGTTCGGGTCAAACTTGAGTGTGTAAGCATGCCGAATAAGTGCGGACGTAAACCTATCCGCGGCGGCCAACCATCTTTCCCTAACCGCTTGTGCGAATTTGCGATGATGCAGCCATAATCATTGCTCTCGTTATAGGTATAATATCCTATATCGAGAGACTAATGGTGTCAAGGAATTAAATCCTTTGTTCTTCTGTCACGCCTCCGGCCATTCCGCATTGCCCGCGTGCGTCACCGCGCCCTTGTCGGCCTGGCCGACCAGCGTGGCATATTTCGCCAGCAAGCCCGCAGGATGACGCGGCTTCGGCGGCGTCCAGGCCGCCTTGCGGCGCGCCATTTCTGCGTCATCGATCAAAAGATCGATGCGGCGCGCGTTGCCATCGATGCGGATGCGATCGCCATTCTGCACGAGGGCGAGCGGTCCGCCCACAGCCGCTTCCGGCGCGATGTGACCGATACAAAGACCACGCGTCGCACCGGAGAAACGGCCATCGGTCAGCAGCGCGACCTTCTCGCCCATCTGCTGGCCATAGATGATCGCGGTGGTGCCGAGCATCTCGCGCATGCCGGGGCCGCCCTTCGGTCCCTCATAGCGGATGATCAGCACTTCGCCTTCCTTGTAATCGCGTTTCTGCACGGCGGCGGTACAGGCATCCTCGCCATCGAAGACGCGCGCGATGCCTTCGAAGACCAGCGACTTGAGGCCGGCGACTTTCAGCAATGCGCCATCCGGCGCGAGATTGCCTTTCAGCACGGCGAGGCCGCCATCGGGACGGATCGCGTTCTCGGCCTTGCGCACGACCTCGCCATCAGCGTCCGGTGCAGCGGCATGTTCCTCGGCGAGCGTGCGTCCCGTCACGGTGAGGCAATCGCCGTGCATGTGACCCGAGCGGATCAACTCGCGGATGATGATCGAGACGCCGCCGATGTCGTGTACGTCCTTCGCAAGGAAGCGGCCCCCCGGTTTCAGATCGCCGATCAGCGGCGTGCGCGCGAAGACCTGTTCGACGTCATCCACCGTGAAGGTAATGCCGGCTTCGTTGGCGATCGCCGGAAGATGGAGGGCTGCGTTCGTCGAGCCGCCGGTCGCGGCGACGATGGCGGCGGCATTCTCCAGCGATTTGCGTGTGACCAGTTCGCGCGGCAATGGCCCGCCGCGCTTGAGGATGTCCATCACGATCTGGCCGGCGCGCTGAGCAATCGCCGAACGCTGCGCATAGACACCCGGCACCATCGCCGAATTCGGCACGGTGAGGCCGAGCGCTTCCGACACCATCGCCATCGTATTGGCGGTGAATTGTCCGGGGCAGGCGCCGATGGAGGGCAGGGCGATGCGCTCCATCTCCGCCAGCGCTTCTTCTTTCATTTGTCCCGTCTGCACCGCGCCGACGCCTTCATAGGCATCGAGGATGGTGATGTCCTTGCCGCGCAGGCGGCCGGGCAGCGCCGAACCGCCATAGACGAACACCGACGGCACATTGCAGCGGACCATGCCCATCATCGCGCCGGGCAGGGTCTTGTCACAGCCGCCGAAGGCGACAAGGCCGTCATAGGCGTGGCCTTGCACCACGGCCTCGATGGAATCGGCGATCACCTCGCGGCTCACGAGCGAGAATTTCATGCCCTCGTGATTCATGCCGATGCCGTCCGACACCGAGATGGTGGTGAATTCGCGCGGCGTGCCGCCGGCGGCCTCGATGCCTTCCTTGGCGGATTCGACCTGCGGGAAATGCGTCATGTTGCAGGGCGTGGTGGTGCCCTTCATCGAGGCGACGCCGATCATCGGCTTGGCGATCGCTTCGTCGTCGAGGCCCATGCCGCGCATGAAGGCGCGGTGAGCGGTGCGATCGAGACCGTTGCGCGTGACATCGGAGCGCAGGCGCATAGGATGAATTCTCCTTGCAGGTTATTTTTTATCGCGATGCCAGCCGACGGTGGCGTCGGGCTTTGAATCGACGGAGGCGAAATAGGGCTTGATGTCGAGCACCGGCGTGTTGTCGAGGCAATCGATATTCCGGATCAATAGCGTGGTGCCGTCGATCTTCACAAGCTTCACCACGCTGAGCGCAATCGGGTTGGGCCGCACCGGAGACCGGAGCGCGAAGGTGCCGCGACCCTCACCATAATGGCGCGGCGTCTGCACGACGAGGTCGCGGCGGGCGCGATCCATCCAGTAGAGCACGATCAGGTGCGAGCAAGTCTCGACCTTGTCGAGCGCCTTGGCGTAGCGCGGATCGAGTTCGATGGTGCAGACGGTGTCGGATTCACCGGCATTCTTCGGGCAGTCGTCGCGTCGTGTCCAGGGCGTGCGAATGCGGCCGATGAAATAGAGACCGGCATCGAAGTTGGTGGGCAGTTCGGTCGTGATCTCGCCGTCGCGGATACCGAACGGGTCTTTGGGTTGGGTCGTTGTGTCAGACATCGGCTGATGCTTTACGCCAAAAGGCGCAAGCTTGCCACGCGTGACATGAGCGAACGTCGATGAGTAAAGTTGTATCGCTCGGGTTTGAAACGAGGCAGGCGGCATTGGCGCCGCCCGCACAACTCACAAAAGCCGTCCCGTTACGCCGGACGTAGGATGAAGTTGGCGGCCGGAATTGCCGTCAGCGGTTCGGCTGCTGAACCTGTCCCGCTCGCCGCAAAAGCGGCGGAGCTGATCAGGGACACAGCAGCTATGCTGATCAGTGACGCGGCAACGACGATGACAATCACCATTGTCTTCATTGGTCACCTTCCCTGTGCTGGGCGAGTGCAACTCACCATACATTTCACCCACACGGTAAAACTGCAGGTATCTACAGAATTGTCGAGTGGAACCCTGTTTTCACCTTAATCGGTAAGGTTTCCGTGACGGAGCTCAAATTCCACGGAAATGCCCATTTGTGGGCTTGCGCCCACCGAATTAACGTATAAAGATATCCTTATATCGACAGGCGCCCCTCGGAGAGGCACATGGCCGGCTCGCTGGCTTTCGAGACGATGCACGATGCACTGCGGGCCGTGGCCGAAGGAACGCGCCTGCGCATCCTTGCCCTGCTGGCCGAAGCCGAACTGACCGTCTCCGATCTCACCGAAATCCTGCGCCAGTCGCAGCCGCGCATTTCGCGTCACCTCAAGCTGTTGGCGGAAGCCGGCCTGATCGAGCGGCATCGCGAGGGTGCCTGGGCCTTTTTCCATCTGGCCAACCACGGCGACAGCGCGGTGATTGCGCGGATGCTGGTCGAGCGGCTTGATGTCAACGATCCGACCATCGCGCGTGACCGCGAGCGTCTCACTGCGGTTCGCGAGGCGCGCGCGGATGCCGCACAGAATTACTTCCGGGCGCACGCTGCCGAATGGGACCGTCTGCGCAAGCTGCACGCGGCGGATGACGCGGTGGAGCAGGCGATCCAGAAGGCGCTGAATGACAAGCCGTTCCGGTCTCTGCTTGATCTCGGCACCGGCACCGGCCGTATGCTCGAATTGTTCGGCCCGCAAATCGATCGCGGACTTGGCATCGATATGTCGCTCGACATGCTGTTGCTGGCGCGTGCGCGTCTGGAACGCGCCGGCTTGCGCCGGTGCAGCGTGCGACAGGGCGATATCTACGACCTTTCGGTGCCGCGTGATTCCTTCGATGTCGTGATCATCCATCAGGTGCTGCATTATCTCGATGACGGCGCGCGTGCGATCAAGGAAGCCTCGCGCGCGCTTGTGCCGGGCGGCCGCCTGCTGGTGATCGACTTCGCGCCGCACGATCTGGAATTCCTGCGCGAAGAGCACGCGCATCGCCGTCTCGGCTTTGCGCCCGAGATCGTGTCGCAATGGCTGACAGTGGCCGATCTCGATGTCGTGCAGCAACGCAACATCGCACCCGACAAGGATTCTGACGGCAAGATCGCCGTTTCATTGTGGCTCGCACGCGACAAGCGCGTGCGGATCGCCGGTCGACAGGAGGTCGCATGATGCAGACCATCGCTCCACGCGCCAGTCGCTTGCTGAATGGACGCGGCCGCAAGCTGCGTGTGTCGTTCGAATTCTTCCCGCCCAAGACCGAGGAGATGGAGCGCACCTTGTGGGATGCGATCGAGCGTCTTGCGCCGATCTCACCGCATTTCGTCTCGGTGACTTATGGTGCCGGTGGTTCCACGCGCGAGCGTACCCATGCGACGGTGAAGCGGATGCTGGAGGAGACGGCGCTGACGCCGGCCGCGCATCTCACCTGTGTCGATGCGACGCGCGACGATGTCGACACGGTGGTTCGCAATTATCGCGAGATCGGCGTTCGCCACATCGTGGCGCTGCGCGGCGATCCGACAAGCGGTGTCGGTGCGCACTATGCCCCCCATCCCGGCGGGTATGAAAACGCGGCGGCTCTCGTTGCCGGTATCAAGCGCATCGGTGATTTCGAGGTGTCGGTCTCGGCCTATCCCGAGAAGCACCCGGATTCGCGTGATACCGAGGTCGACCTCGACATGCTGAAGGCGAAGGTCGATGCCGGAGCGACGCGGGCCATCACGCAATTCTTCTTCGATAACGATCTTTACTTTCGCTACCTCGATCGCGTGAGGGCCCGCGGCATCAATATCCCGATCGTGCCGGGCATCGTGCCGGTGCAGAATTTCAAGCAGGTGCGCAATTTTGCCGAGCGTTGCGGCACGTCGATTCCGCGCTGGCTCGTCGATCGCTTCGATGGGCTGGACGATGATGTTGCGACCCGCAAGCTAGTCGCCGCGGCGGTCGCGGCCGAGCAGGTGCTCGATCTCGTGGATCGCGGCGTCACTGATTTTCACTTCTACACGATGAACCGCGCCGATCTCGTTTACGCGATCTGCCATCTTCTTGGTCTGCGTCCGGCCTTGAAGGAGGCGGCGTGATTTTGGTCTCGTCATTCCGGGGCGCGCTGAAAGCGCGAGCCCGGAATCCATTCACAGCCAGCCTGGATTCCGGGTTCGCGAGCTCCGCTCGCACTCCGGAATGACATTGTAAGCAGTAGATATGAAACCATCGCCCACCGAAACTACTCTTCGTCAGCTCGCATCCGAACGCATCCTTCTGCTCGATGGCGGCATGGGTACGATGCTGCAGCAGCATAAGTTCGACGAAGCAGGGTTTCGTAGTGCGCGCTTCAAGGACTGGCACCGCGACGTGCGCGGCAACAATGATTTGCTATCGCTGACGCAAGGCGATGCGGTGCGCGATATCCATCTCGCCTACTTTCGCGCAGGCGCCGACATCGTCTCGACCAACACCTTTTCATCGACGGTGATCGCGCAGGCCGATTACGGGATGGAGGGGCTGGTGCCGGACCTGAACCGAACCTCCGCCATTCTCGTGTGCGAGGCCGCGGCGATCGCGCAAAAGGAAGACGGCAAACAGCGCTTTGTTGCCGGTGCCATGGGGCCGACCAACCGCACCGCATCGCTGTCGCCCGATGTGAACAATCCCGGCTTTCGCGCCGTCACCTTTGACGAGTTGAAAAACGCCTATGCCCAGCAGGCAGCGGCGCTGCTGGAAGGCGGCGTCGATCTCCTGCTGGTTGAAACCATCTTCGACACGCTGAACGCCAAGGCTGCGCTTTACGCGATTGCCGAACTGGAGGAGGCGCGCGGCGAGAAGATCCCGGTGATGATCTCCGGCACGATCACCGATCTCTCCGGCCGGATGCTGGCCGGCCAGACGCCGGAAGCCTTCTGGAATTCGATCCGTCATGCCGCGCCGCTGTCGGTCGGTCTGAATTGCGCGCTCGGTGCAAAGGAAATGCGCGCGCACATGGACGACCTCAGCCAGGTCGCCGATACGCTGACCTGCGCCTATCCGAATGCCGGACTGCCGAACGAGTTCGGCATGTATGACGAGAGCCCCGAGCATATGGCGGGGCTTCTTGCGGAATTCGCCGCGTCCGGCCTTGTGAATATCGTCGGCGGCTGCTGCGGCACGACGCCGGACCACATGCGCGCGATTGCGGAGGCGATTGCCGACAAGAAGCCGCGCGCCATTCCTGTGATCGAGCGGCGCCTGCGGTTGTCCGGACTTGAGCCTTTCACGCTGACGCCGGAAATTCCGTTTGTGAATGTGGGCGAGCGCACCAACGTCACCGGCTCGGCGAAATTCCGCAAGCTGATCACCAATGGCGACTACACCGCCGGTCTCGCCATCGCCCGCGATCAGGTCGAGAACGGTGCGCAGGTGATCGACGTCAATATGGACGAAGGCCTGCTCGATTCCGAGAAGGCGATGGTCACCTTCCTCAATCTGATCGCCGCCGAACCGGATATCGCGCGCGTGCCGATCATGATCGATTCATCGAAATTTCAGGTCATCGAGGCCGGCCTGAAATGCGTGCAGGGCAAGTGCATCGTCAACTCGATCTCGATGAAGGAGGGCGTGGACGCCTTCATCCATCACGCGAAAATCGTGCGCCGCTATGGTGCTGCGGTCGTCGTCATGGCATTCGACGAGAAGGGTCAGGCCGACACGATCGAGCGCAAGACCGAGATCTGCGCGCGCGCGTATGACATCCTCGTCAACGAGGTCGGCTTCCCGCCGGAAGACATCATCTTCGATCCGAATATCTTCGCGATCGCGACTGGGATCGAAGAGCACAACAATTATGGCGTCGCCTTCATCGAGGGAGCCCGGTTCGTCCGTGAGAACCTGCCGCATGCGCATGTGTCCGGCGGCGTCTCGAACCTGTCCTTCTCGTTCCGCGGCAACGAGCCGGTGCGCGAGGCGATGCATTCGGTATTCCTGTATCACGCCATCAAGGCGGGCATGGATATGGGCATCGTCAATGCCGCGCAGATGGCGGTGTATGACGATCTCGATCCGGAATTGCGCGAGGCTTGCGAAGACGTCGTGCTGAATCGCCGCGAGGACGCGGCGGAGCGGCTGCTGGAGATTGCCAAGCGGTTCTTTGGGCAGACGCGCGAGAAAGCCGAAGCCGATCTCGCCTGGCGCGAATGGCCGGTGGAGAAGCGGCTGTCGCACGCGCTGGTGCATGGCATCACAGACTTCATCACCGAGGATACGGAAGCCGCGCGGCAGAATGCGGCGCGTCCCCTGGATGTGATCGAAGGCCCGCTGATGGACGGCATGAATGTTGTTGGCGACCTGTTCGGCTCCGGCAAGATGTTCCTGCCGCAGGTGGTGAAGTCCGCCCGCGTGATGAAGCAGGCGGTCGCTTATCTGATGCCATTCATGGAGGCTGAGAAAGCGTCGAACGACAAGGGCCAGAGCAATTCCAACGGCAAGATTTTGCTCGCGACCGTGAAGGGCGATGTGCACGACATCGGCAAGAACATCGTCGGCGTTGTGCTCCAGTGCAACAATTACGAGGTGATCGATCTCGGCGTCATGGTGCCGGCGGCGAAGATTATTGAGACCGCGCGCGAGCACCAGGTCGATCTGATCGGGTTGTCGGGCTTGATCACGCCGTCGCTTGACGAGATGTGCCATGTGGCTGCGGAGATGGAGCGGGAGAATTTCGATCTGCCGCTGCTAATCGGTGGCGCGACCACGAGCCGCGTGCATACGGCAGTGAAGATCCATCCGAATTACCGCAAGGGGCAGGCGGTCTATGTCACCGACGCCAGCCGCGCCGTCAGTGTGGCGCAGTCGCTGATCTCGAAGGATGGCCGGGCGGCCTATATCGAGAATACGCGCGAAGAATATGCGCAGATCGCCGCGGCGCATGCGCGCGGACGGGATGACAAGAAACGTCTGTCGCTCGCCGATGCGCGGGCCAATGCGCTGACGCTCGATCCGGCGCAAGTGCTGGCGCCGAAGCCGAAATTCCTCGGCACCAAGGTGCTGGAAAATTATCCGCTGGCGAAGCTGGTCGATTACATCGACTGGACGCCGTTCTTCTCGACCTGGGAACTGACCGGCCGCTATCCGGCGATCCTGAACGACGAAAAATATGGTGAAGCCGCGCGCACATTGTTCGCCGATGCGCAAGCGATGCTGAAGCAGATCGTCGACGAGCAATGGGTGCAGGCCTCGGCCATAATCGGCTTCTGGCCGGCCGCGCGCGACGGCGACGATATCCGTGTCTATGACGAGGGCGGCCGATCGCAGATCGCAACCTTGCACGGCTTGCGCCAGCAGATCGCACGGCGTGACGGGCGGCCCAATGTGTCGATCGCCGATTTCGTTGCGCCGACTGCGAGCGGGCCAGTCGATCATGTCGGCGCTTTTGCCGTGACCGCCGGCATTGGCGAGGATGTCATCGCCAACCGCTTCAAGCGCGCGAATGACGATTACTCGGCCATCATGATGTCGGCGCTGGCCGATCGTCTGGCTGAGGCCTTTGCCGAGCATCTGCATGAGCGCGTGCGCAAGGAATTCTGGGGCTATGCGCCGCACGAAAAATTCACGCCGGCCGATCTGATCGCGGAGAGCTATCAGGGCATCCGTCCGGCGCCGGGCTATCCGGCACAGCCGGACCACACAGAGAAAGCCACTTTGTTCAAGCTCATCGGCGGCGACCGCATCGGCATCAATCTCACCGAAAGCTTTGCCATGTGGCCGGGGGCATCTGTGTGCGGGCTCTATTTCAGCCATCCGCAGAGCCAGTATTTCGGTGTCGGCAAGATCGAGCGCGATCAGGTGGAAGACTATGCCCGCCGCAAAGGCTGGAGCGTCGCCGAGTGCGAGCGCTGGCTGGCGCCGGTGCTGAACTACGATCCGCTGGCGCGGGATAAAGCCAAGGCGGCTTAGTTCTGGCTCCGCGCCTTAGCCCACCCTACATTTCTCCCCTTTCAGGGGAGGGATTTAAACAATTTGCGTTCGACGAAGCCCAGAAGTCCCCACCCGGTCGCCTTCGGCGACCACCCTCTCCCGTTGGGGGGATAACCCAAAAACACGAACACCGGAGGGGATGGACCCGCTCCGGTGCTCGGTGAACTCACGCCGCCCCATACGCTGCGGCGATTGTTGGTCTTATAGGGTCACACCCGAACTCAGAACGCTCCCAGCAAGACCGCGCCCACGAATGCGAACACGGCAAAGACAGCCAGGACATTGAGTTTCAAGGTAAGGTCCATAAGGCCTCCTTCGCTGTCATTGGAACCAAGGTTAACAGACAGTCACTTGAACTCGAAGCCCTCAACGCGCGAATGCCTGTAAAGTGCCACCGCAACACTTCGAAATGATGCGTGAATTCGGGCCAAGTCATTGAAATTTATAGATAAAAAAATTTCACGAGCCTGTGATGAGGCCCAGCTAAGTGCTTGATTCTACTTGTTAATGCGCTGCAACCAAAGACAACCAAAAATTGTAAAGGTTCGGTTTCTACCGGAAAGCCACATTATTTTTTCGCCATCAGCCGTTCCGCCAGCCCGCGCGCGCTCGGCATGACGAAGAAGCCGGTCACGGCGGCGATCGGCCAGGCGATAACGAAGGCCTTACCCCATTGCCGCAGGAACTCCGGATCAAAGCCCAGATTCAGATACGTCACGATCAAGGTCACCATCGCGACCATGACGGCCGTCATGAATAGCGCCGTCAGCGCCCGCACCCGCCAATCCATCACCGTTCCCCCGGTCAGACGCGGGATGTGACCGCACACGGCCGGCCGGATCAAGGGAGTGATATTTTGGTAACGATAAGAAATACCGTTCCGACGCGGTTGATGACCCGTTAACGGTCAGCTTCGCATTGTCCGCCTTATGGTGCGGGCGTTGCGTAAACATTGGCGTGTGTTGATCGGCGTGTCGGGCGTGCTCGCGCTCGCAGGCTGCGCTGGCCATTACTTTATGCAGCGCGACCCATGGCGCAAGGAAGCGGAGATCGCCTGCCTGAAGTCCGGCGCCGTGAGGGAAAGCGGAACCATCGTCCGCATCCAGCCGATCAACGGCCCCGGTATGTGCGGGGCCGATTTTCCGATGAAGGTGGCGGCACTCGGCGACAGTGCGATGCTGAGCTATTCGGAAGGATTGCGACCACCCGGCGATGTGCCGAATGCCGGACCGCAACGCTGGCCGGTGACAAGCGAGCCGCGCTACACGCCTCCGCTATCGTCGCGTCAGGCTTATCCCGGCGAGCAGCAATATTCGAATCCGATGCGCCAAACGCCGGTGCAGCGGGAGCCGCTTTATCCGTCATCCGGTGCGAGCTCATCAAATGCGGGCGCGCCGATGCAGATCACGCCGCCATCGTCTGGCGGCCGTTATTACGATCACGCCGGTTCGCCGGATGCGCAGCCGGATTACGGGCGCATGTCGTCCACCGGTTCGCGCCGTCCTTCGGTCTATGACTCGCCGCCACTCGAGAATGATGAGCCGGTGCGCACGAGAAGCGCGGCTACATCCGCAATGCCACGGCAGCCGCAACAGCCGCCCTTCCGTGGCATGCCATCGCAAACATCGACCCCCATGCCGGTGCCGCTGGGCGGTGCCGTGGCCGCGGTCGGTCCCGTTGAGATCAAGCCGGCGGCGACGCTCGCATGTCCAATCGTGTCTGCGCTCGATCGCTGGATTCTTGATTCGGTGCAGCCGGCGGCGCAACGCTGGTTTCGTCAGCCTGTCACGGAGATTAAACAGATTTCGGCCTATTCCTGCCGCGGTATGAATGGCCAACCGGGTGCGCGGATTTCCGAACATGCGTTTGGCAATGCGCTCGACATCGCTGCCTTTGTGCTGGCCGACGGACGGCGCATCACGGTGAAAAATGGCTGGCGCGGTTCGCCAGAAGAGCAGGGCTTTTTGCGGGATGTGCAGGGCGCGGCCTGCGACCAGTTCAACACGGTGCTGGCGCCGGGCTCCAACCGTTTCCACTATGATCACATCCATGTCGATCTGATGCGGCGTGCAAGCGGTCACAAGATCTGTAATCCCGATCAGATTCCGGGTGACGTCGTTGCCGCGCGTGTCGCCAAGGAACGCGGCTACGCCTGGCGGCCCGATCCCGGCGTCACGGGCTCCGTCAGCAAGACACGCCGTGCCTCGCTCAATGGCGCCCCGAAGAAAAAAGTCCGCAACATCCTCTCAGCCGATGACGACGACTGGATTGAGGACGACGGGCCGCGACCGGCGAATTAGGATCGGGGCGTTGAAAGCGGAGCGTATGCGGTTTCGGACTTTCTCCCCCTGGAAGGGGAAGGGTTGGGAGGGGGGCTTTACTTGACCCCCACCCGATTTGCTTCGCAAATCGACCTCCCCCTTTCAGGGGAAGTAAAGGCAAGAAATGCACGATCACACCCACGGGGCCGGTGGCCATTCACATAGTCACGCGCATTCGCATGCGCCGAAGGATTTCGGCTTTGCCTTCGCGCTCGGCACCGCGCTCAATCTCGGCTTCGTGGCCATCGAAGCGATCTTCGGTCTCATGTCCAATTCGACTGCGTTGCTGGCCGATGCCGGGCATAACCTCAGCGACGTGATCGGGTTGCTGGTGGCTTGGGGCGCGGCAGTACTGGCCAAGCGGCCGGCGACGGATCGCTTCACCTATGGATTGCGCGCCTCATCCATCCTCGCAGCACTTGGCAATGCCTTGTTGTTGATCTTCGCTTGTGGCGCGATCGCGTGGGAAGCAGTCGGACGTTTTTCGGAGCCGAAGCCGATCGAGAGCGTGACGGTGATCGTCGTTGCCGCCATCGGCATTCTGGTGAATGGCTTCACCGCCTGGCTGTTCGTGTCCGGCCGCAAGAGCGATCTGAATATCCGCGGCGCCTATCTGCACATGATGGCCGACGCCGGCGTGTCACTTGGCGTTGTCATTGCTGGCGCGGCGATGATGCTGACCGGCTGGCTGTGGCTCGATCCGGTGACGAGCCTCATCATTGTCGCCATCGTGCTGTGGTCGACCTGGGGCCTGCTGCGCGACTCGATCAATCTCGCACTGGCGGGCGTGCCGGCGCATATCGAATTGCCGAAGGTGAAGGAGTGCCTCGAGCAATTGCCCGGTGTCGCGCGCGCCCATCATGTGCATGTCTGGGGCATGAGCACCAACGAGGTCGCGCTGACAGCGCATCTCGTGATGCCGGGCGGCCATCCCGGCAACGACTTTTTTAAACACGCAGCACATGAATTGCTCGAACGCTTCGGCATCGATCATCCGACACTGCAGATCGAGACGGGCGAGGGTGTGAAGGACGAAAAAGACTGAACACGGATCGGCGGTCAGGTCTTGTCCGTTTTCCCGTATCCACCCGCGGTCGGCGACTGAATAATGATCGCTTCGCCGGCATCGATTAAAGTCGCGTCGCAGCCTTTCAGCGTTTCGATACTTCCGTCTTTGCGGCGTACGGCATTCTCGCCGACTTGACCGGCCTCGCCACCGGCAAGGCCGAACGGCCGCACGCGGCGATGACCGGACAGGATCGTGCACTCCATCTGCTCGAGGAAGCGGATGGTGCGGCGAATGCCATCCCCCGCATGCCATCGGCCTTTGCCGCCCGAGCCTTTGCGGATGTGGAAATCCTCCAGCAAAACCGGATAGCGGAATTCCAGAATCTCCGGATCGGTGAGGCGGGTGTTGGTCATGTGCGTGTGCACGGCATCGGTGCCGTTGAAGCCCGGACCCGCGGGTGAGCCGGAGCAGATCGTCTCGTAATATTGATAGCGCGCGTTGCCGAAATTGAGATTGTTCATCGTGCCCTGCGCGGCTGCGAGCGCACCCAATGCGCCGAACAGGCAATTGGTGACGGCCTGCGAGACCTCGACATTGCCGGCGACCACGGCAGCCGGATATTCCGGCGTCAGCATCGTCTGTTTCGGGATGATGATATTGATCGGCCGCAGGCATCCCGCATTCATCGGGATGTCGTCGTCGACCATCACCCGGAACACATAAAGCACCGCGGCGCGTGTTACCGGCTCCGGCGCATTGAAATTGGTCGGCTGCTGCGGTGACGTGCCGGTGAAATCGACCGTCGCCTCACGCTTCTTCCTGTCGACCGTGATCTTCACTTTGATCACGGTGCCCTGATCCATCTCGTAGGAGAATTCGGAATCGTGCAGCCTGTCGATCACCCGCCGCACGCTTTCGGCGGCGTTGTCCTGCACATGCTTCATGTAAGCCTGCACGACCGGGAGCGAGAATTGCGCCACCATCTTGTGCAGTTCCTGCACGCCTTTCTCGTTGGCGGCGATCTGCGCCTTGAGGTCATTGATGTTCTGGATCGGATTGCGCGCGGGATATTTCGCCCCGGTCAGTGCGGCGTTGATCTCCTTCTCACGGAAGCGGCCGCGATCGACCAGCTTGAAATTATCGAGATAGACGCCTTCTTCCTCGATGGTCGTTGCGTTGGGCGACATCGAGCCCGGCGATATGCCGCCGATGTCGGCGTGGTGTCCGCGTGATGCAACCCAGAACAGGATATTGCGCTTGGCCTTATCAAACACCGGCGTGCACACCGTGATGTCCGGCAGATGCGTGCCGCCGTTATAGGGCGCGTTGATGGCGTAGACATCGCCCGGTTTGATGCGGCCCTTGTTTTCGCGGATAATCGTCTCGACCGCGCGATCCATCGAGCCGAGATGCACGGGCATATGCGGGGCGTTCGCCACCAGTGCGCCATCGCCGGAGAACACGGCGCAGGAAAAATCCAGCCGCTCCTTAATGTTTACCGAATAGGCGGTGTTCTGCAGCGCGACACCCATCTGCTCGGCGATCGACATGAAGAGATTGTTGAATACCTCCAGCATCACCGGATCGGCTTTTGTGCCGACGGCGCTCTGGCGCTTCAGTTTCGCGATGCGCGTCAAGACGAGATGGTTCTTCGCCGTCAGCGCTGCCTGCCAGCCCGGCTCGACCACGATGGTCTGATGCGGCTCGATGACAATAGCCGGGCCTTTGACCTTGTGGCCAGCTTTAAGCTGGTCGCGCGTATAGATGGCGGCCTTGTGCCATTTGCCGCCGGAGAAAAATTTCGTGCGGCGTGCAGGCGAGGGCAGTTTGCTGCGTGTCGTCTTTGTGGCGCGCTCCCTGAACTTTGCACCGCCGCCGATCGCTTCCACCGACACGGCTTCGACGACAAGCTGTTTGCTACGATCGATGAAGCCGAATTGCGATCTGTGCGCTTTCTCGAACGCGCGGGTCATGGCCGGGATCGTGCCGGCTTTCACAACGAGCGCCGTGTCCGTTCCCGCGTAACGGATATG
>Ga0164243_10002176_pt1 | contig 32716 bp, 30 predicted proteins | sample OricompcompostOP_FD_108781 | JGI IMG/M metagenome (GOLD analysis project Ga0164243, IMG submission 108781) | Organic Plus compost microbial communities from Emeryville, California, USA - Original compost - Organic plus compost (OP) | ecosystem: Engineered > Solid waste > Mixed feedstock >... | reverse complement strand
GTACTGCGGGTCGAGGATCCGCGAGGTCGAGGTCAGCGGGTCGACGGCCGGGTACAGCGACCGCGCCGCGATGTCACGGGACAACTCGGTGGTCGCGTCCAGATGGGCGAAGGTGGTCGCCGGAGCCGGGTCGGTGTAGTCATCGGCCGGCACGTAGATCGCCTGCATCGAAGTGATCGAGTGACCGCGGGTCGAGGTGATCCGCTCCTGCAGCTGGCCCATCTCATCGGCCAGGTTCGGCTGGTAACCCACCGCGGACGGCATCCGGCCGAGCAGCGTCGACACCTCCGACCCCGCCTGGGTGAACCGGAAGATGTTGTCGATGAAGAGCAGCACGTCCTGGTTCTGCACATCGCGGAAGTACTCGGCCATGGTCAGCGCGGACAGCGCGACGCGCAGCCGGGTGCCCGGCGGCTCGTCCATCTGGCCGAACACCAGCGCGGTGTCCTTGAGGACGCCGGCCTCTTCCATCTCGGTGATCAGGTCGTTGCCCTCACGGGTCCGCTCACCGACGCCGGCGAACACCGAGGTGCCACCGAAGTTGTGCGCGATCCGGTAGATCATCTCCTGGATCAGAACCGTCTTGCCCACGCCGGCGCCGCCGAACAGGCCGATCTTGCCGCCCTGCACGTACGGGGTCAGCAGGTCGAGCACCTTGATACCGGTCTCCAGCATCTCGGTCTTCGGTTCCAGCTGGTCGAAGGCCGGCGCCTGCCGGTGGATCGGCCAGCGCTCGGTGATCTCGACGGTGGCCGGGTCGGCGTTGAGCACCTCACCGGTCACGTTCCAGACGTGACCCTTGGTGATGTCACCCACCGGCACCGAGATCGGCGCACCGGTGTCGTGCACCTCGGTGCCGCGGCGCAGACCGTCGGTCGGCTTCAGCGCGATGGCCCGCACGATGTTGTCGCCGATGTGCAACTCGACCTCGAGGGTCATCTTGCGGGTTCCCTCAGCCGTGGTGATCTCCACGGTGAGCGCGTTCATGATGTTCGGCATCGCGTCCGCGGGGAACTCGATGTCCACCACGGGGCCGATCACCCGGGCGACGCGCCCGACGCCCAGCGTCTTGTTCTCTTGCGTCTCGTTGAGAGTGGCAGTCATTTCGTTCCCTTACTCAATCGGATTCGGCTGCAGCGTCGGCCAGCGCGTTGGCGCCGCCGACGATCTCGCTGATTTCCTGGGTGATGCCGGCCTGGCGGACCTGGTTGGCCTCCCGCGTCAGCCGTTGGATGAGGTCTTCGGCGTTGTCGGTGGCCGACTTCATCGCCCGCTGCCGGGCAGCGAGTTCGGAGGCCGCCGCCTGCAACAGGCAGTAGTGGATCCGGCTGGCCACGTACAACGGCAGCAGCTCGTCCAGAACGGTCTCGGCGTCCGGCTCGAAGTCGTACAACGGCAAAAGCTCGTCCGAGGACGGCGGCTGATCGCCCTCGACGACCTCCAGCGGCAACAGCCGGATGACCTCGACCTTCTGGCTGATCATCGAGGCGAACCGGGTGTAGACGATGTGGATCTCGTCGACCCCGCCCTCGTCGGTCGGGGTGTTGAACGCCTCGAGCAGCGCGTCGGCGATCGTCCGGGCGTCGGCGTAGCTGGGGCTGTCGGAGTAGCCCGACCACTGCCCCGCCACCGGACGCTGCCGGAAGTTGTAGAACGCAGCGGCCTTGCGACCGGACAGGAACGGAACCACTTCCAGCCCGTTCCCGGCGAGCAGCTCACGGAGCTGCTCACCCTCGCGGATGACCGTCGAGGAGTACGCCCCTGCCTGGCCCCGATCGGAGGTGATCAACAACATCGCCGCCCGGCGCGGGTTCTCCGCCTCGGTCAGCAGCGCGTGATCGACATTGGAGTAGGTCGCCAGCGCCGACACGGCCCGAGTCAGCTCGGACTGGTACGGCGCCGCCTCCCGGGCCCGCTGCTGGGCCTTGATGATCCGGGAGGCCGCGATCAGCTCCATCGCGCGGGTGATCTTCTTGATGTTGGTTGCCGAGGCGCGTCTGGCCCTCAACTCACGCAGTGATGCGGGCATCGCTCCTCCTCTCGCAGCCGATGGTGTGTGCGCCGGAAATCACGTCGTCGACCTCAGCGCGCCTGCCGGACGATCTGCTCCTGGGCCACCTCGTCGGCGTCCAGGGGCTGGTGCTCCTCACGTCCGACACCGAGGAACTTGCCCTCGGAGGTCTGGAAGCCCTTCTTGAACTCGGCGATCTGCTCCCGCAGCGTTTCCATCGCGGAGTCGTCGAACACCTTCGTCTCCTTGATGCCAGCCAGCACGGTGCTGTTGTGCCGCAGGTGCTCCAGCATCTCCTGCTCGAAGCGGAGCACGTCCTCGACCGGAACGTCGTCCAGCTGTCCGTCCAGGCCGGCCCAGATGCTGACCGCCTGCTCCTCCATCGGGTACGGGCTGTACTGCGGCTGCTTCAGCAGCTCCATCAGTCGTGAACCCCGCTCCAGCTGACGCCGGGTTGTCGCGTCCAGGTCCGAGGCGAACATCGCGAACGCCTGCATGTCCCGATAGCGGGCCAGCTCGGTCTTCAGCGGTGCCGCGGCCGTCTTCATCGCCTTGGTCTGCGCGGCTCCACCGACCCGGGAGACCGAGATGCCGACGTCGATCGCCGGACGTTGGTTGGCGTTGAACAGGTCCGACTGCAGGAAGATCTGGCCGTCGGTGATCGAGATGACGTTGGTCGGGATGTACGCCGACACGTCGTTGGCCTTGGTCTCGATGATCGGCAGCCCGGTCATCGATCCGCCACCCAGCCGGTCGGAGAGTTTCGCGCAACGCTCCAGCAGCCGGCTGTGCAGGTAGAACACGTCGCCGGGGTACGCCTCGCGGCCCGGCGGACGGCGCAGCAGCAGCGACATGGCGCGGTACGCCTCGGCCTGCTTGGACAGGTCGTCGAAGACGATCAGCACGTGCTTGCCCTGGTACATCCAGTGCTGGCCGATGGCCGACCCGGTGTAGGGCGCGATGTACTTGTAGCCGGCCGGATCCGACGCCGGTGCGGCGACGATCGCGGTGTACTCCAGTGCACCGGCGTTCTCCAGCGCGGCCCGGACCGAGGCGATGGTGCTGGCCTTCTGGCCGACCGCGACATAGATGCAGCGGACCTGCTGCTCCGGATCGCCGGTCGCCCAGTTCTCCTTCTGGTTGATGATCGTGTCCACCGCGATCGCCGTCTTGCCGGTCTTGCGGTCGCCGATGATCAGCTGCCGCTGTCCGCGGCCGATCGGGATCATGCCGTCGATGGCCTTGATGCCGGTCTGCAGCGGCTGGCGGACCTCCTGGCGGTCCATCACGCCGGCGGCCTGGACCTCCAGGTCTCGGCGCTCGTCCAGCGGGGTGATGTCGCCCAGTCCGTCGACCGGCCGGCCGAGCGCGTCGACGACGCGGCCGAGGTAGCCGTCACCCACCGGCACCGACAGGATGTCGCCGGTGCTCTTGACGGTCGAGCCTTCCTCGATGCCCTCGGAGTCGCCCATCACGACGACGCCGATCTCGCGGACGTCGAGGTTCTGTGCGATGCCGATGGTGCCGTTCTCGAACTGCAGCAGTTCGTTGGCCATCGCCGACGGCAGACCCTCAACGCGCGCGATGCCGTCACCGGAGCTGACCACGGTGCCGACCTCCTCGCGGCTGGAGGTCTCCGGGGTGTAATTCCTGACGTAGTTGTCCAGGGCTTCCCGGATCTCCTCCGGGCGAATCGTGAGTTCTGCCATCGCCTTCGTTCCTGCTCTCGAGGTTTCTCTATCTCGTGTTCCGGGTGTATCCACCCAGACTCGTCGTCTTGTGGCCCTTCGACAAGCTCAGGGCGCTGTGCTCGCTCGTTCCGCTCACTCGAACTGCCGACGTACGGCTTCCAACCGGCCGGCGACCGTGCCCTCGATGACCTCGTCACCGATCTCGACGCGGATCCCGCCGATCAGTTCGGGTTCGACGATCTCCTGCAGCGCGATCTCCCGGCCGATCTGCCGGGCGAGCGCGTTCTGCAGCCGCTCCCGCTGCTGCAGTTCCAACGGCCTGGCCACCCGCACCGTGGCGATCACCCGGTCCCGGGTGCTTGCCGCCAGCTCGATGTAGCCGTTCAGCGTGCGGAAGAAGTTCCGGTCCCTGGCGGCCAATGCCCGCTTGGCCAGGCGGACGGTCTCCGGTGCCGCCCGGCCGCCCAGCAGCTGCTCGACCAGCGCCGAGCGCCGGTCCAGCGATGCCGTCCGATCGGTGATCGCACCGCGCAGCTCCGGATCGCCGTCGACCACCCGACCGAAGCGGAAGAGCTGGTCCTCGACGTCGTCCAGGCTGCCGGTGGCCTGGGCCGACTTGAGCAGGGCCCGGACCGCCTGCCGCTCGAGTCCGTCGAGCAGCGCCGTGGCGCCCAGCCGCCGGCCGACACCGTCGACCACCAGGGTGAGCGCGGTGTCACTGATCCGCGACCCCAGCAGCCCGGTGGCCAATGCCTGGCGCCGCTCGGCCGGCGTCGCCGGATCGGTCAGCGCCCGGCGCAGGGACGGTTCGTTCTGCAGCAGGTCGACGACCGAGAACAGCTCGTCGGCCAGTTCACCGCTGACCGGTGACCGGTCGAGCGCGGCGTCCAGCTCCCGGAGAGCGGCCTCGGATTCGATGCTCACTGGACGTCGGCTCCTTGCGGTGTGCGGGAGTCGGCGGCTTCCAGGTCGGCCAGGAAGCGGTCGACCGTCCGCCGGGCCCGTTCGTCGTCGTCCAGCGACTCGCCGACGATCCGTCCGGCCAACGTGGTCGCCAGGCCGCCGAGCTCGGTACGCAGCTGGTTGACGATCTGGTTGCGCTCGGCCTCCAGCTGGGAGTGTGCCGCGGCGACGATCCGATCGGCTTCCGCCTGCGCCCGCTGCCGGGCATCGGCGGTGATCTGAGCGGCGTCGGCCTTGGCCGCCTCCTTGATCTGGGCGGCTTCGCCGCGAGCGTCGGAGAGCTGCGCCTGGTATCGCTCCAGAGCAGCCTGGGCCTCGGCCTGTGCCTTCTCCGCCTTCTGGATCCCGCCCTCGATCGCGTCGGCCCGCTCCTGGTAGGTCTTCTCGAAGCGAGGCATGAACATCCTGCGGAACAGCACCGCGAGCAAGATCGCAAAGACGATCGCCGCGATGAACTCCGACAGATGCGGGACAACCGGGTTCTCTGCCAACCCGACGAGGAGTGTGGTCATCGGACCCATCCGATCAGGACACGTTGAAGACGAACGCCATGGCCAGGCCGATCATGGCCAACGCCTCTGTCAGCGCGAAGCCGATCCAGGCGGTGCCCATCATCGCACCACGGGCTTCCGGCTGCCGGGCGGTGCCCTGGATCACGGCGGCGAAGATGATGCCCACACCGATGCCGGGGCCGATCGCGGCGAGGCCGTAGCCGAGCGAGGAGACCGAGCCGGTCAGTTCGAGTGGAGTCATTGCTTGGGTTTCCTTTCCCTGTTCAGGATTTCCGCTGGCTGTCCGAGCCAGAAGTATTTGGTTGTCAGTGCTCGTCGGCCAGTGACGCGCCGACGTACTGGGCACTGAGGAGGGTGAAGATGTAGGCCTGAAACGCCGCAACGAAGAGTTCGAGGCCGAAGATCGCCATCGAGAAGATCAACGACAGAACTCCGACGGCGTTGTTGAGCAGCGACTCGCTCTCCAGCAGCAGGTACTCGCCACCGGTCACGAAGATCAAGATCAACAGGTGTCCGGCGAACATGTTGCCGAACAACCGGAGGCTGAGTGTGATCGGTCGCAGGATGATGTTGGACAGGAATTCGATCGGGATCACGATCGGCCACATCGCCACCGGCACACCGGACGGCAGCACCGACCGGCGGAAGTAGCCGAAGAATCCGTGTTTGCGTACGCCGACCACGTTGTAGATGACCCAGCTCATGATCGCCAGTCCGTAAGCCCAGCCGATGTGGGACACCGTCGGAAAGACGAAGAACGGGAAGACTTCCCAGATGTTGTTCACCAGCAGGAAGGAGAACAGCCCGACCAGCCACGGTACGTACTTCTTGAAGTCGTGGCCGATCTGGTCCCGGGCGATCCCGTCCCGGACGAAGTTGTAGGTGAACTCGCCGACGAACTGCCCCTTGTTGGGCACCAGCCGCATCCTCCGGGAGATCAGCGCCCAGAAGCCGATGATCACCACCAGCGAGAGCAGCGCCATCAGCATCGGCCGGTCGAAGTGCGGGATCCCACCGATGTTGGGCAGGTCGAAGCTCTCCGCGCCCGGGGGCCGGAAGCCCTCGAGAGGAACCAGAAGCGTTGTTCCCATGCGTTACTGATCTCTCCTCATGCCGTATCGGCTGGTGTTCTGGTCGATGACGTCGCTGATCACCGGCGGCTGTTGCCCGGCTCGCTCACGCTCGATCGACGGTCTCCCCGGGGCGCAGGCCGACCCGCCAGCTTCGCCCACTCGTCTTCCTTCGCCTTCTTGTCCGCGACCCACTTCTCCAGCTCCCGGTCGCCGGCCTTGCCGAACCGCTGCACCATCAGGTACGTCGACAGACCCAACCCCACCACGATGCCGATCGGCAGCAGCACCACCACATGCAGGAAGTGCGCTCCCAACCAGCCCAGACCGCCGTAGAAGATCAAACCGCCGAACAGGTAGGACAGCGCGGTCATCGCTTGATCGAATCCGGCAGCCATCGACGACGACGATCGTCGGCCGGTTGGCGGAGTTGTTCGCCCGAGCAGCTGTGACATGGCGGTCCAAACGGTAGCAGTCGATTCTCAGCCCCGACACAGGTGACCTCATCGATCATCACCGGTGCCCTGGTCGCGCCGGCTTTCGGCCTGTGTCTGGAGGTCCGCGGCGCGATCGTCAGAGCCTGGCTCCTCGATCTCCGCCGCAGCAGGAGCCTGGTACTCCGAATCGTAGATGCCGATCCGCAACCGGCGGAAGACCAGCACCTCGACGATCAACCAGCCGGCGACCACCGCGATCACCGCGACGAACACCGCGCGGGTGTCGATCGCCGCCCAGGCGTCCCGGTTGTTCTGGAAGATCACCAGGATCAGCCCGAGGATCACCACCCGACCCGTGTAGCTGGCCATCGAGACCGACAGCAGAGTACGAGCCCCGGCGTCGGCGAAGGCCACCATGACCAATTGGCCGACCACATAGAAGAACAGCACCATGCCGGCGCCCAGAGCCGCCGACAGCAGACCCTTCGCGCCGCCGGTGACACCGAAGACGATCACGCAGATCAGCGCTGCCGAACACCCGCCGAGGAGGCCGCCGTAGAGCAGTTTGCGCGCGCGGACGACATGAATGCTCGGACCGGGCGCTTTCCGGGATCGCGGGCTCTCAGTCGTCATTTCGGCGGCTGTCCTGTCTATCGGCCAGGGGTGCGCGACCGAAGGTCGGACGGCACCGGTCGAGGCTGGCTCACTACGCTTGTGAAAAATAGCACAAAGTCCCCAACGGTCCGCAACTCACCCTGGGACCGGCTTCTTCGCGACCGGATCGGACGGCGTCGGACAGCGCTGGTACGGGGCACCACGGGTCCGTACCCAGTTCCGCCCGGGAATCGCCAACCGTCACGGCAAACGTCGGGCCGGAACTTCCGGATTGACCTCGGGACGATCGTTCAACCGGCTGCGCTTGGCCTTCGCCCCCCAGCTGAACGGACGCCCGAGGGTGAGGACGGACAGCACCACGGCGATGGCCAGGATCGAGGCGATGACCAGCCAGTTCTGCAGCCGGCCGAGGATGATGACGCCGAAGGAGAGCAGCGCGGTCCAGGCGTACATCAACAGCACCGCCCGCCGCATGCCGTGCCCCCGCTCCATCAGCCGATGGTGCAGGTGCTGTTTGTCTGCGACGAACCACCACTTGCCGTGGTAGGTGCGCCGGATGAAGGCCAGCGCGAAGTCCAGGATCGGCAGGGCCAGAGCGGCCAGCGGGAGGACCAACGGCAGATAGGTCGGCACCAGACTGCCCCGGGTGTTCTCCAACTGGGAGGAGTCCATCTGTCCGGTCAGGCTGATTGTCGACCCGGCGAGCAGGAAGCCCAACAGCATTGCTCCGCTGTCGCCCATGAACATCCGGGCCGGTTGGAAGTTGTGCGGCAGGAAGCCGATGCAGGCGCCGACGACCGCGACGGTGATCAGGCTCGACGTGGTGGCGCGGACCAGATGTTGCTCGACGGCGAGGTTGTAGGAGTAAAGGAAGAAGGCGAAGGCGCCGATGCCGACGATGCCCGCCGCCAGCCCGTCCAAGCCGTCCACGTAGTTCACGGCATTGGAGCAGAGCAGCACCAGGAACACGGTGATGGCGATCTGCACGCTGCTGTCCAGGGCGATGGTGTTGTTGGCCAGCGGGATGTAGAGCATCTTCACGCCGAAGGCCACCAGCAGTCCGGCGGCCAACACCTGCCCGGCGAGTTTGGCGAACGGGTTCAGCTCGAGCAGGTCGTCCAGCACACCGACCAGGCAGATCACGGCCGCGGCGATCAGCACGCCGCGCGAGTCGGACCGGACTGTCGCGTTGGCTCCCAGGAACGGCAGGTGGCCGGCGATCAGGAAGGCGGCGGCGATCCCGAACAACATCGCCACCCCGCCGAAGTACGGCATCTCGACGGTGTGCACGTCCCGTTTGCGCACCCGGGCAACGGCTCCGACCTGCAGCGCCACCCGACGCCAGACCGACGCGAGGACGTAGGTCGTGGCCGCCGAGACCAGCAGCACCAGCAGGTATTCACGCATCGCTCAGCCGTCGGATCCTTCGGTGCGGACCGGTGTCGGCTGTGACTGCGGACCCGGCTCCGACGGCTGTGGCAATGCAGGCTCGGCCGGAGCCGGCCCTGCCGGATCGCTCGGCGGTTCCGCGGGAAGGTCAAGCGGCGGTTGCAGGGTGTGTCGGGCACGCAGCTCGGCGACCGTGTAGGTCGGCTTGTCCCCAGCAGCCTCGACCTGGGTCGCCAGGTCCTCGACGTCGGGAAGATATTCCTGCAGCGTCTCCAGGCTGATCGCGCCGAGACGCAGGATCTGCCCGGTGTCCTTGACCGTGAAGTCGATGATCGTCGACGGCTTGCCCTCGGTACCGGTCAGTTCGCCGCCGTCCAGGTAGACCGCGACGCTGTCGTCGAGTTGCTCCACGGCACTGTCGCAGGTCAGCGCCGGGGCCCGGCCGGTTTTGTTCGCGCTGCTCACCGCCAGTGGTCCGGTCTGCCGGAGCAGTTCCCGGGTGAGCGGATGGTCGGGGACGCGGAGCCCGACCGTGCCGTTGGTCTCGCCCAGGTCCATCCGCAGGCGATCGTTGGCCTTGCAGATGATCGTCAGGGCACCGGGCCACAACGCCTTCACCAGCGACATCGCCTGGTCCGGTACGTCCGTGGCGAGTGCCTTGACGAAATGTGCGTCGGAGATCAGCACCGGCGGGGGCTTCTCCCGTCCCCTCCCTTTGGCATCCAACAGCCGCTGGACCGCGTCGGCGTTGTACGCGTCCGCACCGATGCCGTAGACCGTGTCGGTCGGCAGCACGATGCATTCGCCGGCTTCCAACGCGCGCCGGGCAGCGGCCGCGGCCTCGGCCACCGCCGACGGGTCGGCACCGTCGGTGCAGTCGTAGCGGGTGTATCGGGGACCGGGCCGGGAATCTTCCGGATCCCCGGGGCTCCGATCTTGCGTGGTCTGGTCAGTCATCGGCGCCAATCCTGCCACGCCGTGCGGCGTACCGGATCACTCGCCGAAGGCTCGCTCAGCCGCCGGCCGGGCGGCGCAACCGCGCGGTGGTGAATCGGGGCCTGCCGGACAGGTCCTGGTGGTCGCGGATCTGCTCGTACGAGCCGTAGCCGGCGAACAGCGCGGGCACCGATTCAGCCTGTACCTCGGCGTGCTCGACCGCGACCCGGCCGCCGGGGCGCAGCAGGCGGGCGGCGACCCGGGTGAGGACACGGATCGCATCGAGGCCGTCGTCGCCGGAGAACAGGGCCACCTGTGGGTCGTGATCCCGGGCTTCCGGCTGGACCGACTCCCAGGCGGCCAGTGGGATGTAGGGCGGGTTGCAGACCAGGACGTCGACGGTCCCGTCGAGTTCCGGGAACGCCGAGGCCATGTCGCCGATCCGCAGATCGACACCGGTTCCCGACAGGTTCCTGCCGGCCCAGTGCCCGGCATCCTCGCTGACCTCGATCGCGTACAAGCGTGCTTCGGGAACCTCGTCGGCCAGCGACTTGGCGATCGCGCCGGAGCCCGAACAGAGATCGACGCCGATCGGCGTCCGTCCTGTCCCGGCCACCTCACGCAGCCGGTCGATCGCCCAGCCCGCCATCACCTCGGTCTCCGGCCTGGGCACGAAGACACCCGGTCCCACCTGCAGGCTGACGTGGCGGAAGTGGGCCACGCCGGTGATGTGCTGCAACGGCTCCCTGGTCTCCCGTCGGGTGATCAACTGCTCGAACCGGCCGGCGGTCGCCTCGTCCAGGCCGTCCCCGACGGCGTCCATGATCAACAGTTGGGACCGGGTCCGTCCGGTGGCGACCTCCAGCAGGGTCATCGCGTCCGCGTCGGCGCTCTCCACGCCGGCCTCGGTGAGCCGTTGCCGCGCCGCGGCCAACGACGCCCGGATCGATCCCTGCCCCGCCATGGCGTCGAGCCTAGGCGATCTGCGCTGATGATCACGGCAGGATCGGCTCCGGTGGCCAGTTCCTCTGCTTCACCGTTCACCGGGAGTAGTCGCGCCGGACAGCCCGGTCGCCGGTGGCGAACAGGACCAGGTGTTGGACCAGTTCCATCACATGATCAACACCGGCACGGTGGATATCGTGCAACCCGACATCGGCTATGTCGGCGGCACGAGCCTGGCTCGGGCGTGATCATCAACGAGGACTCCCGACGCGCCTGTCGTACCCGGGTCAGTGTTGATCCGGATCGGCGAGCACCCCGGTGATGATCGCATCGACCGTCCGCTCGGACGCCGCCAGGAGTTCCTCCCGAGGCGTGGAACGCAGCGGACCGACCAGCGCCAACAGGGCGAAGCCGTGCACCGCCGACCAACACGGCCACTCCGCGCCCGGCCGGCGCTCCGCCGGAAGGTCCCCCGCTGCGACGAGACCGTCGAGCGCGTCCGACAACATCTGCAGCGGCAGTGGCTTCGGAGCGCCCGGATCCGTGGACAACAGCGTCCCGACGTTGGTGAAGGCGGTGTCGAACCAGCCCGGTTCGGCCAGCGCAAAGGCGATGTAGCCGAGGCCGACAGCCCGGAGCCGGCCCCGAGCCCGATTCACCACGCCATCGGTGGGCGGCGTCTCGGAGCCGCGCATCCGGGCGGCCATGTCGTGTTGGATCCGTCCGGCGACGGCGCGCAGCAGGTCCTCACGGTCGGCGAAATGCCGGTACGCCGCATTGGGAGAGACGCCGACACGTCGGGTCGCCTCACGAAGTGTCAGAGCCGCGGCGCCGCCGGTCCTGGTCAATTCGAGTCCCGCGTCGAGTAACGCGTCCCGAAGGCTTCCGTGGTGATAGCCCTGCCTGTCCGGCACCGGTCCTCCGCTCGCTGATCTGTTCCGTCTTCTCCCTTGACACCACCCCCGGTATGTGTACGGTGTGAACATATCATGTTGACGGCGTACACATGCCGCCGCTCGGCACCGGAGACCTTTCGAGCAGGAGACCTGATGACCACTTCCGAAGCACCCACCCCGACATCGCAGTCGGCCGCGTTGCCGCCGGTCGTCGATTCCGAGACCTGGCGCCGTGAGCTGAACGCCCTGCGGGTCCGTGAGAAGGCGGCCACCCGCGAACTCGACGCCATCGCCGCCCAACGGCGGCGATTGCCGATGGTCAGGCTGCCCGACTACACGCTGGTCGGTGCGGACGGCCCGATCCGACTGGTCGACGTGTTCGCCGGCCGGACGCAGTTGATCACTTACCACCACATGTGGAGTCCCGGTGCGGAGTGGCAGTGCGGCGGCTGCACCGGGTTCACCTCGCAGTTCACCCGGTTGGACTTCCTCGACTCCTACGACGCCCGGTTCGTGATCGTCACCCAGGGGACGATCGAGGAAGCCTTGGCCTACAAGGAGAAGGTCGGAAACCGGATGGAGTGGTACTCCACCGCCGACAGCCCGTTCGGCGCCGATGTCGACGCGCCGCCCGGCGGCGGGTTCGGGGTGAACGTCTTCCTCCGGGACGGTGACGACGTCTATCGGACCTGGCACACCAACGGCCGGGGCACCGAGCAGCTCGGTCTCAACTTCGCGCTGGTCGACCTGCTCCCGTACGGCCGCCGCGAGGAATGGCAGGACTCCCCGGAGGGCTGGCCGCGGACGCCCACCTACGCCGGCTGGCTCGACTCCCCCGACATCGCCCGGCTGTACGGCCCCGGGGCCGACTGATCATCCGCCGGAAGGACGACGTGATCATGACCGGACCTCTCGACGCCTCGCTGGCAGCGCTGGACCACGCCATCGTGCGCTGACGGGTCGCAGGTGTCCGGGTGGGGTCAGGAAGCTGCGGCCAGCCGATCGGCCGTGTCGGCCTCCTGCAGCGCCTCGACGATCGGATCGAGGTCGCCGTTGAGCACCTGGTCCAGATTGTGCGCCTTGTAGCCGATCCGGTGGTCGGCGATCCGGTTCTCCGGGAAGTTGTAGGTGCGCACCCGTTCGGAGCGGTCGACCGTACGGACCTGGCTCTTGCGTGCCGCCGAGGCGGCGTCGGCGGCCTCCTCCTCGGCGCGGGCGATCAGCCGGGCGCGGAGCATGCGCATCGCCTGCTCCTTGTTCTGCAACTGGGACCGTTCGTTCTGGCAGGACACCACGATCCCGGTGGGTAGGTGCGTGATCCGGACTGCCGAGTCGGTGGTGTTGACGCCCTGTCCGCCGGGGCCGGACGACCGGTAGACGTCGATCCGCAGGTCGTTCTCGTCGATCTCGACCTCGGTCTCGGCGACCTCCGGCATCACCAGGACGCCGGCTGCCGAGGTGTGCACGCGGCCCTGGGATTCGGTCACCGGGACCCGCTGGACGCGATGGACGCCGCCCTCGAACTTGAGCACGCCGTACGGCATCGTGTCCGGTGCGCCGACACTGGGCGCCTTGATCGCCAGAGTGATCGACTTGTAGCCGCCGAGGTCGGTCTCCTGGGAATCCAGTACCTCGACCTTCCAGCCGCGATGTTCGGCGAACCGGCTGTACATCTTGAACAGATCGCCGGCGAACAGCGCCGACTCCTCCCCGCCCTCACCCGACTTGATCTCCATGATCGCGTCACTGGAGTCGTTGGGGTCGCGGGGAGCGAGCAACCGGGTGAGCCGTTCGGTCACCGTCTCCAGCCGACCCCGCAACTCCTCGGCCTCGTCGGCGAAACCCTGGTCCTCGTCGGCCAGTTCGGTCGCCGCGGCAAGATCATCGCTGAGTTGGTTGTACTCGTCCAGCGCCTTGATGATCGGGATCAGCTCGGCGTAACGCCGGCCGATGCGGCGTACCTTTGCCTGGTCCGCGTGGGTTGCCGGGTCGGCCATCTCGCTCTCCAGCCGCGCGAACTCCTCACGCAGCGGCGCTGCCGACTCGAACACCGTTCCTCCTCAGAGCATTCGCCAACCCACGAACCCGGACATGCGAAACGCCGGGAGCCGGAGACTCGAGGTCCCGGGCTCCCGGCGCGTCGAAAGCTACTTCTTCTTGCCGTACCGCTTCTCGAAGCGGGCGACCCGACCACCGGTGTCGAGGATCTTCTGCTTACCGGTGTAGAACGGGTGGCAGGCCGAGCAGACCTCGACCCGCAGGCTCCCGCCGGCGGTGGACTTCGTGGTGAAAGTATTGCCGCAGCTACACGTCACCTCGGTGTCCGTGTACTCCGGGTGGATCCCAGTCTTCATGCTTCTCCCTGTCGGTCATGGGCACCGGGTCGGCATGGCGGGATTGGCCACATCGTGAACCGGCACCAGCGACTTATTGTGCCAGCGACACAACGCAGCACCAAACCCGTACATTCCCGTCCGGCCAGGCTTCTCCGGATGGCGTTTCCACTGACCGGAAGCGGGTCCGGACAATCTCCGTGCGGCGCTTCCCGCACCAATTCCTCGGCCCCCGCTGGCCGGAGGCTGCCGGCGTCAGGGGGTCAGGAACTCGCTGATCCGCCGGCGCAATCCCCGGGAGTCCAAACCATGCAACCGGTCGTGATCGCCCGGAGTGCCGTAGCGGTGCGGGTCAGGATCGATCACCCCGAGCCCCAACTGCCGATGGTCGCGGTCCGCGAGCACCCGGGCGACCTGGGCCGCCGACGTGCCGGCCAGGTACGGCTCCACCATCACCACCCGCGGCGCGTCAAGGGTGGATCGCAGCGTGTCGACGTCGAACGGGCGGACCGTCGGCGCGTAGAGCAGGGTGACGTCCAACCCGGCGACCGCCCGCAGCACGTTGCGCAGCATCGGGCCCACTGCCACCACGGTGCCCGCGGTGCCCCGTCTCAGTACGGTCCAGGCGTCCTTCTCGGTCGGGAACGCCTCCGGGTTCGGTTCCCCGCCGATCCGCACGTAGACCCGCGAGGTGCTCGCGGCGGCCGAGCGCAGCTGGGCGTCGAGTTCGGCCGGATGGCCCGGTACGTGCACCACCCAGTCCGACAACGTGTCGATCAGCGCCACGTCCCCCGGCGCCTGATGGGTACGACCGCCGGCCGGCCAGTCGTAGGAACCGTACGACCCGACCAGGATGGCGCCGACATCCTGATGATCAAGATCGAGCTTTACCTGCTCCCAGGCACGTTCGATGACGAACGCGCCGAAGGAGTGGGCGATCGGACGCATCCCGGCCAGCGCCAGCCCACCTGCCATGCTGACCATCAACTGTTCCCGGATCCCGACGTTGATCACCCGGTCGGGGTGGCGCCGGGCAGCGCCGGCGAACCGGTCGGCGGAGATCTCGGCCAGTACGACGGCGATCCGCGGGTCACTCTCGATCAGCTCGTTGGTCGTGGCCGCGAACTGGGTGCGCAGGTCCGGCACCGAGCCGGCTTCGCCGGGCTCGGGTGATCCGGGTTCCGGGCGCTTCGGGTCGGCCTGCTGGGCTTGTGCAGTCATGATCATCCCTTCGGTTCGACGTGGGCGATCACCGCGGTGGGGCGGTCCGGCGAAGTACTCCGGAACGCGGTGGCGATCGCCTCGTGATCACGCCCGTCGATGTCGTGGGTCAGCCATTCCTCCGCGGCGAATCGGCGGCCGATGCCGCCCACCCAGCCGTGGCTCGACGACTGGTTGTCGATCACCACCGCAGTGAGGTTGCCCAGCCCGGCGCGCCCGGCGTAAACGACGGCTTCGGAGTTGCTGCCTTCGTCGTATTCGGCGTCGCCGACCAGACAGATCACCCGCGCATCTCGGCGTTGGGCACGCAATCCGTGCGCGATCCCCACCGATGCGGGCAATCCGTGCCCGAGGGATCCGCTGGAGAACTCAACTCCGGGAATCAGCAACCGGTCCGGGTGATGGCCGAGCCGCGACCCGTACGACCCGAATCCCGGCAATTGATCTTCGTCGATGAACCCCTTGGCAGCCAGCACCGCGTAGAAGGCCATCGGCCCGTGACCCTTGGACACCACGAACCGGTCACGCGCAGGGTCGTCGACGGTCTGCGGCGTCACGTTGAGGACCTGGTCGTACAGCACCCAGATCACGTCGAGCGTCGATGTCGCGCTGGGCCCGTGCTTCTCGTCGCCGGTCATCAGTCCCATCAGTCGATCCAACTCGGCATAGGTTGCTGTCATGGTCCTGACTCTCCGACATCAACTGGGGTTGAGGTCAAGGGCCCGGATGCGTCGGATCACCGGCTGCCCATAAGGTCAGGCGAAGAGACACGACACTGCACCGGTGCAGAGAGGAGCCTCCGTGGGTGAGACGATGATCGCCGCCGTCTGGCGTGGCATCGGACCCGAACTCGAGCTGACCGAGATCCCGATCCCTGAACCCAAAACCGGTGGGCGCTGGTTCGGGTGACCTCCTGCGGCGTCTGCCACACCGACTTCCATGTGATGAAGGGCGAGGTGGCCTTCCCCTCGCCGGCTGTCCTCGGCCACGAGATCAGCGGGCGCATCGTACGACTCGGTCCGGACACCGATGCTCCGGGCCTGGCCGAGGGCACCAAGGTCGTCGGCGCGTTCATCATGCCCTGTGGTCGCTGCGTCCAATGTGATCGCGGACGCGACGACATGTGCGTCGAGTTCTTCGCCCAGAACCGGTTGAACGGCACCCTGTACGACGGCGAGTCGCGGTTGCGGGCCGGCGACGGCAGTTCGATCGCCATGTACTCGATGGCCGGAATGGCCGAGTATGCCGTTGTGCCGGTGACGGGCCTGACTCCCCTACCGGACGAGGTCTCCGAGGTGCCTGCGGCGATCCTGGGCTGCGCGATGTTCACTGCGTACGGTGCACTGCGGCACAGCGCGAAGCTGGAGCCCGGGGAAACGGTCGCCGTAGTGGCGATCGGCGGGGTGGGTCAGAGCATCGTGCAGTTGGCCCGGGCGATGGGCGCGGGAAAGATCATCGCCGTCGACGTCAGCGACGACAAGCTCGCCAGGGCGCGGCAATTGGGTGCTGACGAGGTGATCAACTCCCGGACCGGTGACCCGGTCGCTGTCGTTCGGGAGCTGACCGATGGTGCCGGCGTTGATGTCGCCTTCGAGGCGCTGGGACTGCCTCGGACCTTCGAACAGGCGGCGAACATGTTGATCGACGGCGGCCGGATGGTGGCCGTCGGGATCGCTGCAGGATCAGCGGCTGCGCAGGTGGAGATCACGCCGCTGGTACGACGCGGCTACCACCTGATGGGATCGTACGGCGCGCGCACCAGAGTTGATCTTCCAGCGGTTGTCGGGCTTGCCGCCTCCGGTGGCATAGCGATCGAGGACGCGGTCAGCCGGGTCTATCCACTCGACGAGGTCAACGATGCGTTCGCGGCCCTGGGTCGCGGAGAGATCCAGGGCCGCGCGGTGATCAGGATTTCCTGACCAGCATGACTTCCTGATCAGTTGGTGATCACCGAACCGATCAGTCGCGCTGACCGGGCATCGTCTTGGTGATGGCGACCAGGAACTCGCCGTTGGTCTGCGTCTTGCGCAGCCGGTCGAGCATCGTCTCCAGTGCCTGCTGGCCGTCCATGCTGGCCAGCAGTCGGCGGAGCCGCCAGATCACCGCGAGTTCTTCCTTGCCCATCAACAGTTCCTCGCGGCGGGTGCTGGAGGAATCCACGTCGATGGCCGGGAAGATCCGCTTCTCGGCGTACTCCCGCTTGAGCCGGAGCTCCATGTTGCCGGTGCCCTTGAACTCCTCGAAGATCACCTCGTCCATCTTCGATCCGGACTCCACCAGAGCGGTGGCCAGGATGGTCAGGGAGCCGCCGTTCTCGATGTTGCGTGCCGCGCCGAAGAACTTCTTCGGCGGGTAGAGCGCCGCGGAGTCGACGCCACCGGACAGGATGCGCCCGGACGCCGGCGCGGCCAGGTTGTAGGCGCGGCCGAGCCGGGTGATGCCGTCCAGTAGCACGACGACGTCCTTGCCGAGCTCGACCAGCCGCTTGGCCCGTTCGTTGGCCAGCTCGGCGACCGTGGTGTGGTCCTCGGCCGGGCGGTCGAAGGTGGAGCTGATCACTTCACCGCGGACCGACCGTTCCCAGTCGGTGACCTCCTCGGGACGCTCGTCGACCAACACCACCATCAGGTGAACGTCGGGGTTGTTGGCGATGATCGAATTGGCGATCGACTGCATGACCATGGTCTTGCCGGCCTTGGCCGGAGCAACGATCAGGCCACGCTGGCCCTTGCCGATCGGGGCGACCAGATCGATCAGCCGACCGGTGAGGTTGTTGGCCGTGGTCTCCAGCCGGTACCGCTCGTTGGGATAGAGCGGGGTGAGCTTGCTGAAGTCCGGCCGTCCCTTGGCCGATTCGGGGTCGGTGCCGTTGACCGTCTCGATCTTGACCAGCGGATTGAACTTCTCGCGCCGCTCGCCCTCCTTCGGCTCGCGGATCTGGCCGGTGATCACGTCACCCTTGCGCAGCCCGTACTTCTTGACCATGGAGAGTGAAACGTAGGCATCGTTCGGGCCGGGCAGGTAGCCGCTGGTGCGCACGAAGGCGTAATTGTCCAGGACATCGAGGATCCCGGCTGCCGGCACGAGAACATCGTCCTCGGAGACCACCGGCTCGGCATCCATCCGCTCCAGTCCGCCACCGCGGTTGCGGCGGCCCTGCCGGTCCCGGTTCCGGCGACGCCGGCTGCGGCGACCGCCGCCTTCCTCGTCACGGTTGTTCTGGTTGTTGTTCTGGTTGCCCTGGCCCTGGTTGTGGTTCTGCTGGCCCTGGTTCCCGTTGCCGTCGTTGTTGCGCTGACGGTTCTGCTGGCGGTCCCGGTTCTGGTCGCGGTCCCGGTTCTGGTCGCGGTCCCGGTTCTGCTCGCGATCCCGGTTCTGGTCGCGGTTGCGATCGCGGCCTTCGGGCTGTTGATCGCCGCCGCCCTGTTCCCGGTTGGTCTGTTCCCGGCTGCTCTGTTCCCGGCTGGCCTGTTCCCGCTGGGACTCACGGCCCTGCCGGTCGCGGGTCCGGGTCTCGGAGTCGTCCGAGCCGTTCTCCCGGGCGGGACGCTCGCGGCCTTCACGGCTCACCTGCTCGCGGATCGCCTGTTCGAGTTGCGCCCGATCGGCTGCGGTCGGGCCGCTGTCGGCGGCGGGCCGGGGCCCGGACTCGGCCGGCGCCGCTCCCTCCGACGAGCTCTGTCGGCTCTCCGGCAGCGTCGGCTGGCTTCCGTTCGGATCGCCCTGTTCCTCGGCCCGGTTCTTGGCGGGCCGGCTGCGGCGCGACGTCTGGCCGGCGGCGGATGATCCGGATTGCGCCGCCTGGATTGCCTCGATCAGCTGACCCTTGCGCATGCCTGCTGTGCCCTTCAGGCCCAGCTGGGACGCGATCTGCTTCAGCTCGGGCAGAACCAGCGACTCCAGTCCGCTGCCCTTGCGCTTGCGTGCGGACTGCTGGGTGCCGGTCACCTCGGCGGTATCTGTCACGTGTTTCCTTTCGGATTCGGCCCACTCCGGGGGCCTTGATCTGTGGGCGTCGCGGGCACCCTCCCGGCTGCCACAGCCCACGACTTGTGCCTGATGACTCACATCGCGATTGACGTTCTCGCTGTAGTGCTCGTTCTCTTTCAGGCAACGATCTGGTGTTCAGGTCTTGTCCGGTCCTCGGAGTACCGCGACACAGCGCGTTCACCTGCCTCCCGCAGGTTCGCCCCGTCGATGGAGCGCAGTAACTCACGCGATCGGTGGTACACCTCTGGTCATCGACCAGAATTCATACCGGGGTGCGCCCGACCCGGGGCGCTGACACTGGGGACCTAGGCATCCGAGCGGACGGGAGCCCACAGGTGGATCTTGTGCCAATGGGAGCTCCGGGAGTCATCCGGTTTGCGGATATCGATCCGCCAGCAACGCTCAGGCTAGCACTACGACGGACCATTCCGGTCAACCACGGTGCGAGTCTCGGCGAATTCACAGCTGGTCCCGCGCTTCTCCGGATGTACCGGCAAGGATCCGGACGCCGTCGCCCACCCCAACCCGAACCGGACGAAACCCGCCGCACGCCTGGTCACCGGCACCTCGTCCCACCAGCGCGTCGGCACGATCCAGGTCAGCCGGGCGGCCGAGGACCAGGACGGTCGGCCCGGCCCCGCTGACCACGGCCGCCAGACCGTCGTCGCGCAGGGCCGTCAGCAGCGCGAACGATTCCGGCATCGAGGGCCCCCGGTAGGCCTGGTGCAGCCAGTCCGCGGTGGCCTCGAAGAGCAGGTCCGGCGCCGCGGTCAGGGCGTGGACGAGCAGTGCTGCCCGCCCGGAATTGGTCGCCGCGTCCTGGTGCGGAACAACCGCCGGAAGCACCGATCTGGCCACCTCGGTGGCCAGCGGCTGGTCCGGCACGAGCACCAGCCCGCCGATCTCGGGGTGGACAGGAGCTGGGACGGCGCGCACCTCGCCGCCGGCCATCGACCGGAAGGCGAGCACCAGCCCGCCGTACAGGGCCGCCGCGACGTTGTCGGGGTGCCCCTCCAACTGGTCGGCCGACGGCAGCCACTCAGCGGGATCGAACGGCTCGTCCGGTCGGGCGAGCGCGTGGGCAGCGGCCAGTCCGGCGACGATCGCCGCCGACGACGATCCGAGACCCCGGCCCTGCGGAATGGTGTTCCGCACCTTGACCCGCAGCCCGACCACGGCGGCCCCGAGCCGATCCAGACCGGTCAGCAGGCTGCGTACGATCAGATTGCGCTCGTCGGTCGGCAACTGCCGGGAACCCTCACCCTCGATCTCGACCACAAGCTGACCGTCAGCATCGAGGGTTTCGACGTGGATCCGGTCGGTCCAATCCAGGGCGAGTCCCAGGCAATCGAATCCCGGGCCGAGGTTGGCGGTGGTGGCCGGTACGTCGACGGTGGCTTGCCGCCCCGCTGGCAGGGTCAGAGGCCGCATGCCTGGGCCACTGCAGCCAACTCTGCCGGCACCACTTCCGCCTCGATCGGGCCGCCGGTGAAGGACGGCAACGCGCTCAGTGCGGTGTCGATGTCCTTCAGCCCGTGGCCGGTCACGGTGACCGTGATCGACAGACCGGCCGGGACCTCGTCGCGTTCGGCCAATGCCAGCAGACCGGCCACGCCGGCCGCCGACGCCGGTTCGACGAAGACGCCTTCGCGTTGGGCGAGGTAGCCCTGGGCGTTCATGATCTCGGTGTCGCTGACGGCCCAGAAACCGCCGCCGGATTCGTTCTTGGCAGTGATGGCCAGTTCGGTGGACGCGGGTCGGCCGATCCGGATGGCGGTTGCGATGGTGTCCGGTTCGGTGACCGGCGCGCCGTTGACCAGCGGCGCCGCTCCGGCGGCCTGGAAGCCCCAGATCTTCGGACGGTGGGAGGCGATCCCCTTCGCCTCGTACTGGGTGAAACCCCGCCAGTAGGCCGAGATATTCCCACCGTTCCCGACGGGGAGGACGTGCACGTCGGGGGCGTCGCCGAGGGTGTCGACGATCTCGAAGGCCGCGGTCTTCTGGCCCTCCAGCCGGACCCGGTTGACGGAGTTGACCAAGGCCACCGGGTACTGGTCGGCCAGCTGCCGCGCCAGGTCAAGGCAATTGTCGAAGTTGCCGTCGACCTGGACGATGTGTGCGCCGTGGATCACGGCCTGGGCGAGTTTGCCGGCAGCGATCCGGCCGGCCGGCAGCAGGACGATGGGACGCATCCCGGCTCGGGCCGCGTAGGCCGCCGCCGAGGCGGAGGTGTTGCCGGTCGAGGCGCAGACCACCGCGGTCGCCCCCTCGGCCAGTGCCTTGGACACCGCGACGGTCATCCCGCGGTCCTTGAAGGAACCGGTCGGGTTGGCACCTTCGACCTTGAGCCAGACGTCGGCGTCGAGATCGTCGGAGAGGTTGCGGGCACGGACCAGCGGCGTGTTGCCCTCGCCCAGACTGACCACCGGATCGTCGGTGCCGATCGGCAGCCACTCCCGGTAGCGGGCGATCACCCCCGAAGCGGCGGCTTCCCGCCCGGCACCCTCTGCGGCCCGGACATCACTGGCCTGCACGTCATTCACCTTCGACTCTCATCACGCTGGTGACCTGGCTCACCACATCAAGTTTCTGCAGGGCATCAACCGTTGCCGACAGAGCGGCGTCGGTCGCCCGGTGGGTGACGATCACCAGCTTGGCGTCGGCCTCGCGGCCCTGTTGGCGTACGGTCTGGATCGACACACCGTAGTCGGCAAACAGTTGGGCGATCTTGGCCAGCACGCCGACCTCGTCCGCGACGTCGAGCGACAGATGGTAGCGGGTCACCACTTCGCCGATCGGCGACACCTTGCGCTGGGCATAGCTGGACTCCCCCGGGCCGGCTGCGCCGCGCAGCCGGTTCCGTGCGACGGTGACCAGATCGCCCAGCACCGCCGAGGCGGTGGGCTGTCCGCCGGCACCCGGGCCGGTGAACATCAGTCGTCCTGCCGACCGGGATTCCACGAACACCGCGTTGTACGGTCCGCCGACCGTGGCCAGGGGGTGGCTGCGCGGGATCATCGCCGGGTGCACCCGGACCGACACCGCACGGTCGGAGTCCTCCGCCGAGTCGGTCAGGGAGCAGATGGCCAGCAGCTTGACCACGCAGCCCATCTCGCGGGCGGAGGCGATGTCGGCGGCCGAGACGTCGCTGATGCCTTCCCGGTAGACGTCGGCGGAGCTGACCCGGCTGTGGAAGGCCAGGCTGGACAGGATGGCGGCCTTGGCCGCGGCGTCGAAGCCCTCCACGTCGGCGGTCGGGTCGGCCTCGGCGTAACCGAGCGCCTGGGCTTCCTCGAGGGTCTCGGCGAAACTCGACCCCTCGGTGTCCATCTTGTCCAGGATGAAGTTCGTGGTGCCGTTGACGATGCCCATCACCGAGGTGATCTCGTCGCCGACCAGGGATTCCCGCAGCGGTCGGATGATCGGGATCGCACCGGCTACCGCCGCCTCGAAGTACAGATCGACACCAGCCTTCTCGGCGGCGGCGTACAGGGTGGTGCCGTCCTCGGCCAGCAGTGCCTTGTTCGCGGTGACCACGGAGGCCCCGTGCTCCAGGGCGGTGATGATCAACGAGCGGGCCGGTTCGATGCCGCCGATCAGTTCGACCACCAGGTCGACGTCGTCCCGGCGGACCAGCGAGTCGACGTCCGTGGTCAGCAAACCCGGATCGATACCGGGCCGGGACTTGGTGAGCCTGCGGACGGCGACGCCGACCAGTTCCAGCCGGCGGCCGATCCGCATGGCCAGGTCGTCGCCGCGCTCGGTGATCAGCTTGACCACCTCCGTACCGACATTGCCGCACCCCAGCACGACGACGCGCAGCGGCGCCGAGGCTGCGGTGGGCTCGGTCTCGGTGATGTTCATGCGGCTGGCCTCGGAGGTCGGTCGGTTCGGGTGGTACGGCGACGGTCCGGCAAAGTCTGCAGGTGCCGGCGGGGTGCGCCCCAACATTCTTCCCCATCCCCGCCGTCAGCAAGAACTATGCCGCTCAATGTGGACACCCCCAATCCGCCGAGGGGTCAGTAAATCCCGCATTTGTGCGGCGTGTCGTCGGCTGGTTGGTCTATTCCGGCTCATCCCACATCGAGTGCGAGCAGATCGTCGACCGTCTCGCGGCGGATCAGCGTGGTGATCTGGCCGTCCCGGACCGAAACCACCGGGGGCCGCGGGACGTGGTTGTAATTGCTGGCCATCGACCTGCTGTACGCCCCGGTGCCGGGCACCGCGATCAGGTCGCCCGGCCGGATGTCGGCGGGGAGGAACTCGTCGCGGACCACGATGTCCCCGCTTTCGCAGTGCTTGCCGACGACTCGGGACAGCGCCGGGCCGGCATCCGATGATCGGGAAGCCAGTGTCGCGGAGTACTCCGCGCCGTACAGGGCGGTCCTGATGTTGTCGCTCATACCGCCGTCGACCGAGACGTAGAGCCGCGTCGCACCGCTGTCCAGCTGGACCGGCTTGACGGTCCCGACGCGGTACAGCGTGAAGGTCGACGGGCCGCTGATCGACCGGCCGGGTTCGATGGACAGCTTCGGCACCGCGACCCCCGCCGAGCGGCACTCGGTACTGACGATCGCGGTCAGCGCGTCGGCCAACTCCTGGGGGGCAGCGGGGGTGTCCTGGCTGGTGTAGGCGATGCCGAAGCCACCGCCGAGGTCGAGTTCGGGCGGTTCCACTCCGGTTTCGGTGGCGAAGGCGGCATGCAATCGCAGGGTCCGCCGCACCGCCACCTCGAAGCCGTCGGCGTCGAAGATCTGCGACCCGATGTGGGAGTGGATGCCGAGCAGCTGCAGCCGCGGATGATCATGGATCCGGTGCAGCGCCGCGGCCGCCTCGCCGCCGGAGATGGAGAATCCGAACTTCTGATCTTCGTGGGCAGTGGAGATGTATTCGTGGGTGTGCGCCTCCACGCCGGCAGTGACCCGGACCATCAGCTGCGGCTGCACGTCGAACTGCTCACTCAACCTGACCAACCGAGTGATCTCCTCGTCGGAGTCGACGATGATCCGGCCGACGCCGACCTGCAACGCGGTCGCGAGCTCGTCCTCGCTCTTGTTGTTGCCGTGCAGACCGATCCTGGCCGGATCCATCCCGGCTGCCAGAGCGATGGCCAGTTCGCCGCCCGTGCACACGTCGAGATTGAGACCTTCCTCGGCGATCCATCGGACGACGGCCTTGCAGAGGAAGGACTTTCCGGCGTAGAAGACGTCCCAGCCGGCGAAGGCGGTGGCGAACTCGCGGGCCCGGGAGCGGAGATCATCCTCGTCCAGGACGTAGGCCGGCGTGCCGACCCGGTCAGCCATCTCCGACACGGTCAATCCGGCGACCGTCAACTCCCCCGCCTCGTTCTTGACGGCGTTCCGGCTCCACAGCCGGGGCAGCAGGGCGTTGACGTCATCCGGCAGCCCGAGCCAGACCGGCGCCGCAGCGACGTCGGCATGGATCGAACCAGCCACGTGGGTGTGGGACATGACGGAAACTCTGCCAGACCGGGCAAGGCGGACTGCAGTCGTCATGTGATCGGGCGGTGTCGGACAGGCGCCCCGGGTTGTCGGTACGCCGCCGGCCGGCATCGGCGGGTACTGATTCGTAACCGACCGGGCGACCCTGGTATGTTTCTCCACGGCCCGAACGGCGCCTTGCGCCGGGATGTGGCCGATTGGGCCCCCGTAGCTCAGGGGATAGAGCACCGCCCTCCGGAGGCGGGAGCGTAGGTTCGAATCCTACCGGGGGCGCACAGCATTTCACCTAGTCAGCAGCCGTTTTATTCAGGCTCAAGTCGCGTTCGTGCAAGATACGTGCAATAACCTCCCTCAGTGGGCGTGCCTTGGATGCAGCGGGACCCGCCGATTGGTCCATCGTGAATGCCCGCGTTCCCAGGGGTCAGCTGGTCTACTTGTGATGAGCGAACTCGGGAGGAACCATGGCTACGTCCGCGCAGATCCGGAAGAAGATCGCTGATCTCGCCTCAAAGCGGTCGAAGGTTGACCAGGACCTCGGCACCGCGGAGCGGAAAAAGTCCGCGAAGGAAGCGGAGGCCGCCGACAAGGAATCCCGGGGCACCAGATCATCGTCACCGGCTACAGCTCGGATGTATCAGCGTCAAGCCGATACCGCGCGGAACACAGCGCTCGCGGAAGGTAAGAAGATTGCAAACCTCTCGAAGAAGCGCGCTGACCTCAGCAAGGACGAAGCTCGCCTGAGCAAGGAGCTCACCGACGCTCTCAAACGTGAGACCGATGCCGAGAAGCGCGGAGCGGAAAAGACGCGCCGTGCCCGTGAACAGGAGGACCGCCGGCGAGAGGCTGAACGGAGGGCCGAGGACCGGAAACGGCAGCAGGAGCGGCTTCGGGCGGAGCAGCAGCGACAGGATGACCAGCGGGAAACCAATTCCCGCATCAATGAGACCGAGCAGCGCCTCACGGCCCAGATCGCGGCACTGCGGAACCCCAAGCGGGAGAACCTCCGCATCCTCTACGCGACCGCAACCCCAGAAGGCGAATTACGTGTCTCCCAAGAGATCCGCCGAGTGAAAGCTGCGGTGTCCTCCGCACTGCACCGCGACATTGTTGACATTGAGCACGCCCCCGATGTAACGCCTGACGATCTGCTCAATTACCTCACAACGTTCACTCCGCATGTCGTCCACTTCTCCGGACACGCCGACCAAGATGTCTTGGTCTTCGATGACGGCACCGTCGACGGCGACGGAGGACGTGAAATCCCGATCGAGCTCTTCATGCGGGCCGTGTCCACGCCCGACCGCAAACCCTCGCTCGTCGTCCTCAACGCCTGCGACTCCGCCACCAACCTCGAAATGTTCCTCGCCGGAGTTCCCATCGCCATCGGGATGAGCGCTTCAATCGGAGACGCAGATGCGATTACCTTCGCGACCCGCTTCTACCGATCCATTGCCGACGGTCAGACTATCGAAGGCGCCCTCGCGATCGCCCGCGTCGACATGGAAATGAATGGCCTCGCCGATCACGAACTTCCTAAGCTCGTGACAGCTCCCCGTGTTGATGCGTCCACGGTGCAGCTCGTTTTGCCGCCGCAGCACGCTGCCGACTGAGCCGGAGCGGCCGGATTCGGGTCACAGAACTTCGATCCGTCGAGTCAAGCGCCGCGAGCCGCAATAAGTGTGGAACGGTCCAAGCCCCATGGCGCTTTAGGCGACTCAAACGTTGGCGGGGTGCTCTCGGCCTTCCTCGAACGTGTAGTCGGCCTCGTAGGTTGGTTTGCTGCCCATCCGCACGTCGGCAGGCATGGCCTCGCGAGCGGCGCTGACGTAGATGATGTGGAATCTGTCGCTGCCGTAGTATTTGGCGGCCCTGGTGCGCGCACTGGTATCGCGTTCGTCCTTGGTATCCCCCTGGACGGTCACCTCAAAATGATCGTGTTGAAGCTCCATAAGCACAGCTTGGCAGGAAGCGCGGCTTCCTGCTGCTAGTACGGAATCACCGCTGCTCGATTCGGCGCCGCGGGTCGACCGCGGACACCAGCGGGTGCGACTCCGCTGCAACTGATGGCGAAGCGGTCCAGGGTCATCACGATCAACCTGCCCGCGCGGGCGATCTTCCGGTGCGAGCGATCCAGATCTGCCTCCCCCTCCGATCGGCCTATGGCGCCGGTTAGCCCAGATAACCTGGTTGGCATGGTTTCGGTTGGCAAGACGCGGGATCACTACGTGCCGCAGATGTACCTCAGGCGTTTCGGGCGCGCGACGTCCAACGGACATCAGTTGATGGCATGCACTCGCGACTTGGCGAAGAGTTTTAAGGCGAGCGTTAGAGACGTCGCCGTGCAATCCGGCTTCTACTGGGGCACGGATCCGGACGGCGTCCCACATCACCACATGGAAGAATTTCTGACTGCGCTTGAAGGAGACGCTACGACCGCCTTTCGATCAGTCTTGGATGCTGGAAAGCATCCGGATGACGACGCGTTGCCAGCTTGGCCTCCACGGGTGGAAGTACGGTTCACACTCGCGTGGTGGATCGCTGCACAGATCTTGCGTACCGTTCGCCAACGCAATCGGCTGGTGATGGACTCCAACCGCAACGGCATCGATCTCCCAGACAAGGCGGCTGCCGCGAACCGCCACATTCGCTACATCGCGCAGATGATCGAGCCGCTCGCCGCCACAGTCTTTTCGAGGCCCTGGGGTGTTGGGTTCTCGGACTATTGCTTGCTCACCGGCGACGTGCCGGTAGTCGTGCTGAACGGGCAGGATCACGACGATCAACGGGCTGCTGTCGAGTATTGGGACGTCTACCTGCCCCTCGACCCACACAGGTGTCTGTACCTGCCGGGCGCTGCAACCCAAGGTGATGATAAGCATCTGCGCAGCGACCATCGCCTCAAACTTCATCCCGGACTCGCAATGGGTCTCAATTCCGCGATGCTCGATGCCTCTGTCCGGCACGTCTTCTTCCACCCTGATCACGATCCGACGCCACGAGCAAAACCGGCTGTAGATCTCGACTCCAACCTTCCCCGGTTCATCATGAACTACACCGTTCTTGCGCCCGACCTGGGCGTACAACGCCGTTGGCTGATCACGCATCCTGCCGCTTCCGATGCCGAGCTCAACGATCGCCTATCACTCACGAACGACGAGGTAACCGCGTTGGCTGGCGAGATGCTTGCGGAGCTCGACCGCCGAGGGCAGCAGTTTCAGAAGGTGACTGAGCGCTAGCTGCTGGAACCCATCAGCCGCGGCACACTGTTCTTACATCCAGTCACACGAGTACGGATCGTCGCGTTTGGGCTCTCGCGACTCGTCCCAGACTTCTAGGTGCCAGTCGTGCGGCAATCCGTCCGCCAGCTCTTTGCGAAGATCAGCGAGCGCGCGCCGTTTGTCTAGGCCGTGCAGGAACTTGCGTGACCAGTGCATCGCCCGGCCACCGTTCAGCGCGAGATGCCCCGCCAGGCCGTCATGCTCGGCCGTAGCCCCCTTCACGACGTATCCCGCGACCTTCAGCGCGTCTTTGGTGACGTACTGGGCAACTCCGCCGGTCTGAACCTTGCGGATGTCCACCCGAGCGCCCCACACCTTTTGCAGAAGCGTTTGCGGGACGTAGGAGCCGTGCTGGAGCGCGTGGACATGGATCATCCCGGTTTCCTTCCCGGCCTCGGTGGTCCAGGCCGTCTCCCACGTGTACCCGGCCTTGCGCAGCTTCTCAGCCAGCACCCGGACCTTCTTCCGTCTCGGCTGCCATTGCTCCGGTGCCTGCGTCAGCGTGACGAACCGAGCGCGGTCAGCCTTCCGGATCGCCCAGGTCGCCAGCGCCGCCGCCTGCTGAGCCTTACGCGGACCGCACTTCTCGCAGCTGTAGGCATCACAGGAGGCCGGGAACCGCAGCGTTGGGTCGTCGTCGGCCACGACCACGTAGGGCCGTTTCGGGCAGATCTCGTCGGCTCCGATGACGCGGATCTCGGTGTCCTCGTCAGGGACCGATTCACTGCATAGAACAAGAGAAGTAGGCGGCGCCTGCGGCGCCGCGTCGGCCTGCGGGGCGTGCGGCGCTTCGCGCCGGTCCCCTCCGGCCTCCGCAGAAGCCGGCTGAACACCCCGCAGGACCCGTCCCAGGTGCGCCAGCAGGACGGCATCAGTCTCAGAAACTGACCGAGGACGTGCCGGCGGCCTGTCTGGCCCTGGTCGTCTGGCTGGTCGGCGCATTTGTCGGCCGGCTGAAGCGACGCGTTCAGCGTAAAGCGTCCGCAAACGTGCGCCTTCGTCCGTCGAGTCTATTGGCTTGAAATTCGCAGCCACGATCGCCCAGTCCTTTGCGTATGTTCTGGGGATGACGCGTCAGTGAAAGTCCGGGAATGCCACGCCTCGGACTTCCGCGTCTCATTGGTTCGACAGCGCTACGCCATGGCGCATAAACCGGAGAGGGCGCGCCAATAGATAGCTGGCAACTGATCGGTCGCCGTCGAGTTCCTGCACCGTGCTGGGGGCGGCCCATCCCGGCCGCTCATGGTTTGCACGGCCCGGCGCCGCCTCAAGGGTGCTTCGCATCCCTCCGGGCAAACCCTTGACTCGACACCGGGCCGAGCAATTCGGCGCCTATCGGGATGGCCCCGGCGCTGTGGTTGGTTCCGGACGGTCGGCCGGGCGCGGAGGTCCGGCGTGCTCGAGGATCGCCAGCTACGGCGAGACGGCCATCGAGGATGCCTTCATGCGTTGCGAAAGCCGGCCGTTGACAACGCCGGAGGGCCCGTCAGGAACCAGCTGAGTCAGCTGTAGGGACCGGGTCCCGGACGATGGGACGAGTGGGCCGGCGCCGCGATAGGACGCATCAGCCCGTCAAGATCATCTCGTCTGATCCTGATCTGCCGTGGACCGAGCCTGGACGCGGCGAGCGTGCCGGCGGCGATGTAGTTGCGGAGGGTCCGTTCGTTCACTCCGACGTATTCGGCAGCGCGCCGAAGATCGAGCCAGTGCTGGCCCGCGTTTTGGGTCTGTGCGACCATGGGAATCGCCCCTTCTGTAGCGGATGGGGTGAACGGTCGGGCGGATTCTTGGCGGAGTTGGCCCGGCCGTTCCTTTGCTCACTGCATCGTGAACTTTCCGTCCGTAACAGGGTAACGGCGAAATTCGGCCCGAATCGTGGAGCGGCCGCCAGGACCCCGCTCTGACCACTCGATGCCAGGCAATTTCCGAACAATTCGGGACAGAACAGCTGTGTTCGTGAGTGTTCGTAGTTGTCGCTGAGTGTTGTTGAGTGTCGTTGAGTTGCGACTGGTTCGCTCTAGTTGTGGGCGGCCAGACACCGCCAAACTGTGGTCAAGATCACATCAACCGGCTGGCCGGCGAGTGTGTCGTGGCATCGATGTCCGTCGAATCAACGGCCAGACCCGTCCACCATCTGTGACAGCTTGCGCGCAATCTCGGAGTCCCGGTCATCGAGGGCGTGCTGGTACCGGGCGGCCATGTTCGGAGTGCTGTGTCCGATCCGGCGCATCAGCTCCGCAGTAGTAGCCCCGGCGATCGCAGCCCTAGTCGCACCGTGATGACGAAGATCATGGATGTGGTACCCGTCCAACCCAACAGACTTAGCAGCGGCCGCCCAAACCTTCCGGAACCCGCCTGGTGACAAATGCCTCGTCCGGTCAACCGTTGCCGGGAACAAGAGCACATCGTCCCCGGGCTCGACATGCTCGCGGAGGTGGGCGCGGATTGCCGGCACGATGTGCGGCGGGATCGCGACGGATCGGACGCCTGCTGACGACTTCGGGGTACCGATCACATCCTCCGACCCAACCCGCGTTACGGCTCGCGCCACGTTTAGGACCTCGCGGTCAAGATCGACATCGCCGCGACGCAGCTCGGTCAATTCACCCCAGCGCAGCCCGCACCAGGCGCCGATGTACACAAGCGCCCCGTAACGATCCGGGAGCGCCGACGCCAGTGCGTCCAGCTCGCCCGGGGTCGCGATCTTGATCTGATGTTCCCGTTTCGTCTGGCCGGCGCCCCGAATCCGGCATGGGTTGACCGAGATCAGTTCCTCATCGACGGCGCTTCCGAGAATTGTCCTCAACAGCCCGTAGGCGTGTGCTCTGACCGTCTTCCGGTCGGCCGGCAGCGACTTGTACCAGGACCGCACCAGCCCGGACGTGATGGCATCCAGCGGCACTCCATCATTGGCCGCGAAGTGATTCGCCAGGTGCTTCCGGTACAGCTGACGGGTGGACGGTTTTAGATCCCGTTCGACCAGCCACACCTGCGCATAGGCGGCAAAGGTCGGCATGACCGGGTGCTGATGCCTCTGGTCTGGCGGCACCCAGGTGCCCGCGTCGATGGCAGCCCGTTCCCGCTGCAACCAACCGCGGGCATCGCCGAGTGTGTCAAAGGTGCTGAGGCCCTTCCACAGCCGCAGATCGGGGCCCGTATAGGCCGCCTGATAGCGACCCGATGGCAGCTTCCTGACCCGCCCCCAAGCCTCTCGCGTCTTGCGCGTTTTCTTCGCCGATCGAGGCATCCTACGCACCCTCCCGTGCAACAGCGTGCAAGATGAAAGTACAGCAGTTACCGGAATCGACCGGATCGCTTCCGCGACTCCCCTAGTCAGCCAGCATTTGCCCTAGCCAGCGAGACCCAGCGAAGAAATTCGAATCCTACCGGGGGCGCCGATCAAAATGACCTGGTCAGAGCGATTTGGACTGTTCGAACAAGCCGGTCCATAACGCTGACAGGACCAATCCAGGACCAGTCGGCTCCGGCGGCGACCGCCAGGGACGCCGCGGTACGCTCGGCGACCCGGAACCGGGCAACCCGGCAGTAGTCACCCCTCGATTGTCGGTCGACGACCAGGCACGGTATCGATTCGGCGCTGTCCGTGTTACACGCGGGTTGGACAGTCCGCGAGGTTGGTGAAGATGACGCCGTTCACGAGGCTGTCTATGGACAGCCATCCTTTGGTCTCGGTGCCCTTGACCCGGCCGTACAGCCAGAGGTTTCCGTAGGAATTGCGGTGCCAGCACCAGAAGTAGATGAAGTTCGACGACGATAGTGCGCCGCTTACGTTGGGGCAGGCCGCGTAGAAACTAGCCTTCAAATGCGGATGTCGGCTACCGACCCTCGCCGCCCCGTCGTCCAGATTCTTGGGCGTCACTGAGCTGGTGCACGGAACCGTCGCTGCCCGGGCGACCGACGGCGTTACCACTATCGACGCCGCCACCAATGCAGACAGAGCGAGCGCGGTGCGAACCAACCAACCAGCGCGATGTGCATTCCTGAGCATTCCATCTCCCTGAACGATGCTGCCGGCGGCTGGATAGCCAGCCGAATTATCTCTTTAGTTCGACAATCTTTCGTTGGGCACGGTATCGGCCCGAAGGGTTAACAGATCGGCTCTGGGCGCATATGTGCCGGCCCCGGAAGCTCTGCGGACGAAAGTTCACGGTTCGGCTGCTTCAGGTCCAATGCAGTGCCAGCCAGCCGGAAGTTGCGCCGCCACCGTCGGCTTTCGTCGTGCCCATCGCCAGCTTCTCGTACTACCACTCGGTCCTCGTCAGCTTGGACATCCGTTGGCGGGCTGGCACACGGTACGGGAACGGGAGCAGCGCCGGCCGCTTCGGCGCCAACTTCCGCGTCTGCTCCGCCAGCTGTGCCCGGCTGTCAGCCGGTCGTTATGGTGACCGCCGAGCCGGACTGACTGACCCGGATCCTCGCGCGGCCCCCCACCGGGAAGGTGATCATCGGGTTGGTATGGCCGAAATCGACGCCGGCAAGCACCGGCTTTCCGAGCAGCGCCGGTTGTCGGCTGACTATCTCATCCAGGTGTTCCGGCGTCATCCCTGACGCGCGCTGGAACCGCCCGATGACAACTCCGGCCACCCCGTCTGCATCGGGGAGTTGCAACAGCGATGTGAGATCGCGCGCAAATTCGACGGGATTGGTCAGGTAGTCGTCCTCGAGGAACAGCACCGCCCCGTCGAGGGAGGGCATGTACCCGGTGCCCTGGAGCAGATTGAGCGTGCACAGATTCCCCCCGACGATCCGCCCGGACGCGGTGCCGTCGCGCAACGGTGCCCAGCCCGGGTTGGAAATGACTTCACGCCGGTCCTGGTCGGCGAACCATGGATCGTCTGTCCAGGTCTCCGAGGGGGTGAGTTCAAGCGGACCCGACTCCATCAGAGCAGCCCTGAACCATTGTCCCGTCGGTTCGAAGTGATCACGCATCCCGAAGCTGGACCAGT